>Ga0302324_100005818_pt1 | contig 26817 bp, 21 predicted proteins | sample Palsa_T0_1_FD_201949 | JGI IMG/M metagenome (GOLD analysis project Ga0302324, IMG submission 201949) | Peat permafrost microbial communities from Stordalen Mire near Abisko, Sweden - Palsa_T0_1 | ecosystem: Environmental > Terrestrial > Soil > Palsa > Peat permafrost | place: Sweden: Abisko...
AGTAGAGCGCGTGCACAAACCGGTTATTCATCCGGCTCCGCGAAGGATTGTTCCAAAAGATTCCATACCCGCTTGTTGAAACCAGCAGCGGTATCGCAATGTTCGTATTTTCCTGCGACAGGTCCACCGTCTCGCCGCGATAGTTCCATACCCCCGCCTGGTGCTGCCCCAGCCCATAGAGCCCCTCATGCGAACCATAATTGCCCATGGAAACTTCTGCATGAAATGTTTTTTCGCCGTTAACTTCCACTGGCCGCAGGCTCCTGGATCCGTCCGTTGCCAGCATCTTGCCTGCCATCCGCCGCCCCACCGATCCCGGTCCCGTCGCCACGGTCCCGCCGCCCGCCGCTTGCGGGTCCGGCGCAATGTAGTCAATCGCCCCGCTCTCCCGTTCGATCACCACCGTCAGCTTCGCCGTCGTCAGTGTCACCGCCCTGTCATTCGAGTTCACCTCAAACGCCGTCCCCGGCCAATCCTTCCTCAACACCACGCCATCCCACGGCCGCTCCGGCGCAGCTGGTCCCGGCGGCGCATACGTCACGTGCAGCACGTCTGCAGCCTTCACCTCAATCCGCAGCACCCCATCCTTCTGTTGCAACTCAACCCCATCCGCTGTCTTTGCAAAGCTCACCACCGGATTCGGCGTATTCCACTGCCCCATCGCCACCGGCGCCAACATTCCCGCTGCTGCCAACCCCGTCGCCACTCCCGCAACCATCCCCAACAGTCCTAAACGCCTCATCCCAAACACCCTCGCATCAATCGGTTTATCAACCCGCACCAGTCTACTTCAGCGCAGCGGCATCCCTGGGCGGCTTCACTCCGGCGGCGACTCGTGCCCGCGGACGAACTACGTGCTGACTTGCCGACTCGCCTTCGAGCAATTGCGCACGAACCTGCTAATTTTTGCCGTCTCTTTCTCCTTGCCACATCCCGCATTTCCCTTCAGAATGAAGTTTTCAAAAACACAACACCAGAACCTCACCCCGCGCTAGAATGCTTATGTTTCCACCCAAGGGACTTTTCATGCGGACTCATGCCAGTCTGAGCATTACCTTGCTGTCCCTCGCAGGGTGTTCATCCGCAGTGTGTTCATCCACCGTCCTGCTCGCTCAGTTCCAGCCACCCACCCCCGAAGAGCTCAAGATGACCTCCGACCCAAAAGCTCCCGGTGCCGACGCAGTCTACTTATATCGCGAAGAGACCACCGACGACGCGCTCCACTTCCACAGCTATTACGAGCGCATCAAGATTCTCACTGAAAAGGGAAAAGAACTGGCCACTATCTCCATTCCCTACGAGCGTGGTCCGTTCAAGGTCACCGACATCAAGGGCCGTACAATCCACGCCGATGGAACCATCGTTCCCCTAACCGCCAAGCCCGCCGATTTGGTCGACGAGAAAAGCAGCGCCCGCCAAGTCAACAGCATGGTCTTCACGCTGCCAGCGCCGAGGTCGGCAGCATCCTCGAATACCGGCTGCAAATCCGCTACGACGACGACATGGTTGTCAAGCCCGATTGGCAAATTCAGCAGCCTTATTTCGTTCACAAAGCCCACTATTTCTTTAATCCGGCCCGCTCCACCTTCTCGCGCCCAATCACCGACGGCCGCGGGGAGATACTCAATCGCTTGATGTATTCCGCTGTTGCCGTTCCCCTTACCTCCGTGGTTGGCGATGCACTCGGACGCTATACCGTCGACCTTACCGACATTCCCCCGATACCTGACGAGGCCTGGATGCCGCCTCTCAACACACTCAGGCAGCGCATCGAGTTCTACTACACCTATGCAAACTCAGCCAAGATCTTTTGGGATTCCGAGGGCAAACACTGGGCCAAGGAGACGGAGCGTTTTACAAATCCAGGCCGCGAAGTCAAAGACACCGTCGAGGGAATCATCAGTACCTCCGATTCCGAGGAGCAGAAGGCACGCAAAATCTACGACGCGGTAATGAAGCTCGACAACACCGATTTCAGTCGCACAAAGTCCGAAGCCGAGCGCAAGGTCGAGAAGCTGAAGCCTATCAAAAACGCCGAGGACGTGTGGAAGCAGCATGCCGGGTCGGGCGATGAGATTGCTTTGCTCTACGTCGCCTTGGCCAGGGCCGCCGGTCTCAAAGTCTGGCCCATGCAAGTCGTCGATCGCAGCCGCGCTGCCTTCGATCCCATCTTTCTCGACGCTCGACAATTGGACGACTACATCGCTGTCATCGACCTCGCCGGCAAGGAAACTTTCCTCGATCCCGGCCAGAAGATGTGCCCCTTTGGACTGTTGCACTGGAAGCACTACATGGCCTCAGGCTTCCGTCTCTCCGACAAGGGCGCCGTCCTTGGCAGCACGCCCGCTAACACATACGCCTCCGCGGTTTTCAAGCGGATCGCGAATCTTCAAATTGGTCCAGACGGCGCCGTCACGGGGCAGGCTGCTATCGCTATGACTGGCCCGGACGCCCTGCATTGGCGGCAAATGGCCATCGAGAACGACACAGAAGAGCTTAAGAAGCGCTTCGATGAACTCCTCCAGGAAGAACTCCCCGATGGCGTTCAGGAGGAGTTCGACCACTTTGTCGGCCTGGACGATCCTAACGTCAACTTCGCGGGCATCGCCAAAATCAGCGGCAACCTCGGAACCGCAACCGGGAAGCGGGCTTTTCTCCCCGCCATGTTTTTTGAGTCGCGCGGCAAGCATCCTTTTGTCGCGCAGGATACGCGCATCACTCCCGTTGACGTCCATTTCGCCCGTACCGAACAGGACGACGTGACGTATCACCTCCCGCCGGGACTGTCCGTCGAAAGCGCCCCGCAAACTGCCGACCTGACCTGGCCCGATCACGCCATGCTAAGGGTTATCACCACCGCACAGAACGGTTCGGTCCAGATCAAACGCGCCCTCGCTCATAATTTCACGATTCTCGATCCCAAGGAATACTCCGAGTTGCGCGGCTTCTACCAGAAGGTCGCCGCTGCCGATCAACAGCAACTTGTCCTCACCACCTTGCCAGCCGCGAAGGGAAATTGATCGGAGCTTGTCGACAAGTTTCATCAACACGGAAACTAACCCGGTGTTGCGCACAAGGCTCATCGCCATGCGGGCTGTTACGGCCGCCACTGCGATTGAAGTAAACGGCCCTCAATCGTCCTTCCTCTCGCTGGTGTAAACTGGTTCAGACCCCAAAAGCCTGTCCGCCGCGGCGGACAGGCTACCTTGTGTCGGGACGTGGCTCAGCCTGGTAGAGCACTCGCTTGGGGTGCGAGGGGTCGGCAGTTCAAATCTGCCCGTCCCGACCATATAAATCGACTACTTACAAAATCAGTGCCGCAAATCGCGATTACGGCATTGCACCCCGGCCTGTTTCTTTGCCGTGGTACATGCTCGCTTCCATGAGCCTAATGGCTTGATAAGATCCACAGCGTACGAGGTCATGATTCTTTTTTCCGCCGCATCGACACATCTTCATGCTCAAGGTGCGATTGCAAGCATACTCAAATATTCCTTCCGGGTCGCCGCTGGGCATTGTCTCTGAAGGATTTGACGGTAGGCGCGATCCCCTAGCCGGATGCGTTCGAAACTCGACCCACACAGAATCTTCAGCTTGGCTCGAAGACTCTCAAACGGCGGCGGTACATATAACCGCTGGACTGGCCGTGTCTCTAATAACAAACAGCCGGCCCCGCCACGTGCGGATTTGGAGCGCCGGTGTCTCGACTTCATTACCGGGGCATCCGCACTTGTCAGCCGACCGTTCCTGTGTGATGTTGGCCTCATGGAAGAATCCTACTTTCTATATTTCGAGGAACACGATTGGGCGGCACGCGCCAAAGGAAAATTCGATCTCGGATATGCCAATAACAGCATCATCTATCACAAGGAAGGCCGGTCGATTGGCGTCGGGACTGTGTGGACCTTTGTGGGGTCCTCAATCGAAAGTCGTCGCGTAGCCAACCCATCACGGCCGAGTGCGCCCGCACCCCAACATGCGCACGCAGGCCCGCCGTAGTGTACACGGACAAGGCCTGCGGCGAGCGCGAGACGCAGTCGAGCTTGTTACGCGTTGGATATCGGGTTTGAAATTGGCTTGACGCCTTTTCGTGATACGGCCAGAGCCAGACCGAGAAGTCCTGTGCCGAGCAAGACCAGGGAACCAGGCTCTGGGGTCGGGCTGAAAACCGGGGTGCCATCCGGGTTCGCCGAATCAATCACTGCGTTGTTGCCGTCGAATGATCCGTTGTCCGCAAAGTAAAAGAGTCCGTTACCGGGAGCGCCGCTGCCAAAGCCGCCGCCGAAAAGATTGAGTTCGTATCCCGGCGAAGGCGAAAAAACAACACCACCCCAGTCCAAATCATCATTCCCCGGCAATCCCGTGTAGAGCAGGTTGTCGTATAGGAACGAACCACTGTCCTCGAGGTTATCGGCGTTGGCGCCACTGTCTGGTAACTCTACCGGAGCATCGGTGAAACTGTAGGTTGGCCCACCAACGATGTCGAAAGTTCCAGATACACTTGTAATGACATAGGCGCTAACATTCCCTAAAGGACCTGGAAGGTTATTAACCGTCGTGCTCCCCGTATTAAAGGTAAGGTCGGCGTTGAAATTAGTGCCGTTGATTGTATATCCGAATGAGTCGGCAATTGCTGCCGGAGCAATTGCCAATACACCTGCCGTTGCGAGTACAACTAGGGAAAACTTCTTCATTATTCCTCCAGTTCAGCAAATCGAACTTACCTGAGCTAAACCGCTTGCAGAGGTCTTTCGAAAGATTCATTGCACGGATTGCTTCGACCTGCTTCGACTTGATTCGACAGTCGATCAACCCCCGAAAAACATCCGGTGCCTCCCTCTCACCGTCCCGCCAGAATCGCGCCATCAAGCGCACGGCATCGACTTGGCTCCCTAACCACGTGAAAAGGAGGCCAAGCGCTCGGCTTGAGACGAGGTGCCATGGTCCTGTGAACCTGATGATGTTGACATTCATTAAAGCAGATCAAGGACCAAAGAGACAACGTTTAGATTCAATCACTTGCGAAGAAGAAAATCGGAAATGTGCAGAATCTTGCGCATGGAACCCAAGAGAATTTTCCGTTTTTTGAGCGCTGGAGCTCCAGCGCTTGACCTTTGTTTCTCGTGGCGACAAATTTCGTTTCTCAGGCCCCAACTTTTCTCGAAGCATCGCATGTGTCGCTCTCGACGGTTTCTTTTACCTTGCAACCTTGACAGCACCTCCCAGCGACCTTGATTCTTCTTCGTTACAGTGAACGATTGTGCCGAGGCCCAGATGCCCGATTCATCCAACCTTACGTCTCTCGCGGCCGGTACCGTCGACCCCACATCTGTCCCTCAGCGAACGCTTCGATGTGGCGCCACCATGCCCGCCATCGGTCTCGGCACCTTCGGATCCGACCATGTTCCGCATGCCGCCGTTGCAGCCGCAGTTAGAGACGCCGCCTCGCTCGGCTATCGCCAATTCGACTGCGCTGCCGTCTACGGCAACGAAGACTTGATTGGTGATTCACTTCAGCAAATAATGCATTCAGGCATCAAGCGTGAAGAGTTATGGATTACTTCCAAGCTCTGGAACGACAAGCACGCCGAAGAGGATGTAATTCCATCCTGCGAAAAGTCCCTTCGCGACCTTAAGCTCGACTATCTCGATCTCTATCTCATCCACTGGCCGTTTCCCAATCATCATCCGCCACATTGCGACGTCAGCGCGCGCAATCCCAACGCGGTTCCCTACATCCATGAGCGCTACATGTGCACCTGGCGCAAGCTAGAAGAGCTTGTCGACAAGGGACTGGTCCGCCACATCGGCACCTCCAACATGACCATCCCCAAGATGGAGCTGCTCCTCCGCGATGCGCGCATTCTGCCCGCGGCCAATGAAATGGAGCTTCATCCTCACTTCCAGCAGCCCGAGTTCTTCGCCTACTTGCTCGAAAAGGGCATTGTGCCCATCGGCTACTCCCCTCTTGGCTCGCCGGGAAGGCCGGAACGCGACCGCACCCCCGACGACACCTCTCCCACCGAAGACCCAGTCATCCTTCGCATCGCACAGCGCCTTAATGTTCATCCCGCTGTTGTCTGCATCAAGTGGGCTGTGCAGCGCGGCCAGATTCCCATCCCTTTCTCCAGCCGCCGCGACAACTACCTTGCCAACCTGCGCGGCATCGTCGGCGAGCCCCTTACCGCCGACGAGATGCGCGCCATCGCCGTAATCGATCGCAACTGCCGCTTGATCAAGGGGCAGGTCTTCCTTTGGCGAGACAATCAGTCTTGGGAAGACCTTTGGGACGTCAATGGCGCCATCACCCCTCCCTGAGCGCGACGCCGCCGCCCCCTTCCGCTTTCTCCAACGACCAGCTGGAAATCTTCAACGATCCTTGGAAAGTTTGAATCATGCCCAACACGATGAAGGCCGCCTATCTCCCCGGCAACAGCACGGTTGAAATGCGCACCGTCCCGGTGCCCATTCCTGGCCACGGCGAAGTCCTGCTTGCCATCAAGGCCTCGACCATCTGCGGATCCGACATACGCGCCATCTACCGCGAGCATCTGGGCAAGGGCCCCGAAGGCTACCGCGGCGTCATCGCCGGACACGAGCCCGCCGGCATGATCGTCGAAACCGGCCCCGGATGTCGCCGCTTCAAGAAAGGGGACCGCGTCCTCGTCTATCACATCTCCGGATGCGGCCTCTGCCCGGATTGCCGGCGCGGATTCATGATCTCCTGCACCACCGCGGAATATCGTCGCGCCTACGGCTGGCAGCGAGACGGCGGCATGGCGGAGTTCATGGTCGCCGAAGAGAAGGACCTCATCCTTCTACCCGACTCGCTCACTTATCTCGACGGCGCGCAGGTAGCCTGCGGATTCGGCACCGTCTACGAGGGCCTCGAGAAGATCGGCATCAGTGGCAACGACGCAGTGCTCATCACCGGCCTTGGCCCTGTCGGCCTCGCTGCTTGCACATTGTGCCGCAAACTCGGCGCGGAAAAGATCATCGGCATCGACGTTCTCGATGAGCGCCTTGAGTTGGCCCGCACTCTCGGCCTCTGCGATCACGTACTCCGTTCCGGCCCCGACAATGTTCAGGAAGTCCGCGACCTCACCGGCGGCCGCGGTGTCGAGCGCGCAGTCGATTGCTCCGCCAACGCTGAAGCCCGCGCCACTGCCATCCGCGCCGCCCGCCGATGGGGCCGCATGGTCATGATCGGAGAAGGCGGCTCCGTCACCTTCAATCCGTCGCCCGACATCATCCACGATCAGAAGACGATCTACGGCTCATGGGTCAGCTCCATTTGGCGCATGGAAGAGCTGGTTGAAAAGCTTGTCCGCTGGAATCTTCATCCGGAGGAGATCGTCACTCATCGCTTCGCGCTCGACCAGGCTGCCGAAGCGTACGCCCTCATGGCGACGGGAAAGTGTGGCAAGGTGGCCGTCTGTTCCAGCGGACCGCTTAGTCATCAGGAACCCGGCACACCAGCCCGACGAATCCCGCCAAAAAGAAGTGAACCTTAGAGTCGCGATGCGGCGCCTGACGTCGATCCAGGCGCAGTCCCCTCGGTTTCAGTTAGCCGTTGGTCACGCCCCGATTCGCGAACCTTGTGTGTCAAATTCAGCCTGAAGGCCTGGTGAATCCACACATGCACCCGAATGTGGCAGCCACGGCAGCGCATTGGATACTGAAACAACAGCAGGCGGGGCAAATCCGACTTACGCAGCCGCGACCTTCGCAAGGCCATCGAGTTGCAAAAACGGCACTTCATCTCGCGCCATTCTCCGGGAGGGTCCGCGCTCTTGTCCGCAATCCCTTCCGAATCCCTGCCTGGCTCAAAAGAATCGATGCCATAACCTAGCACATTTTGACTGCTTCTGTTGAGTCTCCGGGCGTTTCACCCCTTGGCAACCACAAACCGTTTGCTTGTCCGAAACTGACCCGTCGTACCATTGGACTCAGTCGCCGCACCAGCGGCCGGAGGTGAACATTGGCCGAATTCACTAACGTCCGCGCCATCGTGCGCGAGCGAACTGCCGCTCCCACCGATGGAAAGCCGTTCGTCGTCTTTCTCATCGGAATGCGAGTCAACAGCCTTTGGGCATTTCCGAAGTGGCTCTGGGTCGCCTCGGCGATGCCCCCCATGCTCAAAGAGCTCTACCAGCATCCTGAACTCGGCTTCATCGCCGGCGAGTTCCTCGTCAACTGGCGTGGCGTCACCTCGCTGCAATACTGGCGCAGCGTCGAAGAACTCCAGGCCTACGCCGGTGCCCGTAACCGCGAGCATTTCCCTGCGTGGACCGGGTTCTATCGCCGCATCGGCAGAGACGGCTCTGTCGGCATCTGGCACGAAACCTATCGCATCGACCCCGGTGCGGTCGAAACCATTTACGTCAACATGCCTGCCTGGGGACTGTCCAGAGCCTTTGGCCGCGAACCCGTCACCGACGCTCGCAATACCGCAAGGCAACGAATGCAGGCCGATGCAGTGAGCAGCGCTGAAACCCACAACCAGGAATTGGATCGGAATTAGATCGGGAAGAGCGTATCGGACGATCGCGGCTGCGCAATCAAACGTCCTCGCCGGCGGGGCGCATCCGCAACCGGCGCAGCAAGCTGGGTCGCAATCTCGCGAAGCCCCGCGCGCACCTGGCCAATTGTCGCCGCAACCCTATCAGCCCGCGCACTGTTCTCTCCTGCGGGCATCGGCAATGCTGACTGCGGCTCCCGCTGCGGGTCACGTCGCCGCCCATGCTGAATCTGGCTCAATGCCTGCCGTGCGCCGGCCAGCGTATAGCCCTCGGCGTGAACAAGCCGCTTGATCTCAAGTACCAGTTCTACATCTCGCCGACGATACAGCCGCTGTCCAGTCCCGCTCTTGTTCGGCTTAAGCTGCGGAAACTCGGTCTCCCAAAACCTCAGAACATAGGTCTCAAGGGAGCATATCTTCGCTACGTCTCCAATTTTGAAGTAGAGACGGTTGGGGATGATCGTCTGGTCAGCGTCACGCTTCTGCGCAAGATTCGAGGCCATGAGGAAGTCGAATGGGCTCTCCGCTCTTCAGAAAAACTCACTCTACCCAAGAGTATAGGCCCATCTCTGCACCATTTGTGAAGCAAAATCGCCGCGCGCCCCAACTCCCACACCCCATCCCCACACCCGACACCCTACATCCGATACCCTATACCCCACTCCGCGCCGGCGAATTCTGCGGTGCCGCGCGCAGATACTGTTTCGGCCACGACGCCGTCACGCCCAGCACCTGGGCCGCGTGTACCGCCCAATACGGATCACGCAGCATCTCCCGCGCCAGCAGCACCAGGTCTGCTCGTCCCGAGGCGACAATGTCGTTTGCCTGCGCCGCCTCCGTAATCATCCCCACCGCAGCCGTGGCAATCCCCGCTTCTCGCCTGATTCGCTCCGCAAACGGCACCTGGTATCCCGACCCCAGCGGAATCTGCGCATTCGGCACCAGTCCTCCCGACGAGCAATCCACCAAATCAACCCCGCGCATCTTGAGTTGCCGCGCCAGCTCCACCGACTCATCCGCGTTCCATCCGCCTTCAGCCCAGTCCGTCGCCGAGATCCGCACAAACAGTGGCGATTGTTCCGGCCAGGCCGCCCGCACTCGTTCCGCAACCTCGAGCGGAAACCGCATCCGGTTCTCCAGGCTGCCGCCGTAGGCATCCGTCCTCCGATTCGCCAAAGGAGACAGAAACTGATGGAGCAGGTAGCCGTGTGCCGCATGAATCTCCACCATATCAAACCCCGCCTCAACCACCCTTTTCGCCGCCGCCCCAAATGCCTCCACCGTCGCGTCAATCCCCGCCTTGTCCAGCGCCTGTGGCACCGAGTACTTCGGCGAAAAGGCCAGCACGCTCGGCGCAACCGTCTGCCAGCCGCCCTCTTCCGGCTTCAGCAGCCTTTCTCCGCCGAACGGCACCGCCATGCTCGCCTTCCGGCCCGCGTGGGCCAGTTGAATCCCCGCCCGTGCACCTTGCCCGTGGATGAACTCCACAATCCGCCGCAACTGCGTGACGTGTTCGTCCTTCCAAATCCCCAGATCGCCGTCCGAAATCCGCCCCTCCGGCGTCACCGCCGAAGCTTCCACCATCACCAGTCCCGCTCCGCCCTGCGCCCGCGCCCCTAGGTGTACCAAGTGCCAATCCGTCGCAAAACCGTCCTCCGACGAGTACTGGCACATCGACGAAACACCAATGCGATTGGGAAACTCAACAGATCGAAGCTTCAGTGGAGAAAACAATGCTGCACTCATGACTTTTTGGATGAACCCCGCCCAATGAAGATTCACCGGTCTCAAGCGTTGGAGCTTTGTGACCCATTCATTCGCAGCTTCACCGCGAATGAGTGGGAGACCACAACTTCCACCTGCCCCGCCTAAACTGACCAATCCGCCCATGCCCCATCCATTCGCGATCTCCTCGCAAATGGATGCGAAACCTGAAAGCCCTACTGCTTCTTCAGCACGGCCGTCCCCTTCTCATCAGCCAGAATCGTGCCCTCTAGCTTGCGATACTCCCCCGCCTCATTGGCCGCGAGCTCCACCTTGCTCACAACATAGTCCCGCTCATAGTGCAGCTGATTGTCCCTCGCAGTCACCGTCGAGTGATATGTGGCGAAGGCAAGGTCCAGGTTCACTGGATCAGGCGTCTCATCCACCACATATCCCGGCGGCAGCGCGATGTCGAAGCTGTCGTGCCAGTGCCCAGTCTCTTCCAGGTCGATTGGAACTTTCCTCGGCTTGTCATTGAAGGGCCGCGCCAGCGAACCCACCACTCGTGGCCGCACCAGCAGCAGCGGCCCAGCCTGGTGCGCATATTGCGCCGCCGTCAGCTTGTAGTGAATTTCGGTCGGCTTGTCCAGCGCAGGCGGCTGAATAAACTCAAATGAGTTCAGCACCACCCCCGGAACATCGTGCGCAATCGACGTCTCCAGCGACTCGCGACGTTCCTTATCGTCCGAGTACTTCAGCATGTTGCGCAAATTGCCTCCGCCCGCTCCGTTCCGAATCGTATCCACCGACCCGGTCAGAGTTCCGTCCGCCGCCAGCGTGAACTTTCCCGTGCGCTCGTTCGAGTTTGCATCGGGCGCCAGCACCGGCAGTCCGATCACCTGACTCGATTCTCCCGCTGCCAGCGTCCCATAGCTCCCCTGCTCATACTCCGGCAGAACCCCCACAGGAACCCGCTCGTTCGTCGGATCGAAGATCAGGTAACGCTTACCGTCCTTGCCCTTCACAATCGCCTGCAGCCTTGGGTCCTGCACCTCCGGTGGAATCTCGATTGCCGTAATCATGTGGTTCCCCGCCAGCGATGGTGCCTGCGGATCGACCACGCCCCGGCGGTCATCCACCATCAAGTAGTACCCATGAATCCCCGCCACTTTCAGCATCGAGATCAGCAGTGTCGTCTTGTCCTTGCAGTCGCCGTAGCGGTTGCGATAAATGTCCGCCGCGCGATTTGCCTGGTAGCCGCCGATTCCGCGCTCCACAATGAAGTAGCGGATGTTCTTCTGGATCGATTCCGTAATCCGGCTTAGCTTGGTATAGAAATCGGGCGCTCCCGCAATCAGCGATTGCACGTCGGCGGTGATTTCCGGTGAAGGCGTCGGGCGGTCGGCTTCCAGCGTTGTCATCCACGCCCCGATAGCCTTCCATTGATTGTCGACACTATCCGCCGCCGAATCACCCCAATTCACGGCCATCCGAGCCTCAAGCGCTGCCCGCACGGGATGCGATGGCACATCCCTCAGGTCAAGCCCCGGCATGTCCTTGACCTCCCACCTGAAGTGATTCGGGGCCACCTCCACCGCATCCACCGGCTTGTAGTTGTGCCACGATTGCCAGTGCTTGTCTCCGAGGGGCAGATCCACTTCCAGAGCCTGAAACACTACGGGGTTCTCTTCCTGAATCCACCAGATCTTCTCCTGCATATACGGCCGCATTACTTCTTCTGACTCGCAAATGATCGTGGCGCCCACATCCGCTGCTGGAGGGTGAGCTATCTTCCACTTCCTCGTCATAAGCAGAATGGGAATGCCCGTCCCGCCCTCCTCTACAAAGTCTTTGTCCTCTGCCATGTACTCTTTTTCGTCAGCGGCAATCGTCCACACTCTGAAGTAGTTCATCTTCTCATCCACGTCATAACTTACCTCGCAGCCTTGTCCGCGTGCTTGCGGCTTCAGGATACGAATTGCTTCACGCTCGCGCTCAACTGCACGTCCTTTGTTGTCGATCGTCTCCACATACTCGTCGAAGAGAACGACCGAAGCAGCATCTTTCGCATAATCCGGCGTCCGCGTCTTGTAGGCTTCCCTTCCCCAGTCCGGCACAGGCTGCTTGCTAAACAGCCCCGCGAACCCCTGCCTGCATGCAAACAGAATCGCGGCGAACACAATCCAACGCAGCCAACGGGTTCGAATCACCTTTGTTTGTCCCATACTCAGTTCCCTTTCGGCGCCTCCGTTGCGTGCAACACCAGTTGCTGCTGATCCGCCGCGGCCACCTTCTGATAAAAGTCGCGCAGTTGTCCATATTCATCGGGGCTCAGAAATGTAAACCCACGCGACAGTGACGTCATCACCGTCAAATCGCTTCCATTCGTCGTGGACTTCATCACGAAACTCGCAACCCCCGGCCACGGAACCGATGCGGTCGGCCCAGTCGCCGTTTCCAATGAGAATCCTGCTGGCAAGTGGTAGAGAACCCCATCCTTCACTTGCATCGCATAGTGCATGTCCACGGGCTGTTGCCGGTTGGGCTGCGAAATAAACGCGCTATCCTCACTGGTCGTGAAGAACGAACCCGGGAGCAGGATGCGCTTGCCCGTCGTTGAGCCGGGAGCTCCCGTCACCGCTGCATTCGCATTCAGGTCAGCATTCGGATTGTCGAGATTCGCAAAGCCCGTGAGATGCGCTTCCATCCCGGCAGGAACCTGAGTCTTCAGCCACTCATCAAAGTCTTTCTTCAGTCGGTCTTCATCCACCTGCAGTGTCTTCTGCCGCCAATACAGGGCGTCCTGCCCGGTCATGGCGAACTTCAGCCTTCCCGTCACCTGGCCATCCGCGTTGACTGTCAATTCGGCGCGCCGGATGACCGTGTTTGCGGTATAGGGCAAAAGCGGAGTCGCCCACGGCGCAACCCCTTTCTCCTGCTGCCGAACTCCTCCCGCCCCCGAGTGCCTCCAGTGCACCATTTGAAATGGGCACATTTTCTCTCCCGGGTCTAGCACAATTTCCTGACCGCCCGTGCTCAGAATCACCACTGTAGCATCCAACTGGCGCCAGCTTAGGTAATTCGGTTTGAACGTCCCCTGCTCGCGATCGACCACCTTCATCGGATACGCCGTCAGTCCCGCCCCACGCAGCAAAGCAAGATACAGCAGCGCCAGGTCTTCACCGCTCCCGCTCCTCTGTGCCCATGTATCCTCCGCGCGCTTCGCTGCTTTCAAGCCTTCGTTCTTCAGCTCCGCGTCGCTCTTCTTTCGCGTGAAATCCGTGTTCTCAAACCCCTGTACTGCTGCGTACAGCTTCTTGGCCTTGTCGATATCGCTGTCGCCCTGCGCCACCACGCTCGCTGCCGCAGACTTGATACTGCCTGACACCTCGGCGAAATGGCCCACATCCTTCAGCCAGTAACCCCCTTCCGTTATCCAGTACTGTCCGACTGAGTTGCCCGGTGCATAGTAGAACCGTACCTCGTATCGCTGGCTCTCGGTCGGCGGCGACCACTGCTCGCGTGGCAGCGGCGGAATATCGCTCAACTCCAGCTCAAACCGCTTCGATGCGTTCGGCGCTATTGTCTTCCCGCCTGGCAGGTTGACATACCACATAAGATCCGAAAGCGCCTGCCCGTGTTCGTCGATGGCCGTCCAACCGCCGACACCCGCCTGACCCCCGAGGAGATCGGGTAACGGCGCATAGAGGTATTTGGCATGCCGCACAGGGTATAGCCCCTGGATCTCCCAATCGGGGTTCGGCATGATACCGCCGTTAGCTCGAATCTGGAAGTAGAACTCAAGAATGCTGCCTACTTCAACGCTGGGAAGATTGAAAGTCGTTTCACGAATCTCGAACTGGCCCTTTTTGGCCTGCAACAGGTCTGCGGGCTTTACGCTAATCGGGACGATGGTTCCATCCGCATGAATCGTCCTCCCCGAGACAGCTGAGATATCGTCGTACCCACGCAGATAGCCAAGGCTCACCGTCGCAAGATCTTTAGCTGACTCGTTGAGGATCTTGATCCGCATATACCTGCTGCGATAACTGATCGGACGCTGCGATGAGTCGGTTTTGTCTTCCAGGTTCAGAATCACCGCCGCAGCATCCGGATACTTCGGGTCTGCCGTCATCTTCAGCTCCTCGGCTGTCGGCTGCTGCGGATACTGCCCGAACGTCAGCGCCGGAAAAACGAAAATGCCAGTAAGAATCGAAACACCCACGAACGCACGGATACGCATAACTTCTCCTCCGCCGGAATGTTGCAAAGAGCCTAGTCCGGCGACCACTTTTCAATTGTTTTTTGCAACACCACAGTTTCGTCCCATTTCAGACACTTGGCAAGGACCGAGTTCGACCAACCCGCCCAGCGTGAAGAATCAGTACATTGGCGCTCCCAATAGTCACCGCTCCGTTGATTTCCGAGTAAACAACACCGCGCCTCCCGCTTCTTCTTGCCTCTTTCCCAGGCGCGGCTCCAGCGTATACACTCCCCGCAAATGACCCGCTCCCGCCAAACCCTCCTCTTCCGCCTCGCATTCGCCCCGATCCTCGCCCTCGCCCTTGCAACCATCTTCACCCTTCCCGCCACCGCCCAGCTCGCCAGCCCGCTGCTCATCTACGCAATCGACGTCGAAGGCGGCCAGTCCACGCTCATCGTCACGCCCACCGGCGCATCCCTCCTCGTCGACACCGGCTGGCCCACCCCCGATGCCCGCGACGCCAAGCGCATCCAGGCCGCCATGCACGACGCTGGCATTACCCGCCTCGATCACGTCTTCATCACCCATTTCCACGTCGATCACGTCGGCGGCGTGCCCAACCTCGTCGCCTCAGGCGTCCCCGTCGGTGAATTCCTCGACCACGGCCCCAACCGCGAAGACTCCGACATCACCCGCCACGACTTCGCCGCCTACCTCAAGGCCATCGGATCCACCCCCCGCCAAATCGTCCACCCCGGGGACACCATTGACCTGCCCGGCCTCAAAACCATCGTCCTTACCGCCGACGGCGAACACATTGCCGCCATCCCCGGCATCAAGCCCGAGCCCAACCCCCTATGCGCCACCGAGCCTCACTGGGACCTCGACGAATCCGAGAATCCCCGCTCCGCAGGCTTCCTGCTCACCTACGGCAAATTCCGCTTTCTCGACCTCGGCGACCTCACCAAGGTCAAAGAGATCCCTCTCGTCTGCCCCGCCAATCTCATCGGCTCTGTTGACCTCTATCTCGTCAACCACCACGGCTTTAATCTCTCCAACTCCCGCGCCTTCGTCCACGCCATCCACCCCCGCGTCGCCATTATGGACAACGGCGCACACAAAGCAGGCAGCCCTGAGGCCTGGCAGACCATCCACGAAAGTCCCGGCCTTGAAGATCTGTGGATGCTGCACACCGCCGAAGGCTCCGACGCCGCCCACAACAGCGCCGACCCTCTCATCGCCAATCTCAAGGGCTCCCCCGACGGCGCATACCTCAAAGTCGCCGCATACTCCGACGGCAGCTTCTCCGTCTTCAACTCCCGCACCGGCCAGACAAAGCAATACCCCCGCAAATAATCCTTTGCGGAATCGCCTGATTGACACCTTGCCCCATCCGTGGCAAGTTTTAGTTTTTGTGTCGAGGGTGGGATTCAACCATCGTCGGCCGACCGCCGTGTTGAGTCGATTCACCTCAAGTTGCTCTTGCAGCCTGGCCCGCGCCATCTGCCAGATTCTGAACAGCCCCGCCCTGTTCACTGACAACTGTGAACTACGAAATGTGAACTATGAACTGACCTTTGTGAAAGGCCGCTTCGATGCCACTCGCCCCAAACGCCCGCCTTGGCAACTACGAAATCAAGTCCATACTAGGCGTCGGCGGCATGGGCGAGGTCTATCGCGCCCGCGATTCACGTCTCAACCGCGACGTCGCCATCAAGGTTCTCCGTGCGGAAAGCGCCGTCAACCCTGAGCTGCGCAATCGCTTCGAGCGCGAAGCCCGCGCCGTTGCCGCGCTTAACCACCCCAACATCGTCGCCGTCTACGACATTGGCGTCGAGGCCGGCCAGCAATACATCGTCAGCGAACTCATTGAGGGCGAATCGCTCCGCTCCCTGCTCACCGGCACGCCGGTCCCAGCCCGCAAGCTCCTCGACATCGCCACCCAGGTTGCCGACGGCCTCGCCGCCGCCCATGCCGCCGGAATCGTTCACCGCGACCTCAAGCCCGAAAACATCATACTGTCCAAAGATGGCCGGGTCAGGATCCTCGACTTTGGCCTCGCCCGCCAATCGCTCGCCGTGACCACCTCATCCGGAAACTCCGATCTAACCTCATTCCCTGACCCAAACGCCACCAGCGAAGTCACCCGCGAAGGCATCCTCATGGGCACCGCCAGCTACATGAGCCCTGAGCAGGCCACCGGCAAGCCCGTCGACTTCCGCACCGACCAGTTTTCCTTCGGCCTCATACTCTATGAGTTGGCCGCTGGCAAAAAGGCCTTCGACCGCCCCAGCGCCGTTGAAACCATGGCCGCCATCGTCCGTGAAGATACCCCGCCCATCGAGGCGAAGCTTCCCGCCCCGCTCAAGTGGACCATCGAACGCTGCCTCGCCAAGGAGCCCGAGCAGAGTTACGTGTCCACCCGCGATCTCTTCCGCGATCTGCGCAGCCTCCGCGACCACTTCTCTGAGGCGTACTCCACAACCACGCTTTCTCCCATTGCCGCACCCCGAAAGCGTCGCCCCTGGCTCATCCCCGCAGTCGTCGGCGCTGCCTGCCTGCTCGTCGGAGCGCTGCTCGTCTTCCTCCTCAAGCCCGCCGGCCAGGACATCGGCAAATATCGCTACACACCTTTCGCACCAAGCGCATATAACGCCGTTTGGTCTCCCGATGGCAAAGCCGTCGCCTACAGCGGCAAGGTGGAAGGCGTCTACCAGGTCTTCCTGCGCTATCTCAACTCTGCGGTACCGGTTCAGTTGACCCATGAGGCCCACGACGTCGAGCCTGTCGGCTGGTCCAGCGACAGAAACCACCTCATCGTGGTTGAAGACAATGACAGCCAGCAGTCGTCCCGCGAGAGGCTTCAAAAGCTCTACGCCGTGCCTATTGTCGGCGGCGATCTCGACTTCATCATGGACATTCAATGCTGGACCTGCAGTCTCTCTCCAGACGGCAAAACGCTTGTAATCCTGTCTACTCCAACCAAGCCAGGTGAAATGTTCGGCGTCTCCATCTCTGACCCTCTTGGTTCGCCCCTGCGCGCCTATTCGCCCGCGCCATTCGCCACCAAAGACCTGTATAACGGCCCTCAACTCACCTTCTCGCCTGACGGCAAGAAAATCCTGTTCTTTCGCGCCGGAGATAAGAGCAGCGAAGGGGCGTGGCTGCTCCCGTATCCGGCAGGCAGCAACCCGCCCCGGCAAATCCTCGAGAAACTGCCAACCTTTCAGGGAACCCCGAGTTTCTCCTGGATGCCCGACAGCCGCCACATCGTGGTCAGCATTACCACCGGTCAGGATTCTCCCGCTCACCTCTGGTTTGCGGACACTCAGTCGAATGCGCTAACGCCGATTACCACCGGCAACACAGGCGAACGGGATCCAAACGTCGCGCCCGACGGCAAGTCCCTCCTGTACGCGCAGCCAACGCGAAACCTCAACGTTGTCTCCGTCTCGCTGCAGGACGGATCCATGAAAACTGTGATCTCCACTGGCCGGGAAGACAGCATGGCTGCCTGGGCTGCCAAGGCCGACAAGTTTGCCTTTGTCACCGATCGAAGCGGTCCCTGGGAAATCTGGGTCCACTCCTCCGATGGCTCTGAGCGTCCGGTCGTCACCGCCGCCGAGTTCCCTGACGGACTAAATAAGTGGTTCATGAACCCCACCTTGTCTCCAGATGGCAGCCGGTTGATCTTCACGAGAATCGACAACAAGGGAACTGCGTTTATGTGGATGATCTCCCTCTCCGGCGGAGCGCCTGTGCAGGTCACGAACGTCGAACCCCAGACGGAGTGGGCTAGCTCCTGGTCTCCCGACGGCAGCCGGGTCGCCTATTTTGGCCTCAATGCGGGTAAAAGCTCGCTCATGACGGTAAAACCAGCGGAAACGCCGCACCTGTTGAGCTCAAAAGCGACATCTCGCATGACCTTCCCTCTTGGTCTCCTTCTGGAGATTGGATCACCTACGAAAACGACAAAGGCTGGAATCTGGTTTCCGCCGACGGGCAAAACCACACGTTTCCTTGGCAAGATCAACACCCGTTACCTCACCTTCTCCGCGGACGGCAAACTCCTCTACGGCATCGAGACCGGGCAGACCCCGGCGGACCGCGACAAGGTCACACTCTTCTCTCTCGACCCCGCCACCCTTCAGAAAAAGTTCATCAAGGAACTTGGCAAGGACCTGCGCCCCTCCTCTAACTTCGGTCCCGGCATTCGCTTCAGCCTCGCTCCTGACGGGAAGAGCATCCTCTACAGAACCTCGACGAGCAGAAATGACCTCTGGATGCTCCAGGGCTACCGCCAGCCCGGCCGGTTCAGCCTCTTCTAGTCCGCTCGCATAAAATCTCGGATACCCCACCCTCGCCACGTTCTTGTTTTTGTGGCTAGGGTGCGAAAAGACGATTTCGACGCGCCCAGAACCGAATCACTGCCTTTTCGTCCCCGCATAAAGCTCTTCCAGCGCATCGCACGCCGCCCCAACGCCGTCCTCGGCCGCCAGCATGTTCGCCACTTGTGCTGCCCGTCGCGCATACTTCGGCTCATCCAACATCGCCCGCAGCTTCTTTTCGACCCTCAGCGGCGTGTAGTTCTTCCGCTGGATCACGCGGCCCACCTTCAACCGCCTCACTCGCCTGCCGTTGTCCGGCTGATCGTGCGAATACGGCATAATCAGCATCGGTTTGCCCGCCCGCAGGCACTGCGCCGTCGTCCCCACTCCGCCTTGGTGCACCACCATGCTCGCCCGCCCAAACAGCGCCGAGTATGGCGCATACTCCGCGACGCAAATCGTCTCCGGCAGTTCCTGTCGTGGCCGGTTCCGCTCGTCCGCTCCAATCAGCAGCACCGCCCGCATCCCCAGCCGTATCGCCGCCTTCGCTGAGAACTCATAGAACCGCCCCGCCGTCATTACCGCCGCCGAACCCAAGGTGAAAACCAACGGAGCAGGCCCCGCCTGAATGAATTTCTCCAGGTGCTCTGGCAGCTTCGCATTTCCCGCGTCCGCATCGTAGTAGCAGAACCCCGTGATCCGAGTATTCTCCGGCCAATCCTTCTGCTCCCTACCCAGCAGTCGCGAAAACAACGCCAGCACGAGATATGGCGAATGCTTCGCATCAAACAGCGGATTGCGCCCTCGCGGCAATCCCAGTTCCTCGCGCAAATCGTAGATCGGCTGCGGCCAATTCCGGCTCACAAACCGCGCCAGCCGCCGAATCACCCGCCCAAGCCCCGGCACCGTCTTGTCCGCCCGCGCCAGCCGTGGATACATCGGCAGCACCGGCGGATCGAACGCCGAAAAAAAGCTCAGAGGCGCCAGCACGTAGCTCGCCCACGGGATTCCCGTCACTTCGGCCACAATCGGCCCTGCATAGTTCAGCTCGCCCAGCAGCATCAGGTCCGCCCGCTCCGGCTTTGTCGCCGCGTCCAGCAGATCTTCATACGTTTGCCGCAACACCGGAAACAGGAACTCCCGCAGCCCCCGCTCGGTCCCTTTCTTCACGTCGTAAACCATCGCCGCAAGCACCTTGTTCTCTGGGTCGATATCCGGCCGCACCGCGTGGAACTCGAGCCCCAGCGGCACAATCTTCGCCCTGAAAACCTCAGGCACAGCCATCACCGGCACATGCCCGCGCCGCTTCATCTCCAGCGCGATCGCTATGAGCGGATGTATATCCCCAAGCGTCCCGATATTCGACAAAACAATGCGCAAAACGACCGCCCCCAATCCTTCGTTTTCCCAGGCCCGTCACCGGAACGCTGGGTGCACCATCCTTGGCGACGTCATCCTGAGCGAGTCCGCCGCGGCGGACGAGTCGAAGGACCTGCTTTTCGGCAACCTTGCGGGTGCCCCAGGGTCCGGGATCACCGCTGACTGGTCCTCGTCAGTGGGGTGGAGATCTGGATTCTCAGACCTGGGAGTCAACGCACTCGACCGAATCAATATCGCCGAAAACTTACTACGAGACTAATCCATCGCTCCCGCCCACTGCCTCAACTCCCATTGAATTCGCGCCCACCAAATCCAGCCGCTTGAATCCGTCGTCTCACGGGTTCTATGATCGCCTGTCTCCTCCGAATCCGAGTCTCTACTGCACCAAAGGACCGCTGATATGAAACCAGGACCCCGCCTCACCATCGCATCCCTGTTCTTCTTCGCCGCCCTCGCCTCCGCATCCGCTCAGTCCTCACTCTCGCCTCAATGGGAAGAACTCACCGCCCCCGACTTCGTCTCTGCCATCCACCAATCCCAGGGCGTCTGCGTCCTTCCCTTCGGCATTCTCGAGAAGCACGGCGCACATCTGCCCCTCGGCACCGACCTCCTTGACGTCCGCTTCGCGGTCCTCAATGCCGTCAAGCAGGAGTACGCCGTCGTCTTCCCCCAGTACTACTTCGGCCAGATATTCGAAGCCCGCCAGCAGCCCGGCACCATCGCCTACAGCCTTTCCACCCAGCTCACGCTCCTGCAGGAAACCGTCTCCGAAATGGCCCGCAACGGCTGCAAAAAGGTCGTCATCGTCAACGGCCACGGCGGCAACAACAGCCTCTTGCCGCTCTTTGCCCAGGCCCAGCTCGCCAGCCAGCGCGACTACGTCGTCTACGTCTTCGGCTTGCCCAACCTCGACGTCCCCGGCCGTCCCGCCCTCAAAACTCCCATGGACATGCACGGCGGCGAGCGCGAAACCTCCCTCATGCTCATCGCCCGTCCCGATCTCGTTCACCAGGATCGCGCCACCGAGCAATCCGGCGCCGACCAAAACCGCCTCGCCGGCCTTCCCGGCTCCGTTTACACCGGCATCTGGTGGTACGCCCGCTTCCCCAACCACTACGCTGGCCAGGGCGACGCCGCCACCAAAGAGCTCGGCGAATTCGACCAGAAAGAGTGGTCCCGCCAGATCGCCGCCGCCCTCAAAGCCATCAAAGCCGACACCGAATCCCTCAAACTCCAAAACCAGTTCTTCCAGAACGCCCAGCACCCCCTCGACACCAAACAATAGCTTCGCCGATCAACTATCTCTCGGAGGGAGTACCCGAGCCGGGTGTCCCATCCTAAACAATGCGGGTACCCCATCCAAAACAATGCGGGTGCCCCATCCTAAACGCGTTTTTTGCGTTTAGGGTGGGAAACCACGAACCTCACCCTGCCATCCCTCGATTCGCCAACCATCCCCCGCGAGCGACAAGCGAGCCGCTGCCGCACGCAGCGCATTCAGCCTCACTTAATCCTCCCTGCGTCATACTATTCGGAGGAGTCGCCCTCGCCATGCGCGTCCTGCTCGTCGAAGATGAAGTCCGCCTCGCCGAAAACCTCGCCGCAGCCCTCCGCGACGGTCCCGGCTTCGCCGTCGACTGCGCTCCCGACGGCCTCGCCGGCGACGACTGCGCCCGCAACCTCTGCTACGACCTCATCGTCCTCGACCTCATGCTTCCCCGCCTCGACGGCCTGAGCCTCCTTAAGCGAATCCGCGCCCGCCAGGACTCAACCCCCGTCCTCATCCTCACCGCCCGCGAAGGCTCGGCCTCCATCGTCCAGCTCCTGAACGCCGGCGCAGACGACTACCTCGCCAAGCCCTTCGACCTCGGCGAACTCATCGCTCGCACCAAGGCCCTCATCCGCCGCGGCAAAGGCGCGGCCCACCCCACCCTCAACGCCCTCGGCATCACCCTCAACACCCTCGAACAGACCGTCCATCGCGCCGGCGTCTTCGTCGACCTGTCGCCTACCGAGTACCACATCCTCGAGTACCTCATGCACCGCCCCCGCGTCATCGTCAGCAAGCAGGAGCTGCTCGAGCACCTCTACGACTTCAACTGGGAACACCATTCCAACGTCATCGAGGCCCACGTCTCCAATCTCCGCCGCAAGCTCGATGCCGCCGTTCCCGCGCCCGATCCGGTCATCGAAACCCTGCGCGGCCGCGGTTACCGTCTCGCCTCCGAACCGTCCGCCACTTCCGGCTCCGGCGATCTCGACCCTCTGGACCCACAATGAGGCTCGCATTCCCACCTCGCTCCATCACCGCGCGACTGATCACCGCCGTCCTCGCCGTCGAACTCCTTTCCTCCATCCTTGTCGTCTTCATCTCCTTCGGCTACGAGCGTCACAGCCACTTCCACGCATTCGATGTGCTGCTTCACGGCCACGCTGACACCATCCTCGGCGCGATCGAGAACGCCGACGACCAATCCGACAACCTCATCCTCGACTTGGACTTCCTTCACTCTTTCCCCGATGACATTTACGAAGTTTACGACTCCGCGGGACACCTTCTGGGCCGCTCTCCCAACTGGCAGGGCCTCGGCTTCGTTCTCCCCGCCACATCGCGCGGCGAATTCTTCGACCTCCAGGTCAACGGCCGCGACTATCGCGCCTTCCGCATGAAGGGCTCGCGTCTGGTCGATCCCGCCGACCATGGCGGCAAACTCCGAGCCGTCGTCATCCTTTACGGCGCTCCAACCGCCAAAGTCTGGCGCGCCATCTATGGCACCGTCGAGTTCTACGCCGCCGGAACCCTCTTTCTTCTCCTCGTAACCGGTCCCCTCATCGCCTGGCTCCTTCATCGCGGTCTCCTCCCTTTGCGCCAACTTGCAGCCCTTGCCGGCCAAGTCTCCGTCGACTCCTGGCACTTCGATCCGCCCAGCTCCGCCCGCACCACCCCCGAGCTCGCCCCGCTCACCCGTGCTCTCGAGAGTGTTCTCCAGCGCCTTCAGGCCTCCTTCGAGCAGCAGCGCGCCTTCGTCAGCGACGCCGCCCATGAGCTCAAAACCGCCGTCGCCGTCGCCAAATCCTCTCTCCAACTCCTGGCCATGAAGCGCCGCTCACCTGACGAGTACCAGGCCGGTCTCGAGCGTTGCCTCGCCGACTCCCAGCGCCTCGAAGAGCTCGTCGCTGAAATGCTCACCCTCGCCCGCATCGAAGCTTCGCCCGCCAGCGACCCCGTTTCCGGCCCTTCTCCATCAACCGATCTCGCCGCTGCGCTGCGCCAAACCGCCGCTACACTTCAATCCGTCGCCGAGCTGCACGGTATTCGCATTGACACCAGCTTTGAGTTGGGGCACATAAGCCGCCCTGAAACGGTTCAATCAGAGCACAGCAATGAGTCAGGGCACGACTTTAGTCGTGCCGATAGAGCCAAAACAATGATCGGGGCTTTAGCCCCTGAGACAATCTCTTCTCAGATTCCCATCGCCATAGCCGGCTCAGCACCGGTTTCCGTTCCCGTCCCACACGACGACCTTTCCCTCCTGCTCTGCAACATCCTGCTGAACGCGATTCAGCACAGCCCCGCCGCCTCCACTATCTCGCTTCGACTCGCCATCGACGCCCAGACAGCAGTTGTCACCATCGAGGACCACGGCGACGGCATCTCCCCCGAAGCCCTTCCTCATATATTCGACCGCTTCTATCGCGGCGACCCATCGCGCACACGCAACTCCGGCGGAACCGGCCTCGGCCTCGCCATCGCTCGCGCCATCGTCGTCAAAGCCGACGGCTCGATCCAGCTCGCCAGCCAACTCGGCCAGGGCACCACCGCCACCATCCACCTCCCGCTCACCCCCAAAACGCTGTCATCCTGAGCGCCCTTCACCAAGACACGAATAGAAAGCTTTGTCATCCTGAGCGACCGAAGGGAGCCGAAGGATCTGCGGTCGTTCTTGCTTTTGCCTTTGCCCTCATCCCTGTCGCCACAAAGTACCCTCCTTTTCAGCCACCCGTAACCTCCCTATGGCAAACTCTATGGGTTGGCAATTCTGTCCCGCGTCTTTCCAGGAGCCTTCAATGTCCGCCAAGTACCTCAATCGCATCCCCGTTCTTGCCCTCGCCGTCCTTCTCGCCTCCACCATCCTCTCCGCCCAACAGCCCTACAAGGTCGTCGACAAATGGAAGATCGGCGGCGACGGCGGTTGGGATTACCTCCTGGCCGATCCCTCCGCCCACCGTCTCTATATCACCCACGGCGCGCGCGTTGAGGTCCTCGACACCACGACAGGTAAACCGGTTGGCGCCATCACCGGCCTCCACGGCACTCACGGCATCGCTCTCGACACCGCAGGCAAATACGGCTTCATCTCCGATGGCGGCGGAAACGCCGTCGTCGTCTTCGATCGCAACACATTTGCCACCGTCGCCACCGTTCCCACCGGTGGCCAGAACCCCGACGGCATCGTCTTTGAACCCGCCACGCAAACCGTCTGGGCCTTTGAAGGCCGCAGCAAGGACGCCGCAGTTATCGGCGTAGACCCCGCCTCAGGAATTCCAGCATGGAAGGTTCTCGCCAACATCCCCCTCCCCGGCAAGCCCGAGTTTCCCGCCGTCGACGGCAACGGCTCCGTCTTCGACAATATCGAAGACAAGAGCCTCATCGTCCGGCTCGACGCCCACACCCTCAAGCTCATCGACACCTGGGAGGCAGGCTGCAACTCGCCCTCCGGCCTCGCCTTCGACGTCTCTGGCCATCGGCTCTTCCCTGTCTGCGACGGCAACAAGATGGCCGTTGTCGACTCCAGCTCCGGCCATGTCCTTGCCACACCCTCCATCGGCTCTGGCCCCGATGCTGCCGGCTGGAGCGACGCCAACAAGCTAGCCTTTGCCTCCAGTGGCGACGGCATCCTTTCCGTCATCGACGCCTCCACCCCCGACTACAAGACCATCGAGTCCCTCACCACAGCGCCTCGCGCCCGCACCATGGCCTACGACTCCGGCTCCGACCGCATCTACCTCGTCACCGCCGACTTCGGCCCCGCTCCCGCGCCCACTACAGACAATCCCCGCCCACGCCCACCCTCAATCCCCGGCTCCTTCACCGTAATCGTCGTCGGCCGATAAATGGTAAGCCCGCGGGAAGAATGAGCTGTCATCAAGAATGAGCTGTCATCAAGAATGAGCTGTCATCAAGAATGAGCTGTCATCAAGAATTAGCTGTCACCAAGAATGAGCTGTCATCAAGAATGAGCTGTCACCAAGAATTAGCTGTCACCAAGAATGAGCTGTCACCAAGAATGAGCTGTCATCAAGAATTAGCTGTCACCAAGAATGAACTGTCATCCTGAGGGACCGAACCCTGAGCGAAGTCGAAGGGGGAGGGAACCGAAGGATCTGCGGTTGTTCTTGATCTTGGCTCTCCTTCTTCGAGCACTCTACAAGCTTCACCCATGCGCATCTAACACCCGACCCCCGACCCCCGACCCCCGACCCCTGACCCCTGACCCCTGACCCCTGACAACTGACAACTGACAACTGACAACTGTCCACTGTCCACTGCGAACTACGAACTGTGAACTATGAACTGCAATTTATGAACTGGCTCCTTATCATCCTCGGCCTCATCCTCATCGCCGCTCTCGCCTTCGCCGACTACAAATGGCGTCAGTGGATGGCCGCTCGCCGCCGCGACCGCGACGGCCCTCCCGGGCGCTAATCGCTATTGCCTATTGCCTGGTCCTAGTCCCTTAGTCCCTTAGGCCCTCAGTCCCTTAGTCCCTCGTCCCTCGTCCCTTGTTTACAATGGCTCCAAGGGAGCCGTCCAATCAAAATGCCCTCCGTTCTTAGCTCTTTCCGCGCACACCACCTCCTCGTCCTCTCTGTGCTCGTCCTCGCCTCCGCCTCGTCGAACGGCCAATTCGCGCCACCCCCCCGCGGAACCCAGGTCCACGACCCCGCCGCCCTCAAGCCCCCCGCCGGAGCCCGCGTCGCCATCATCGAATTTGAAGACATGGAGTGCCCCGACTGCGCCCGCGCCAACCCCCTGCTCCTCGAAGCCTCCACCAAGTACCACATCCCATGGGTCCGCCACGACTTCCCACTCCCCATGCACCCCTGGAGCTTCCAGGCTGCCGTCAATGCTCGCTGGTTCGATACCAAATCCAAGGCCATCGGCGACCAATATCGTGATGCCGTCTTTGCCAGCCAACCCTCCATCACCAGCACCGACGTCCTCGCCCAGTTCACACAGAAGTTCGCCCAGTCCCACAGCCTCGCACTGCCCTTTGCCCTCGATCCACAGGGCACCCTCGCCGGCCTCGTCAAGGCCGACTACGCTCTCGGCCAGCGCGTCGGCATCGAGCACACGCCCACCATCTGGGTCTCCACCGCCAACTCCAAAGGCGCTCCCTTCGTCGAAGTTGTCGACCGCTCACGCCTCTTCCAACTCATCGATCAGGCTCTCGCCGACACCGCCTCCGCGCCCCGCCCATCCGCCCCCAAGCCATCAGCCAAGTCTGCCTCAACCCCCTAGTTCTTCGATCGCGTCTCAACAAATCTGGGTGCCCCAGGTCTCGCTTCTGAGACCTGGGAATCGATGGAGTGAACCCCCAAAGTGAGACATTTTAGGAAGTCACAGTTTGCAGCGAAAGGGGGGCTGCAAATGCGAAGGAATAGGAGTTACACGGAGG
>Ga0302324_100005819_pt1 | contig 26809 bp, 17 predicted proteins | sample Palsa_T0_1_FD_201949 | JGI IMG/M metagenome (GOLD analysis project Ga0302324, IMG submission 201949) | Peat permafrost microbial communities from Stordalen Mire near Abisko, Sweden - Palsa_T0_1 | ecosystem: Environmental > Terrestrial > Soil > Palsa > Peat permafrost | place: Sweden: Abisko...
TGGCGACGTGAACGGCGAGTCCAGTTCCGAGATGGGCTCGGCGATCCGCCGGTACCAGATCCGCAATGGCCTGGAAGTCACCGGCACCCTGACCCCGGAAACCTTGGGCGCCCTCGGCCTGGTCGCCGCGCACAAGAAACAACCGGCGCCGGCGCCCGCCTCCACGGCCGGAAACGCGCCGAAGCAATCGACCAAGCCCGCGCCGCCGGTCAACATCCGCCGCGATGACTCGGTCGAACAAAGCGACAAGGCTTTCCTCCGTGGCGAAGAATCGAAGGATCACAACCAGAATCAGAACAGGGAATTTTTCACCGATCCTCAACCGACGCCTCGCTACTCGTCCGCCGTGCCACCGGTCCCTCCCCGCGATCCCCGCGATTACCCCACGATGCCGCCGGTCGCTCCGCGCGACACCTCCGTAGTCCCGCCACCTGCGCCGCTGGACGCGCCCAGCGCGGATTTCCCGGTGCTCTTTGCCGGCACGCCTTTCGCGAGTGCGCCACCGACAGTCCAGCGGGACACGCTCCGCCGGGCGCAGTCGCTCCTCGCGGTCCAGGGTTATTACCGCGACATCGTCGATGGTCTGCCCGGACCCGCCACCGAGGAAGCGCTGCTCATTTTCCAGCGCGCCGCGCGGCTCACGCTCAGTGGCCGCCTGGATCTCGACACCCTGGGCAAGTTGCGCCTCCTGCCGGCTAGCGCGGGAGCGCAATTCGGAATCGAATTCCGCAGCCCTCGCCGCATCTTCCGGGGCGTCTGGGTCGAACGGGATTGAATGCATCACCGCCCTGGCGATCGCCGGGCGCCCACGATCATTTCAGCGGAGCGCGAGTTGCCGGGCGCGTTCGGAACGGCGATGCCCCGGGATGCAAAGACCAATTTCCAAAACCCCGCCAGCGCGCCACAGCGGCTGAGTGGGTGGGAGGAACTGGCGCAGGTCCTTTTTGATGTCGAACGAGTTCGCGAAATTCCAGTGAGCGAAGCTACTGCGGAAACTCCACCGACTCCAATTCGCACCAGACGCTGCCGACGAAGATATCGGCCTGGATTTTGAGGATGATCCGGTCGCGGTCGTTGGAAACCCAGACGGAGGCTCGCTTGAATTTTTGGTGCGGCGCGAGCTTCAGGTGCTTGTCGACCTCCTGAAGGCTCAATTGGCACTTGATCGCGTCATAACTGCCGGCGGGAACCTTGACCTTCTCCCGGCCGGCGACTTCCACGTCGGCCAGGTAGGCGGCCTTGGCCGGAAAGACAACGAGGCGATAATGATCGCCCTTCTCCAGACTCTGGCTGCGGAGGAAAAGAAACGCGCTCTCGAGATCGAAGACATTCCCGAACTTAAGGCGGTGCACCTTGTCCGGCGGCGGCGGTGGCCCTTTTGCCGGAGTCACCTGCGTCGTCCGCCACACGGCATCCGGCGAAAACTCCGCGTCGGTGGTCAGCGTTTTCGCCTTGTAAACCTCGGCTTGATGAAGCTGGACCGGCCGCAGGGTGGACGCCATGCAGGAGGCGGTGTGCTGCGAATCCATGCGCCACACGGTCCGCACGAAGCCGGTGGTCTGGGACTTCATGGAGAGTTGGTATTGATCGCGCGGAGTTTTCGACAAATCGAAATTCGCCTGGGCCGCGACGATACCACCCCACCCGAAGCGATACGCTGCCTTGAAGGGCCTCACCGGCGGGAAGTCGCCCGGTTGTGGAGGGGTCAAGGTATCGCGCCATTCCTGGCCGGGAGAGAGCGCTTTGGGCGCACCCTGCGAGGTTGGCAGCCGCCCCTCCATTTCCACCGCCCCAGCGTGGGCCGCGAGCAGGCCACAAACGAGCCGGAGCCAAACAAGCCTCATGATCGCCCTGGCCTGACTCGCTCGACGGCACCGTCGGGAATCCAACCACGCCCGGCGCCCGGCAGTTCGCAATAAACCCACTCCCCGCGTTCACTGAGCACCCGCACCTGGGTGCCCGCGGGCAGGGCCTCGGCCACACCCGCGCTTTGCGCGGGCGCCAGCCTGGCCTCGGTCTGCTGGGCGATAATCACCGCGCGGTTCTGGTTCCGGGCGATGCTCGATAGCGACACCGCCGCCGCCGCACCGATCATGGCGGCAAACATGGCCAGGGCCCACCGGCCCGAATCGTTCCGCCGGCGACTGGTGATGATCAGCACGAGCGTAAAAAGAACCACCCAGCCGGCCACCGCGGCAAGGACCGCCCAGGCATCCGGCGAAAGCTTGTCCGCAAGGTGTTCATTCCACGAGAGAGGCAGGACCTTCGCGGCAGTCTTGTCGCGGAGCAACTTGAGGTTCGCCCGCGCTTCGGGGTGCCGGGGATTCAAAGCCAGCGCCCGTTCGTAATCCAGAATCGCCCGCCCGGGGGAGCCGAGCCGGAAGTCGGTATTGCCCAGATTGTAATAAACATTCGCGCTGCCGGCGCCCTTTTCGACGAGCTTCTCATAGCTCTCCTTCGCTTCCGCGAATTTTCCCTGGTCGTAATACTGGATGGCGTCCTCGAATTCCGCGGCCGGCGCGACGCTTTGCCAAAGGCCAAGAACCGTCAGCAGGAGCGCCCAAACGAAACGCGTCCGGACCCGGCGCTGGATCAAGCAACGGGCGTCAATTGCGTGCATGGTCGTTCTCGAGTTGTCGCAATACTCCGAGCACCCGTTCGCGCTCCGCGGCGGAAACCTGGCCCTCCCCATTGCCGCCGCCCGCGTAGTGCAATTCGGACCGGGCGTTGAAAATCTCGTCGATGGTTTCAGCGGCTTCGGCGTCCAGGTGCGCCGAAGAGCGGACCGCGGCGGCATCGATCCCCGCTGGCGCACACCCGGTGGCGAGAGCGGTCCCAATCTGCGCGACACGCGCGGCCGCATCGAAGAAATCCCCATGCCCCAAATCCGTCCTGCGCAATCGCCGCCAGGCGGCCGCTTTTTCCTGGCGCAGCGCGGCTTTTGCCAGCACCGCAGCGTCGGGCCGGCGGCGAATCCGGAGTCCCGCCACGCTGAGCAACACCAGACCCGCGGCCCCTTGCGCAAACCAGAACTCACGGCGCTCATAGAGCGGAGCGAACGCCCCCGGCTCATCGCGATCGTAGCGAATGCCGATAATATCCGCCGGTTGCGCCGCCGGCGCCGGCCCATTGGACTCTGGCGACGCCGACGCGGGGCTGGGAGCAGGCAGCGCTTCGCCCTCGACCACCAGCGGTGCGGCCTCGGAATTCAAGGTCACGTATCTGCCCTTCGCCGGATCAAAAAACGAAAAACAAAACATCGGCAGGGCCGTCTTCTTCGTCTCCGGGATGATCGCCTCTTCAAAGGTTTTCGTGCCGCTGTAGTTGACCTGGTCGTCCGCGTTGAACGAGCTCGAAGGCGGGTAAGTTCGCCATCCCGTGGCATCGCCGATCACCGGCGCGCCCACGCGGTCGAAATTCCCGCGTCCTGTAACCCGCATTTTCATGGTCACGGGATCGCCGATCTTGACCTGCCTGGGACTGCCCTCGGCGGAGAATTCGAAATTGCCCACCGCACCGGAGAAATCCTCCGGCTTCCCAAGCAGAGGCAGCGGTTTGACCGTCAGTTCGATGGCGTCGGCTTTGGCTTTCAGATCCTGCGTGACCGCGTAAAACGGGTCGCTGAAGACATCCCCAAAAATATCGAAAGGCGACCGTTCGCCACCGCGCCGGGCCCGCGGCACCTGCGCACGGAACGGGATTTCACACGGCCCAACGGTCAATTTACCGGAACGAATCGGCGCGATCACGGTCTTGAAAGCAAGCATGTCGTAGTCGCGGCCGTTGCGCTCGACCTGTTCCTTGTGCGGCTCCGGGATCTTCTGTTTGGTGAATCCTTCGCCGCCGAGATCCGGCATGGTCACCGCCCCCCATCGGACCCGTGAATCGACATAGATGCGTACCTCGATCGGCGTCGCCTCCCCCACGTAGAGCGTCTTTTTCGGCACGACAATCTCCGCGTACCCAATCTTGTCCGTATCGAATTCGCCGGTGGTGGCGCTGCTCGGCTGCACCGTCAGGACGATCGGTTTCGTGCTGTAGCCTTTCCCGTCGGCTTCAACAACGACCGCCGGAATGGTAAACGAGCCGTTCCGTTGCGGCACGACCTGATAATTGAGCGTGATCGTCTGCTCACTGCTGAAGCTGCCGTTTTCAATGCGAACCTGCCGTTCGCTGCCCTGATTGGCATATTGGATATCCAAGCCATCCACCGAAATCTGCGGCGGATCTCCGACCCGCCGCGCTCCAGTAATCCGGATCTGCAGCACGACCGGATCGCCGATGACCGAGATTCCCCGATCCAAATGCGCCCGGACGCTGGGCTCGGCGGCGCCTGCCATCGTGGCAACGCTGGCAAGAGTGAGCAGAAACACCAACCCCAGGCGCACGGCCCCGTCACGGAGAGGAGAATATCGCGAGAACATTCGGCTTACCAATTTCGATAGAAGCGGGTGAGCGCTTTCTGGTTCGGCGGCTTGAGCAATTGCACGTGGGCGTCTTCGCCCCGGAGCGAGTCCAGAAGGGCGCGGGCCTGGGCCGCGGTCATCTTGCCTTCCTGGGCCGCCTGCGCCTCCGCGGCCGCCTCCTGCTTCGCATCGTCCGGCAGTGGATTCGCCGGCTGGATATCCCCCGCATGCTTTTTCTGGGACCCATCCTGCGGGGAGTTGGGCTGCCCGTTCTGGCCTTGCTCCGGCTGTTGCGGCGGCGGCTCGTTCCCTTGGGAGGAGTCGGGTTTCTGGTCTTTCTTCTGATCCCCTTTGCCTTGATTCTGTGGCGGTTGCTGCTGGCCGTCCTTTTGTTCCTGATTTCTATCCTGCTGGGAACCGCTCTGCTGATTTTGCGACTGTTGCTGCCCGGAAGAACCTTGGGACTGCTGGGATTGCGATTGCTGCGACTGCGATTGTTGCTGCTGTTGCTGTTGCTGCGAGTTCTGCTGCTGATCCTGGTCTTTCTGCCCGCCTTGGGATCGCTGCTGCTGTTGCTGCTGGCTCTGCGAATCGCCTTGCTGCTGGTCGTCTTTGTTCTTTTTCTGCTGCTGCGAGGATTTCGGCGGTTCCTTCTGCTCCAGGAGCCGGCGGACGACATCGCGATTATATTCGGCGTCCTTGTCCTGCGGGTTGACCTTCAAGGCCTCTTCATAGTGCTGAAGAGCATCCTTCCAATGCTGCACCCGGTGGTCCTCCTGCTCCGTCGCCGCGCCCTGTTGAAACAGCGTATTGCCGAGATTGTACTCGGCCGCGGCGCGCAAGAGCGGATTGGGGGAAGTGACCGCCTTGGAGAAGGCAGCCAGGGCCTTGTCGTAATCGCCGGACTTGTAGGCCGCGGCTCCCAAGTCGAAATTCAAGGCTGCGGAGTCGCTTTGCTGCTGCAACTGTCGATCAAACTCCGAAATCGCGCCCGCGTAGTCTTCGCGATCGTAGGCCTCGAGGCCGCTGTTCTTCGCGCTCGCGGCCATGGGCACGAGGAGCAGGACCAGAAGCGCAACCGCGACCGCAGGGGCGGCCGCACGGCGCAAAGCCCGCTTGCGCTCACCGATCAAGCTCGACGCCACCAGCAGCACGAGCGCCGCTCCGAGCGGCCACTGGTATCGCTCGATGGGACGGCGTGACAGGCGGGTTTCGAATTCTTTTTCTTTCATGTGGCCAAGGCCGTCGCGGATGATCTTTTCCATCTCCGCCGGCCCGTTTTGCAGATGAACGTAGAAGCCCCCGGTCGTTTCTGCAATTTTCGTCAAGCGAGATTCGTCCAGCCGGGACTTGACGAATTGCCCATTCTCATCCTTCACGAAGGTGGTTCCCCCTTTCTCGTCGGGGATCGGGATGAGCGAGCCGTCCGCGGAGCCGAGGCCCACCGTGAAGATTTTCATGTGGTCCTTTTCCGCGTCCGCTGCCGCCACGGCGTCGGCTTCCAATTCCTCTCCGTCGGTAAAAAGGACCAGGCAGCGGTTGTCGCTTTCCCCCTTGCCAAAGGCCGCGTCCGCCTCGGTGATCGCGGCCGCGATATTGGTCCCGCCGCGCGGGATGATATTGGTGTCCAGTTCGTCGAGCGAGTTGAGCACGGCGCCGTAATCGATGGTCAGCGGTGCCTGCAGGAAAGCCGTGCCGGCAAAGGCAATCAACCCGACGCGGTCGCCGGGCAGTTTCGCGATCAAATCCTGGGTCGCGAGTTTCGCCCGTTGGAGACGGCTCGGTGAAAGGTCGGTAGCGAGCATGCTCCGCGAGCAATCGATGGCGATAAGGACATCGAGCCCCTCGCGTTTGTTCTCCTCCCAACTGTAGCCATAGCGCGGCCGCGCCAGGCTGGTGACCAGGGCCGCGAGGCCCAGCAAGAGGAGGGCGAGCCGAAATCTCCGGCGGCTGAGGCTCACCGTGCCGGCAAGACGCTCGAACAGCCGTGCGGCCACCAGTTGCCCGAGCAGCTTTCGCCGCCGGCTTTCGTTGCGCACATAAAGGACGAACAAAAGCGGCAACAGGGCCAGGGCCCAAAACCATAATGGCTGTCCGAAGCTCATGGTAGACGGTTCCCCACGGTTTGCGCGAGCAGCGCCTGCACTGCCAGCAGGCCCAGACCAGCGCCGAGCAGCCAGGGAAAGAGCTCCAGGTACTCGGTAAATTGCTTTGTCTCGACGGTCGATTTCTCCAGTTTGTCGATCTCGTCAAAGATCTGATTCAACTTCCGCGTATCCGTCGCGCGATAGAATTTTCCGGCGGTGGTCGCGGCAATTTTCGTCAAGGTGTCCACGTCGACGTCCGCTTTCAACGGCACGTAGACCTTCTGGCCGGTCCGGCGATCTTGCATGGGAAAGGGGGCGTACCCGTCGACCCCGGCGGCGATGGTGTAAATTTTGACTCCCAGCGCCTTCGCGGCATCCGCCGCGGTCAGGGGCGAAACCTTGCCCATATTGTTCGCGCCGTCGGTCAGCAGCACGATGATGCGGCTCTTGGTGTCCTTTCTTTCGATGAGGCGGCTGGTGCACGAGGCGATGGCCGAGCCGATCGCCGTGCCGTCTTCAATCTTTGGCTCACCCACGGTCACGCGCTGGAGATTTTGCAGCAGCCAGTCATGATCCAGGGTCAGCGGGCTGACGAGATAGGGCCGTCCGGCAAAGGCCATCATGCCGATGCGATCATTGGGCCGGGCGTCGATAAACTTCTGGGTCACCATTTTGACGACGTCCACGCGGCTGATTTGCTGACCATCGATTTTGTAATCCTCCGCCTGCATCGAACCGGAAACATCCAGGGCGAGCATGATGTCGATGCCGCTGGCTTTCACCTGGCTGAAACTTTTGCCCAGTCGCGGTCTTGCCAGGGCGACGACGAGCACAGCGAACGCCAGCAGCAGGAGGCTGGACAGCCAGCCGCCGATTCGCGACCGGCGCACCTTGCCCAGCGCCAGCACCGGTTTGAGCGAGGAGTAAATCACCGCGGGCGCGGCCCCCTTGCCGCCCTCCAACAACGCGATGGCCGGCAGCAGCAGCAACAAGAGCAACCACCAGGGCTGCATGAAAGTCATGGCACTCAGATCGGGGATCCTCACGCCGGTCCTCCCTGCACAAAGGCCAGCGCGCTCTCGACCAGTTCCGCGTTGTCCGCGCCCGTCGCCTGCATCCGCGCGAATTTGATGAGGTCGCATTTCTCCAGGAAGTGGCCCAGCAGCGAGCGATCGCCTTCACTGAACATCTCCGAGCCGGCAATCGCCGCGAGAAACTCCGGGGAAGTCTGCCGCGTCGCCGGCAGCCGGAATTTGGCGTCGCTGATGAAGGTGCGCAGGACATCGGAGACGGCCACGCTAAACAAGTACGGCTCCGTCTCGCGCGCCCTAGCCCGCAGTTTTTCCAATTCGCGCAAGGCGATGGCCGTCGGCGTGGGCGGTGGCGGAGGAGGCCGGCGGCGAATCCAGGCCACCAACAACCAGACGAAGAGCCCGAAAAGCAGCACCAGGAAGGCGATCGCCGCCGCAACCATCCACGGCGGATAGGGAAACACATCCACCGGCGGCGCGATATCGTGAACGGCCTGGCTCAGCGGCGTCGCGGATGGCGGCAGCGCGGACGACGGCGGCGCGGATGGCGCCGACGAACCGGGCGTTGCCGTCAATACCGCCAGGCCGCAAGGAACAAACAGCGCATCGATCATCGGATTTGCAGGCGCCGCTCCCGGGTGCGGAAGAAGGTCCGCAGCGCCGGGACATAATCTTCATGGGTGCGCAGCGGAATCGAATCGATCCGCTTCTTGCGGAAGTCGCGCAATCTGGCGGCGGAACGCTCGGCGGCCACCTCCAGGAAGGCCAGCCGCATGGAACGGTCGGAGGTATTGATCTCGATCTGCTCGCCGGTTTCCGCATCTTCGAGCGTGAGCCGGCCCACATCGGGCAACTCTTCCTCGCGCGGATCGATGATGGGAATGGCGATCAAATCGTGCCGCCGGCCGGTCACGGAAAGCTCGCGTGAAAAATCGGGCGCTTGAAAATCCGAAATCAAGAAAACGACGGCGCGGCGGTGCAGCACCTGGTTCACGTAATTGAGCGCCACGGCCGGCTGGGTCCCCCGTCCCTTGGGTTGGAAGTAAACGATTTCCCGAATGAGCCGCAGAATATGCGGCCGGCCCTTTTTCGGCGGGATGAAGAGCTCGACGTGATCGGAGAAAAGGACCAGCCCCACCTTGTCGCTGTTGCGGATCGCGCTGAAGGCAAACAGGCACGCGACCTCGGCCGCGAGCTCACGTTTGCTCAGGTCCACGCTGCCGAATTCGCCGGAGGCGCTCACGTCCACGACCAGCATGACCGTCAATTCGCGCTCCTCGGTGAATTTCTTCACATAGGCGTCCCCATGCACTTCGCCAAACTTCGCGGTCACGTTCCAATCGATCGAACGCACTTCATCCCCGGGGGCGTACTGGCGCACTTCCTCGAAGTTCATGCCGCGCCCCTTGAAGACGCTGCGGTACTGCCCCGAAAACGTGGCCGAGACAAGGCCGCGGGTCTTCAATTCCAGGCGGCGGATTTTCTTGAGGATGGTTTCAGCGCGTTCCATTCGGAGAAATCACGGCACCGGCAATCCCGCGAAAATCGCCTCAATGATTTGTTCGCTCGTCTTTTCCTCGGCCTCCGCTTCGTAACTGACGATGATGCGGTGGCGCAGCACATCGGGACCGACGGTCTTGACGTCCTGTGGGGTGACGTAACCGCGACCGGCCATGAAGGCGCGCGCCCGCGCCGCCAGCGTGAGGGCAATCGTCGCGCGGGGACTCGCCCCGTAGCGAATGAGACCGTCGAGCTTGAGCTTGTAGGCCGCCGGTTGCCGCGTGGCGAAAACGACGTCGACGATGTAATCCTTGACCCGATTGTCGACATAGATGCCGTTGACGGTTTCACGCGCGCGAATGATGTCCGCCGGCTCCGTAATCGCCCGCACGCTCAAGTTGGGAGCGCTCGTGCCCATGAGGTCGAGAATCTGGCGCTCCTCCACCTTGCTCGGATAGCCGACGCGCAGCTTGAGCATGAAGCGGTCGAGTTGCGCCTCGGGGAGCTGATAGGTGCCTTCCTGTTCGAGCGGGTTTTGCGTGGCGAGAACGAGAAATGGATCGGGGAGCGGATAGGTCGTTTCGCCGATCGTCACCTGCCGCTCCTGCATGGCCTCCAGGAGCGCGCTTTGCACTTTGGCCGGCGCGCGATTGATTTCATCGGCCAGAATGAGATTCGAAAAAAGCGGCCCGTGCTTGGTGGTAAACTCACCGGTGCGCGGATTGTAAATGAGAGTGCCAATGAGATCGGCCGGCAGCAGATCGGGCGTAAACTGGATGCGCTGGAACCCGGTGTGGATGGAGGAGGCCAGCGTTTTGACCGTGAGCGTCTTCGCCAGGCCGGGGACGCCCTCCAGCAAAATGTGGCCGTTGGTCAGCAGTCCCGTGACCAGGCCGTCGACGAGATACTTTTGCCCGACGATGACGCGACCGATCTCCTCCTGGAGAGGCTTGATCCACTGGCTGGCTTGTTTGACTTGCTCGGTAATTTCCTGGGTAGTGCTCATGAAAGAATGGGGAAAGGGTCAGACACTATAAGATGGATTTATGTTCATCTGCCAGAGCGGCCAGCACGGCATCGGCGACCTCGGCGGCTGTGATCGCCTTCATGCAGCGGAAGTCGATCGGGCATTCGCGCAGAAAGCATGGGCTGCACTCGACATGGCGGCGCAAGACGCGATGGTTCCGGCCCAGGGGCCCGGTAAGGGTGGGTTCCGTGGAACCGAAGACCGAAACAGTAGGCACTCCCAGCAACGCCGCCAGGTGCATGGTCCCCGTGTCGTTGGTCAGGAGGAGATCGCAGGCGCGCAGTTCGTCCACGAGTTGCGCCAGCGTGGTCCGGCCGACCAGATCGGTACAGGAATCGCCCGCGCCATTGATCACGAGGTCGGCGATCGGACGGTCGTTTTCCACACCGAAAACCTTCCATTCGGCCCCAGTACGCCCGTGCACCGTGCAGACGACCTCGGCAAAACGCTCGGGCAACCAGCGCTTGGCCGGGCCATACTCCGCGCCGGGACAGAGGCCAATGACGAATTTCGAACGTCGCAGGCCGGAGGAATGACCACCCGGCGGCAAAGCGGCATCGGCAATCTCGGCGCCGACAAATTCGGCGAGAGCCAGATACTGGTGCACCTGATGTGCGGGAGGGTGGAGTTCCTTTTTTTTCCTTTTCGGAGCGAATACCTGGTTCAACAGGGCGCGGCGATGATGACCGGGATAACCCACACGCCGCGGGATCCGCGCGAGCCATGCTTCGAGGGCCACGCGCAGGGAATTTGGAAAAAGAATGGCGGCGTCGAAGCCGCGGCGAATCCGTCTCGCCACGGCGAAAACGCTTTCCTCCGCCTCGAAGGTCACAATCTCGTCCACTTCGGCGACGGTCCGCCAAACGTCGGCCAGCTTGGACGGCGTGAGAATCGTGACGTGCGCGTCGACGCGTCCACGCTTGATCGCGCGCACCGCGGGCACGCTCATCACCGCATCGCCCAGCCAGTTGCTGGCACGAATAAGAATGCGGAACGGCTGGAGAGCCGGCGCATTGGGGCCAATGCGCCCTACCTCGGAGCCGGCCTCGGACGGCAGGGCCACCCCGCGTTTGTAGGTGGCCAGCAGGAATTTTGGCTTCGGCGTCTTCCAGCGATTATGAACCCAGAACCAGTCTTCGGGTTGGACACGGATTTGCCCTTCGAGCAGTTGGTTGATGTGGATGGTGACCGCTTCCGCCGACTGGCCACGCGCCTGCGTTCCTTTGCCGATGACGCAACGCCAGCGCGCGACCCCGGCGGTATGGACCGCGGCCGGAACCAGCCAGCCGCCGGTGCGCAAGGCCATCGTCGCGGGCAGCGTGGAAGTCGAGGCCAGCCGACCGAAGAACGGACACCAAAGCCCCGCGTCACCCGCGTGCTGATCGACCAGCACACCGACGCCACCCCCCTGCCGGATAAACTGGCAGGCCTGAACGAAGCCTTCCTTGCGCTCGAACAGTTCAAGCCCGAGTCGCGCGCGGTCGCGACGCACCTCCGCGTCGATGAAGCGGTTCCCGAGCGCCTGGAAGATCGTGCCGACCTTGCACTCAAAGATGATGGGTGTGAGTTGCGCGAACATCTCCCAGCTCCCGAGATGGCTGATGACAAAAACAAACCCTTTCCCGATGATGCCGTCGGCTTTCATCTCCTCGAGTCCCTCGAACGTCACCATCGACATGATTTCCTCGCGCGAAAGCCGGGGAATCTTGATGCTGGAAAGCAAATTGGCGCCCAGGGTGGCAAAATGCCGGCACGCCAGGGCGCGCAATTCCGCCGGCGATTTCTCCCTCCCAAAGGCGATGCCGAGATTATGCAGCACGAGACGGCGGTAGGGACCGGCGCAATAATAGGCGAGCGCGCCCAGAAACCAGCCGAGGCGAAAAACCGCGGTGATGGGCAACAGGCAAATCGCCGCCGCGGCCAGCCGATAAATCGCGTAGACGAAGCGATCCATCAGCGCTTGATCCAATACATCGCTTTGAACGGATGCTCGTCGAGCAAGTTGGCTTCAATTCCCCCGAGCCGCTGCGCATCGTAGAACTGGATGCCGACGTAGTAGTAGAGCGGACAGATCGGAACCTCCTCCGTCACCAGGATTTTTTCCGCTTCCTGGAAAAGGGCAAAGCGCTTGTCGCGGTCGTTCTCCCGGGCGGCGGCGGCGATGAGTTGATCGTAGTGCGCATTGCTCCAGCCGGTTTCGTTGTTGCCACCGCCCGTGACGAACATGTCCATGAAGGTATTCGGGTCATTGTAATCGCCCACCCAGGAGGAGCGGCTGATGTCGTAGTCGATGCGCTGCTGCGAATCGAGGAGGACGGTCCATTCCTGGCGGGCGAGTTGCACGGTCACGCCGAGCTCGCGGCGGAACATGCTTTGCAGTTCGACGGCTACATCCTGATCCAGGTCGGAGTCCGAACGGTAAAGATAATAGACCACGGGGAATCCCCGGCCCTCGGGATAGCCGGCCTCGGCGAGAAGCTGCCGCGCCAGTTCCCGCGCCTTGACCGTGCCGCCTTCGTCCATCGGAGGCGGCTCGTAACCCGCACCCGCGCCCGGCGGCACGAAACTGCGCGCCGGCACCTCGCCCGCTCGCGTGATGTGCTCGGTGAGGTACGCTGCGTCGACCACCAGCGTGAACGCCTTGCGCACCCGGACATCGTCGAACGGTTTTCGCTTCACGTTGAATCGGAAGAAATAGGTGCCGAGAAACGGGGCCGCGTGGAAATCCGGGCGCTTCTTCAACTCAGGGATCAGCGGTGTCGGTGTGAGGCTTTTGTCGATCATCAGGTCGGCGACGCCGGTATCGTAAAAGTTGAAGGCGGTGTTTGGCCGCGCGGAGGGCAGCACGTCCACGCTCTTGAGAGCCACGTGCGCGGCATCCCAATAGCGGGGATTCCGGACCAATCGGAGGTGATCGAAGGGCAGCCATTCGCGCAGGACAAAAGGCCCGTTGCCGACAAAATGATCGGGCTTGGTGGCCCAGTCGGAGTACTTCTCAGCCGTGGCGCGATGGACGGGAAGCAGCTCGGTGAAGGCGCAGAGATCGAGGAAGAAAGGCGTGGGGTTCGCGAGCGTGACTTCCAGGGTGTAGAGATCCGGCGCGCTGACCGAGACGGTGCTGAAGTCCGTCGTCTTGCCCTCGTTAAAGTCTCGGGCGCCGCGAATGTAGTAAAGCTGGTAGGCATACTCGCTGGCCGTGGCGGGCAGCAAGGCCCGCCGCCACGCGTAAACAAAATCCTCCGCGGTCACCGGATCACCATTACTCCAGAGCGCATCGTGGCGCAGGTGGAAGGTATAGTGCAGCCCATCGGGTGAGATCTCCCAGCGTTCCGCGACGCCTGGAGTTGCCTCCCCCTTCACGTCAAACGCCGTCAAACCCTCGAACACCGCGTAAGCGACGCGGCTGGTCGCCTGCGCGGTAATCAGCGGCGGATCGAGCAACTCAGACTCCGGCCCATTGAGGCAAACCAAGTCCGCGCGATCCCCCAGGCGCCCGCAACCATACAGGGCGAGAGTAGCGAGTAAAACGACACTAAGGCGAAACGCTGGACTGGTCACGGGGAGCGCGAAGCTTGGCACGAAAGGCCAGCGGTTTCCAACCCGTTCTCCGCTTTCCGTTTGAAGTTCCACACCGCATCATGCGGCCGATGTCCACGAAACTCAGTTTTAGCAGGAAACTCGCCGGTTTTTTCGGCTCATTCGGCGTGCTCGGTGGAGCGGCTCGCGAGCTTTGGCTCACATTTCTCATCAAATTCCTCATCGTAGCTGCTTACGAGATCACCTTCGTCACGATTGTCCTGTGGCTGTCGAGTGACCTTGGCATGAACGATCAGACGGCGCTCGCCGTGGCCGGCGCCTGGGGATTGACCATGATGGGCGCCACTCTTCTCGTGGGTTCGCTGACCGACGCCTTGGGGTTGCGCCGCACATTCTTCCTCGGTGTCTGGATCTGCTTGATTGCTCGCGCCATCATGGCCTTGGTAACCGTCAAATGGGTAGCGCTATCGGGACTGTTTCTGCTGGCGATCGGCGAAGCCCTCGGCACCCCGGTGCTCGTCGCTGCGACTCGCGTGTATTCGAATACCCGACAACGTTCCCTCTCGTTTTCCTTAATCTACGCCATTATGAATCTCGGGTTTCTCGTCGGGAGCTATATCTTCGATTGGGTTCGCCAGTCACTCGGGGAACATGGCCACTGGTCGTTGCCACACTTGGGCTGGCATTTGACCACCTATCGCGCTCTTTTCCTGGTGAGTTGGGTCATCGAGTTACTCGTTTTGCCGGCTGTTTGGTGCCTGCGCGACGGCGTGGAAGTCACCAATGACGGCGTGACGGTGGTGAAAGCCGGGCCGCTTCCCGTGCCGCACGGACCACCTTGGACATCCGCATGGGCAACCGTCCACAAGAGCGGCCGCGATACGGTAGACTTTTTTGTCAAGCTCGTCGCACAACCTGGCTTTTACCGATTGCTGAGCTTTCTGCTCCTGGTCGCATGCCTGAAGGTGGTCTTCACACAGTTGTTCTGGATTTTTCCAAAATGGGGAGTGCGCGAACTCGGTGAAGGCGCACCTGTGGGGCACCTGCTGGCGATCAACAATTGGTTTATCATTCTCCTGGTTCCGATCGTCGGTGCGCTCACCCAGCGCTTTTCTGCCTATCGAATGGTCATCCTGGGCGGGGTGGTCACGGCCATCTCGGTATTCGTCATGGCGCTGCCACCACCGTGGTTTCTGCCATTGGCCAAGAGCGCGTTGGGCGATTGGATCGGACGCCACTATCTTGGCCTGCACGGCGCCGTGCATCCCTATTACGTGATGATCACGCTTTTCATCATCATCCTGTCCTTTGGCGAAGCCCTTTATTCGCCGCGCGTTTACGAGTATTCAGCCGCCATCGCACCGAAGGGACGCGAAGCCTCCTACGGCGCACTGTCCTACATCCCGTCGCTGGCCAGCAAACTTCTCGTGGCCATAGTCGGGGGCGCGCTCCTGGCGAAATTTTGCCCGCAGGTCGGCGAACGGCACTCGTCGATGCTCTGGCTGTTCGTCGCGCTCGCGGCGACAGTCGCACCGATCGGCTTGGTCGCGCTGCAGCGATTTATCCGCGTGCAGGAGGCGGGACGCGACGATGCCGATCGGACAAAAGCGGATTAGCTACCCGGTTTTTCGGCGGGCACTGGGGTGGCCGGTGCAGGGGTGGCGGGCTTTTCCGCCGCCGGCGTCGCGGGCGCGGGCGTCGCCGGCACGGCGGCGGCCGGCGCGGGTGTGGCTGGTGTGGCCGACTCGGGCTTGGGAGTTACCGCAGGCTTCGCAGATTCGGGTGCTGGTGTCGCCGCGGCGGGCTTGGTCTCTCCGGCCGGTTTCTCCGCAGGGGCGGGCGTGGATTCGGCAGGCTTTGACGACGGCCCGGGCGTGGCGGCTCCCGGCGCTTTGGATTCCGGAGCCGGAGCGATCGGCGGCGCCGGCGTCGCCGCAGGCTTCGGAATCGTCGTGGGCGCGAGCAAACGCTGCTGGAGCGTGCTCCTGCCCGATGTCTGCTTCACGTAGAGCCAGGAAAGCATCAGGGTCAGCAGAAAAAATATGGCGGCAAGGTACCGCGTCAGGGTCTGGAGCACGTTGGTGGTCTGGGCTCCGAAGAGATTCTCGGTCATACCCCCGCCAAAGGCCGCGCCGAGGCCTTCATTCTTCGGCCGCTGCATCAGGACCAGCAGAATGATGAGCAGTGACACCAAAACGTGGATCACTAGAAGAATATTGATGACAATGGCAAGCATGGCAGGGGCGCGGAATATGGAGGAAAGGGCGGCGGGTGTAAAATGGAAGTTTTCGCGCGATAGGGAACTTGGCAGATGCCGGATCGCGCGGCAGTTTCGCGGCATGTCCCTGACCGAACTGGAAGCTCACGCCATCGTGCTGAGTGCGGACGACCGCCGCAAGCTGATCGCCTTCCTGTTGGTGCTGCACTTAAAGGAAACCGGCGAATGGGAGCGAGCCACGCGAAACGATGATGAGGGGCTCAGCGGCTGGATCTCCCTCGGGGATGCAAAGAGCAAGTTGCTCGGCGGAAACTAGAAGCTGGAGCTTTGGTGACAAGTGCGTGCCCGCCCACAGACACCCCCGCCTGCAAGATGGAATCTCGCTCCCAAGGGCGTGCCCAAATGGAGTTTGGGCACGAGGTCGAATGATATGCCGGGCCTCGAAGCTGGAGCTTCCCAGATAAGCGCGTGCCCAATCCCGCGGCTGCGGGATTGGGCACGAGGTGCCGGGAAGCCGCCGCGACCACCGCTATTGGCCCGCCACTTGCCGTGTCTCCACCCAGCGGGCCCACAGCCAGCAAAGATCGGAAAGGCGGTTGAGGTAGCGGACGATTTCCGGGTTCACCTCCTGGCCCGACTCGCGCAGGGCGATGACGTGCCGCTCGGCGCGGCGGCAGGTGGTGCGGGCGAGGTCCAGCGCGGCAGAGCCGAGGGTTGCACCGGGCGTGGCCCAGCCGTCGTAGGTGATGTGATGATTCTTCTCGATGTCGTCGATGATTGTGGTGAGAGCGTCCACCATCGGCGCTTCGACGAATTTGAAACCGCCTTTGGCGTAGCGCTCGCGGTCTTCGCCGGCCACGGCCAGTTCGCCCATGAGGATGACGAGCTCCTTCTGGATGGCCAGGACCGCGTCGGTAATGAACGGTTCGCCGGCGGTGGCGCGCACCAAACCGAGCGCGGCGTTCAGTTCGTCGACGGTGCCGTAGGCGGCAACGCGTACGTCCGTTTTGGAGACGCGGCGGCCATACATCAGTGCGGTCGTGCCGTCGTCGCCGGTTTTGGTGGCAATGCTCATTCGGGGAAACAGAGGAAACAGGGGAAACTTCCAACATCCAACACCCAACATCCAACATCCAATGTTCCTCGTGGAGAACCCGCATCTGCGCGGAGAGCGTTAACAACATCGCCATCTCCATCCATCACATCGGGAAATTCGTCGCAGGCTTTGCTGGTCATGTCGGCGTCGATTGACATCGGTCTCCCAAGAGAAAGGGGCGGCCTTTTGGCCGCCCCTTTGTTGATGGGTTGAGTGGTTTTCCGGTTCGGGTTAGCCGAGGGCCGGCTCCAGTTCGGCGCTGGGCTCGAGGTCGCCGATATGGTCGCCGAGGTTGACGATCTTGATGTCGCGGTGGGCCGGGAAGCCGGTGCCCGCCGGAATGAGATGGCCCATGATGACGTTTTCCTTGAACCCACGCAGGTGGTCGATGCGGCCCAGGGTCGCGGCTTCAGTGAGGACGCGCGTGGTGTCCTGGAAGGACGCCGCGGAGATGAAGGAATCGGTCTCGAGCGAAGCCTTGGTGATACCGAGCAACACCGGAACGGCCTCGGCGGGCTTGCCGCCTTTCTCTTCGACCTCCTCGTTCTCGCGCTCGAACGTGAGGCGGTCGACCTGATCGCCCCAGAGGAGCGAGGTGTCGCCGGGTTCGGTGATCTTCACCTTGCGGAGCATCTGGCGGACGATGATCTCGATGTGCTTGTCGGCGATTTCCACGCCCTGGAGGCGGTAAACCTCCTGCACTTCGTTGACCATGTGCTCCTGGAGCGCCTGCGGACCGCAGACGTCGAGGATATCGTGCGGGGGCACGGGGCCTTCGGTGAGTTGCTGGCCTTTCTTCACGAAATCACCCTTGAAGACGATGATGTGCTTGTTGAGCGGCACGAGATGCTCCTCCTCGGCGCCGGTCTCGGCGTCGGTGACGATGATCTTGCGCTTGGCGCGCACCGCACCACCGATCTCGACGATGCCGTCGATCTTGGCGATTTCAGCGGCGTCCTTCGGACGGCGCGCCTCGAACAATTCGGCCACACGCGGCAGACCACCGGTGATGTCCTTGGTCTTCGCGACCTTCCGCGGCGTCTTGGCGAGAAGCTGGCCGGCCTGAACTTTCTTGCCCTCGCCCACGGAAACGTGCGCCCCCGCCGGGATGGAATAGCTGGCGGCAATCTCCTTGGTTTTCTCGTCGAGGATGACGATCTGCGGATGCAAGTCCTCCTTGTGCTCGATGACGACGGTGCCCTTCACGCCGGTCTCGGGATCGAGTTCCTGCTTGATGGTCACGCCCGAGATCATGTCGCGGAATTCGACCTTGCCCGCCTTCTCGGTGAGAATGGGAACGTTGTGCGGATCCCATTGCACGAAGGCGTCGCCTTTCTTCACGTGGGCGCCGTCGGCCACGGCAATGGTCGAGCCGATGACGATCTGGTAGCGCTCGAGTTCGCGGCCATCCTTCGCGTGGATGGTGATGGATCCGTTCTTATTGAGGGCGACCCAGGTGCCTTCGGTATTCTGCACCGCCTTGAGATCGTTAAAGCGGATTTCCCCGTCGTTCTTGGCCTTGACGATGGGCTGCTTGAAGGTGCCCGAGGCCACACCACCGATGTGGAAGGTGCGCATGGTCAGCTGCGTGCCGGGTTCGCCGATGGATTGCGCGGCAATGATGCCGACCGCTTCGCCCAGCTTGACCATCTGGCCGGTGGCCAGGTTGCGGCCATAGCACTTGGCGCAGACGCCACGCTTCGATTCGCAAGTCAGCACCGAACGAATCTTGAGTTGCTCGACGCCGACCCGTTCCACGGAGTGGGCGGTGTTTTCGTCGATCAACTGGTTCTTCTTCAGGACGGTGTGTCCAGCCACGGGATCTTTCACCGTCTCACAACTGACCCGGCCAATAATGCGCGTGCTCAGGTCGACGACTTCTTCGTCTCCCTCGTAGATCGAGCGGACGATGATGCCCTGCGTCGTGCCGCAATCGTCTTCGTTGATGATGACGTCCTGCGAGGCGTCCACCAGTTTGCGGGTGAGGTAGCCGGAGTCCGCGGTTTTGAGCGCGGTATCGGCCAGGCCCTTGCGGGCGCCGTGCGTGGAGATGAAGTACTCGAGCACGGTGAGGCCTTCGCGGAAGTTGGAGGTGATCGGACGCTCGATAATCTCGCCGCTCGGTTTGGCCATGAGGCCGCGCATGCCGGCCAACTGTTTGACCTGCTGGCGATTGCCGCGCGCGCCGGAGTCCACCATGAGGAAGACCGGATTGAGCTCCTTGCGGCCCTCGTTGTGCTCGAGGGTGCGGAACATGACGTTGGAGATTTCGTCGCCGGCGTGCGTCCAGACGTCGATGATCTTGTTGTAGCGCTCGCCGTCGGTGATGATGCCCGCGCGGTACTGCTTCTCGACGACCGCGATCTGCTTGTAGGCATTGTCGAGTTCGACCTGCTTCTCCTTCGGGATGATCATGTCGGTGATGCCGATGGAGATGCCCGCCTTGGTCGCCCAGGTGAAGCCCAGTTCCTTGAGGCGATCGAGCATTTCGACCGTGGCCACGTGGCCGGCCTTCTGGTAGGTGCGGAAGATGATGTCGGAAATCTGCTTCTTGCCGCAGGCCTTGTTAAAGAAGCCCACGCCTTCCGGCCAGATCTGGTTGAAGATCACGCGACCAGCGGTGGTTTCGATGACGTGCGTGGTTTTGTCGCCGTAAACGGTGTCCTTGGCGAGATCGGGGTTCTTGTAGCGGATACGATCGTGCGCGCGGACCGTGCCCTCGGCCATGGCGAACTCGACTTCCGTGGCGTCGGCAAACAACGGCAGGCGATCGGGTTCCTTCTGGCCCTGCAATTTACGGGGGTTCTGGCTCAAGTAATAGCAGCCGAGCACGATGTCCTGCGACGGCGTGGTGATGGGCTTGCCGCTCGAGGGCGAAAAGATGTTGTTCGAGGCCAGCATGAGCATGCGGGCTTCCATCTGCGCCTCGACCGAGAGCGGGATGTGCACGGCCATCTGGTCGCCGTCGAAGTCGGCGTTGTAGGCGGTGCAAACCAGCGGGTGGATGCGAATCGCCTCGCCTTCGATCAACTGCGGCTCAAAGGCCTGGATCGACAAACGGTGCAGGGTGGGCGCGCGGTTGAGGAGCACCGGATGACCCTTGGTGACTTCCTCGAGAATGTCCCAGACCTCGGGCGTCTGGCGCTCGATCATTTTCTTCGCGCTCCGCACGGTGTGCACGTAGCCGAGTTCCTTGAGCCGGCGGATGATGAACGGCTCGAAGAGCACCAGCGCCATCTTCTTGGGCAAACCGCACTGGTGGATTTTCAACTCCGGACCGATGACAATGACCGAGCGGCCCGAATAGTCCACGCGCTTGCCGAGGAGGTTCTGGCGGAAGCGGCCGCCCTTGCCCTTGAGCATGTCGGAGAGCGACTTGAGCGGGCGATTGCCGGCCCCGGTGACGGCGCGGCCATGGCGGCCATTGTCGAAGAGCGCGTCGACGGCTTCCTGGAGCATGCGCTTCTCATTGCGGATGATGACATCCGGCGTCTTGAGCTGGAGCAGGTTCTTGAGGCGATTGTTGCGGTTGATGACACGACGATAGAGATCGTTCAGGTCGGAGGTTGCGAAACGGCCGCCTTCGAGCGGGACAAGCGGACGCAGATCCGGCGGAATGACCGGCAGCACGTCGAGGATCATCCATTCCGGACGGGTGTGCGAATTGGAGAAGCCCTGGACGAGCTTGAGGCGCTTGGCGAGCTTCTTGCGAATCTGCTTCGAGCGCGTGGTGCCCATGGCTTCCTCGAGTTCCTTCTGAAGTTCGGCGAGTTCGACGTTGGTCAGGAGCGCCTTGATGGCTTCGGCGCCCATGCCGGCGGTAAAGGTTTCGCCGTACTGGTCGAGGGCCTCACGGTACTCGACTTCGGTGAGAAGCTGGCACTTCTGCAGGGGCGTCTGGCCGGGATCGATGACGAGGTAATCCTCGTAATAAATCACGCGCTCGAGCTGGCGGCTGCTCATGTCGAGCATCAGGCCGATGCGCGAAGGCATGCACTTGTAGAACCAGATGTGCGTCACCGGCACGGCCAGTTCGATGTGGCCCATGCGCTCACGGCGCACCCGGGCGAGCGTCACCTCGACGCCGCAGCGGTCGCAGATCACGCCCTTGTGCTTGATCCGCTTGTACTTGCCGCAGGAGCATTCCCAGTCGCGGGTCGGACCGAAAATGCGCTCGCAGAAAAGGCCGCCCTTCTCGGGCTTGAAGGTCCGGTAGTTGATCGTTTCCGGATTCTTGACTTCGCCATTGCTCCAACTGCGGATGCTCTCGGCCGAGGCGACAGTAATGCCGACCTGGTCGAAGCCAACGCTCCGCTCTTCACCCATCAATTCACGAAAGGAAGGTTCGCTCATAATTCTAAATAGCTGCTGGGTTGGTAAGTGGTTATTAAACGAGGCCCTGCGTGAGCGCGGGCGCCTTGCCGCCGACCTTCACATCGAGGCCGAGGGACTGCATTTCCTTGATCAGGACGTTGAAGGATTCGGGGGTGCCGGCTTCGAGCGAGTTGTCGCCCTTGACGATGGACTCGTAGATGCGCGTCCGGCCCTGGACGTCGTCGGACTTCACGGTCAGGAGTTCCTGCAAGGTGTACGCCGCGCCGTAGGCCTCGAGCGCCCACACCTCCATTTCGCCGAAACGCTGGCCGCCGTACTGCGCCTTGCCGCCCAACGGTTGCTGGGTAACCAGCGAGTAGGGACCGACCGCCCGGGCGTGAATCTTGTCCGCGACCAGGTGGCCGAGTTTCAGCATGTAGATGTAGCCGACGACGACCGGCTGCTCGAAGGCATCGCCGGTCCGGCCGTCAAAGACCTGCGCCTTGCCGTTGCCATCGATCCAGGTGAAGCCTTCGACCTTCTTGGCGTCCTTGAGATACGCAAAAATTTGCGCCTCATCGATGCCGTCAAAGACGGGCGTGGCCACCTTGAAGCCGAGCGCTTTGGCAGCGACGCCGAGATGGGTTTCCAGCACCTGGCCGACGTTCATCCGCGAAGGCACGCCCAGCGGGTTCAGGCAGATTTCCACGGGCGTTCCGTCCGCGAGGAAGGGCATGTCTTCCTCGGGCACGATGCGGGCGACGACGCCCTTGTTGCCGTGGCGGCCCGCCATTTTGTCGCCGACCGAAAGCTTGCGCTTCGAAGCGATGTAGACCTTGACCTGCTTGATGATGCCGGGATCGACATCATCGCCGCTCTCGACCTTGTCCATTGAGCGCTCGTGCTCGAGTTCCAGCTCGGCAAACTTGTGCTCGAACTGGCCGATGATCTCGCGAATCTTGTTGCGGATGGGCGACGGATCGATGTCCACGTGATCGTACACCCCCGCCAGCTTGCGCAGCAGCGTCTTGGTGATCTTCCGGTTGGCCGGGATGATGATTTCGCCGGTCTGGGCATTGACGACATCGAGCGGGATTTTCTCGCCCAGGAGAATGTTTGAAAGGGCTTCGGTCAGTTGTTCGTGCAGTTCGTCCCTCCGCTTCTGGTACTCCTCCTCGATCTGCTTCGCCTGCTTCTTGGATTCGGTCGGTGAAAGCTTCACGCGGGTGATTTCCTTGCGGCTGGAGACTTTCACGTCCATGACGATGCCGTAGGTGCCGGAGGGCACCGTCAGGGAGGTGTCCTTCACGTCGGCGGCCTTTTCGCCGAAGATGGCGCGCAGGAGACGCTCCTCGGGCGCGAGTTCGGTTTCGGACTTCGGCGTGATCTTGCCGACGAGGATGTCACCGGGCTTCACTTCCGCGCCCACACGGATGACACCGTCGGGGCCGAGATTGCGCAGGGCCTCTTCGGAGACGTTCGGAATGTCACGCGTGATTTCCTCCGGGCCGAGCTTGGTGTCGCGGGCGCCGATCTCGAATTCGTCGATGTGAATCGAGGTATAGATGTCTTCCTTCACCACCTTCTCGGAGATGGTGATGGCGTCCTCGAAGTTGTAGCCGTTCCACGGCATGAACGCGACGAGCACGTTGCGGCCGAGGGCCAGTTCGCCCTTCTCGGTGTTCGGGCCGTCGGCGATGACTTCGCCCTTCTTGACGTGCTGGCCCTTCTTGACGATCGGCTTCTGGTTCACGCAGGTGCCCGCGTTCGAACGCATGAATTTGCGCAGGTCGTAGAGGTAGATCCCCTCCTCCGGGTCGTGCTTGAGCTTCTTCTTGCCCTCGGGCAGTTCACCGTCCTTGGTGACGATGATCTGGTCGGCGCTGACGCTGGCGACCCGGCCGCTGGCTTCGGCGAGGATCACCGCCTTGGAATCGCGCGCGACCTTGCCTTCCATGCCGGTGCCCACGAGCGGCGACTCGCTGACGAGCAGCGGCACGCCCTGGCGTTGCATGTTCGAGCCCATGAGCGCGCGATTGGCGTCGTCGTGCTCGAGGAACGGGATCAGACCCGCCGCGACGGAGACGAGCTGCTTCGGCGAAACATCCATGTAATGGACCTTCGCCGGTTCGACTTCGAGGAAGTCGCCGCGGTAGCGGATCGACACCTTCTCGCCCGTGAAATTGCCTTTCTCGTCGATCGGCGCATTGGCCTGGGCGACAAGGAAGTTCTCCTCGCGGTCACCCGTGAGGTAGTCGATCTGATCGGTCACCCGGCCATTGATGACCTTGCGGTAGGGCGTTTCGATAAATCCGAAATCGTTGATCTTGGCGAAGGTGGACATCGAGGAGATGAGGCCGATGTTCGGGCCTTCCGGCGTCTCGATGGGGCAAATGCGGCCGTAGTGCGACGGATGCACGTCGCGGACCTCAAACCCGGCGCGATCGCGCGAGAGACCGCCCGGCCCAAGGGCCGAAAGACGGCGCTTGTGGGTGAGTTCGGCGAGCGGGTTGGTCTGGTCCATGAACTGCGAGAGCTGCGAACGGCCGAAGAAGTCGCGGATGACCGCGCTGAGCGCCTTCGGGTTGATGAGCTTCTGCGGGGTCATGCCCTCGATATTGACGTCGAACAAAGTCATGCGCTCCTTGACGAGACGCTCCGTGCGGGCGAGGCCGACGCGGCACTGGTTGGCGAGCAGTTCGCCGACGGTACGGACGCGGCGCGAGCCGAGGTGGTCGATATCATCGAGCGTGCCTTCCTGGCGGCGCAGGCCGGTCAGGTACTTCATCGCGGCGATGAAGTCTTCCTTGGTCATCACGCGCTCGTCGCCTTTGACGTTCACGCCGTGCTTCTCGAGCTTCTGGTTGATCTTGTAGCGGCCGACGCGGCCGAGGTCGTACTTCTTCGGATCGAAGAACAGGCGCTTGAGCAGGCCGCGGGCGTTCGGCACGGTGGGCGGATCGCCAGGGCGCAGGCGGCGGTAGATGTCCTTGAGAGCCTCTTCTTCGTCGTGCGCCGGATCCTTCTTGAGGGCCTTGATGATGGTGTCGTCCGCCTTGGTGTCGACGACCTGCACGTCCTTCACGCCAAGAGTGAGGATCTGCCGGATGGTCGCCTTGGTCAGCGGCTCGAAAGCGCGAGCCACGGTGATTTCGCCATCGCGGATGTCGGCGATGAGCACCTTCGTGGCGATCTCTTCCTCCTCGAGGCTTTCGCCGAGCTTCAGCTTCTCGATGGTGTAGAACAGCTTGATGATCTCCTCGTCGGTACCGTAGCCGAGGGCGCGCAGGAACGTCGTCGCCAGGAACTTCCGGCGGCGCTTGCGGCGGTCGAGGTAGACGTAAAGGAGGTCGTTGGTGTCGAACTGCACTTCGACCCAGGAACCGCGGTCGGGAATAATGCGGAAGCTGAAGAGCACTTTGCCGTTGAGGTGCAGCGAGCTCTCGAAACAGATGCCCGGCGAGCGGTGCAACTGCGAGACCACGACGCGCTCCGCGCCGTTGATCACAAAAGTGCCCTGCGGGGTCATGAGCGGAATTTCGCCCATGTAGACCTTTTCTTCCTTGGTGCCGTGCTCTTCCTTGAGGAGGAAAGTGACGTGCAACGGGGCGCTGAAGGTTTGCCCTTCGCGCATGGCCTCGCGGATGCTCAGCTTCGGCTCGCCGATTTCGTAGCTGGCGAAGTCCAGCGTGACCTTTTCGTCGTAGCTGGTGATCGGAAAGACCTCCTTGAAAACCGCCTGGAGGCCCGTGTCCTTGCGCTTGGCCAGTGCCACATCAGTCTGGAGGAACTCCACGTACGAGTCGAGCTGGATTTCGATGAGATTCGGGGGTTCGGCGCCTTCCCGAAGTTTACCAAAGTATTTACGTTCAGACATGGAGGTATGCTCGGTGGAACTGGCTAATGCTCGTCGCCATCGCTCCGCCGCCAGGGTGCGGAGCGCGCGTGAAAATGTAGTTTTAGTTTGCCGTCCGGCCCAAAGACGCGAAAATGCAGAGGCACAGAAACGCAGGGGACGACATGCATCCTCTGCGTTTCGGGGTCTCTGCTAAAATTTTCTGCGAGCGACGGGCGGCGGCGGTGGTCAAGACAAAAAGCCGCGAGGTTGTAAATCTCGCGGGAAAGAAAGGACGGGGAAACTGGTGCAGGTTTGTGCCACTTGCAAGAAAAAATAAGAAAATATTTCTGCCGTCCGCGAGCACAGAGTTGACGATTCATCGCGAAGCCGGGTCCAACGGTGGTTTTCCTCGGCGAAGTGCGTTCCCCTGTCCGCGATGTGAGCAAGAGCGCCCGGAGCATCGGGGAGCGATCCTGGGTACGCAATCAGGTTCCCCCTCTCCACCGAAGGCGGCGCTCCGTTCGCAGTGCAGGCGTGGCTTTGTGCGCCTTCTGCGCTTTTGCCTCCGTTGCGCCATGGGCGCCTCGCCGAGCCTCGGCATTGCGGCCATCACTCCCAGACGAAAAGGCGAAATCGCCGCCTGGTTTCCCAGGCGGCGATTCGCGAAAGCGCGGAGGTTAATGCCGGAGCGGACGCCGAGCAAAAAGCGAGCACGCTGACCAAAAGCAAGAACGCTTCTGGCCGAGCCGCTTACTTGATCTCGACAACACCGCCAGCCGCTTCGATCTTCTTCTTGATCTCGGCAGCTTCGTCCTTGGTGACGCCTTCCTTGACGGTCTTGGGAGCGCCTTCGACGAGGGCCTTGGCTTCGGCGAGGCCGAGCCCAGGAACCGCGGCGCGGACTTCCTTGATGATCGCGATTTTCTTCGCGGCATCACCAGACTTGAGGATGACGTCGAAGGCGGTCTTCTCCTCGGCGGGAGCGGCGGCGGCGCCACCGGGAGCCGCACCACCACCGCCGACCGCCGCGACGGCGACCGGAGCAGCGGCGCTGACGCCCCACTTCTCTTCGAGCTTCTTGACGAGATCAGCGACTTCCAGGACGGTCAGGCCGCTGAGCTGTTCCACTAACGTATTCGTATCTGCCATATGCTTTGGGAAAGGCGAAGGGCGAAAGGCGAAAGGCGAAAGTACTCCGGCGCGGACGCGCCATTTTCTTCATCCTTCATCCTTCATCCCTCATCCTTTTTCTGTTGTCGGTATCGTCGCCACCCGAAGCTTCGGGCGATTTGAGGGCGGCAGCCGCCGTCCCGACGAGGAACCATTGGTTGTTTGTTTTAAGGTGCGCACGCCAACTGCGACGCGCGCGGGTTTCCCCGGCTGGCACCGGGAAAGCTGGTTTTCTCTTCATCCTCATCTTCTTCTTAGTCCTCCCGCTGAAATGCGGCGGAAGATTCAGATTACGATGAAGATTAAGAACTGGAAGCGGGAGAGCCCTCCTTCTCGGCCTTGGCCTTGAGGATGCGGGCCAGCGCGGAGGCCGGCTCATTGAGCACGCGGACGAGCTTGCTCGCCGGGGCGTTGAGCACGCCGAGAAGCGTGGCCAGCAGGACTTCGCGGGAGGGCAGATCGGCGATCGTCTTGATCTGCTCGCTGGTGATCACGAGCCGATCCACGACGCCGCTCTTGACTTCCGGCTTTTTGAATTCGGCGGCGAAGTTCTTGAGGATTTTCGCGGCGGCCGCGACGTCCTTA
>Ga0302324_100005820_pt1 | contig 26808 bp, 18 predicted proteins | sample Palsa_T0_1_FD_201949 | JGI IMG/M metagenome (GOLD analysis project Ga0302324, IMG submission 201949) | Peat permafrost microbial communities from Stordalen Mire near Abisko, Sweden - Palsa_T0_1 | ecosystem: Environmental > Terrestrial > Soil > Palsa > Peat permafrost | place: Sweden: Abisko...
ACGATTTGTTGCGCGAAAGCTGGAGGGCTTGATCACGGTAGCGTTCGGCGGTTTCCGGAGGAGTCTGCGCTAGACAGGGCGCGGTCAACCAGAGGAGTCCAAAGATCAGCACAAGAAGCATAGCCCGGCGTCAGAGCTATCTTATATCTTCGCGCGCCCGAGCTGGCAACCGCCTTCGAGCGAGCCAAGCCACTGGGTTATGAGTTCCAGACCTTCTCGATGGACCAGCGTGCGGCCGACTTCCGGCATCATGACTTTGGGTTCGGCGGACGACAAGCGATGTGTGAGTATGGACTCCTCGGGATGCCCGGGCACGGCATCGAAGAGCAGGTCTCCGGACCCGTTTCCCGTGGCCACGGGCGTCTTACAGAATCCGATGCGCATGGTATCTTTCTGCAGGTCGCTCAAATAGAGACCGGTAGTGTTAGCCGCGCCTTGCGTATTGTGACAGTGCGCGCAGTTGACCTCAAGATACGCGCGGGCGCGCTCTTCAAGCGAACCCGTTTTGGGATCGTTCCATACCGCTTGTCGCGGGATCTCGGATGGGTCCGGTGCGCCTTTTAGGTAACCGATCTTGGTCCAGTAGGCGATCTGGTTCATCCGGCCTTCCGGGTATTGAAACTCGCGATTGAGATGGCGAGCCTTGGGGCCGATCGGCTCGGTGATTTTATTTTGGTCGTGGCAGCCTTTGCATTGGTTGGCGTTCGGGATGATGTAGTGAATTTCGAGAACGCCGCCGGACGGATTCGGCGCGGTAACGGCTACGGGGTCGGCGTTGAGGTCGAGGACGGCGTCCGATTGCTTAGCATTCCAAACGTAAGGAAGGGCCACCCAACCGGCATTGGTGTTAACCAGCAGCCGGGTTTCGATCAGTCTTTCCCGGCCTTGGAGGGTGGTGTCAGGATAGGAAAAGGTTTTTGCAAGAATGGTTCCTTTCGGCAATTCGAAGGAATCATCGGCATGGTAGACTGCGGCGGTCCCTTCCGGCATCCAGACAAAACGCCGCTTCGTCGCATAGTCGCTAAAAAGCGGCGTGTTCAGATCGTAAGGAACGACGCGCAGATTCGGCGTGAGATCGGATGATCGCCCGACAAAAAGGTTCCAAGCCGAAAGCTTTTCGGGAAACGGGCCATCCAGTCGGGCCCGAACTTTCCTTCCGCAGCCAGTGCTTAACACCGCCAGAACCAATGCGGTCCAAAAGTAGCGGCGGCCAACCGCAAATCGCATCTAGTTCATTCCACCAACCGATGCGGCGGCAACCTTCGGGATCGTGATGGCGGCCAATCCCGGCAACTGGCAGGCATGCGGTTTTGCATCCACGCTGATTTTCTTGTAATCGTTGCCCGCGTCGCCGTTGACGAATTTGGCGTCTCCGTTGTTCTGAATGCAGAGCTGCGTGTTGCCTTTGAGCTTGGGATCTTCCACGCCATCCCACTGAATTCCAGGCAGAGGCTTGCCGAGCTTAGCGGCCAGCGCCTCTCCCATCGGACCTGCGGGATGCGCGCCGCCGGGCCCGACTTGATTGTCGTGGATGTAGACCTCGGACAGGTACGGGTTGTAGCCGGCGTCTTGGATCTTAATGCCGAGAGAGAAGTAGCTGATGACGAATATATTCGCGGAATCGTTGTCATGGACGACGTTGTTGAACACTTCCGCGTTGTGGGTGGCCATCACTTGCAGGCCGGTTCCGGTGGGAAGCTTGCCGACCAGGTTGCCCTTGGGCGCGAAATTCGGTGTGTTGTTGTTGTAGACCTGATTGTTGAAGACTCGAGTATTGCGGCTGATCTTGATGGGCAGATCGGGTAAGGCAAAGATCAGCAGGCCGCCCGAGTTGTTCGTGGCGACGTTCTCGTACACGTCGGCGTTTTCGGAATTCTCGATTTCGATTCCGGCCACGTTGAACTCGGCGCGATTGCGCCGCACGATCAGGTTCTTGGACTGTCCGACGTAGATGCCGGCGTCCGCGGCTCCGCTGGACGAAGATTCCTCGACCAGCAAATTAGTGCATTGAACCGGGTAGATGCCATAGGAACCGTTCTTCTCGTTCGGGCCGTTGGTCCATTCGGTGCGCACGCGGCGAATGACCACCCCGTCGGCGCCGTTCACTTTAACTCCGTCGCCCTTGGTGTCCTGGATTGAAAGGTCCTCGAGTGTGAAGCCGTTGCCGGTTGCCAGAAGACCCGCCGACCCGCTGGTTTGATTGCGGTAGGAGAGGATCGTCTTGCCGATGCCTTTGCCGCGAATGGTGACGTTCGCGACGGTCAGCGAGAGAGTGCCGGTCATATCGAATTTGCCCTCGGGCAGTTCGATCACCGTCCCCGGTTTCGCCTGGATCAGCGCGGTTTGAAGATCTTTTTCAAAATGCGGGCCAGCCTGGAGTCCGGCGTTCTTTTGGGCGCATGATGTGAACAAAGCGAAGCTCAGTAACGAGCAAATCACCACCGTCTGACGAGTCGACATAAGACACCTTTCCATTTTCAACGAACTGTCAAAAGATCAACTTCAAGGCTAACTGGATTTGCCTGGACGGCGCGGCGGCCGAATACTGACCGAAACCCGACTGTCCCGATTCCGTGTTCAGTGAGAAGACCTGGAAATTGGGGTGATTGGGCAGGTTGAAAAACTCCCCGCGGAATTGCAGCTTGGCGCGCTCGCGAATGCTGAAGTCCTTGAAGAGCGATAGATCCACGCTGATGACGCCCATAGTCGGCGCAGTGTTTCTTCCGACGTTTCCGAATGTCCCCGGAGTTGCCGTCGTAAAGGCGTTTTGGTTTAGCCAATTGAACGGGCCGGCATTCGCCGGCTGTATGGGCACATTCGCAACCGCATCAGGGCGGTTCTCACCATCCGCGTTAGACTCGCCGATGTTCGCAACTATGGTACGCGGCGATCCGGTTTGTAAGGACGTGATGTTTTGCAGTTCCCATCCGCCCAACAAGCCGTTGACTAACGCGTTGCTGTTTGCGCCAAACGCTTTGCCATGCCCGTAGGGTATTTCGTAACTCATGCTGTATACGAAGCGGTCGGCGACGTTGAAATCAGCCAGCCCTTTCTCTTCCGATGGATAACGGCCATCTCGAAAGCCGCCACCCGGGGTTGCCTGCGACGAAGAGTAGAGGAAGCCAAGCGAAGCGTTGGACTGCTCGTCGATCGCTTTAGAAAACGTATACGCGCCCAGGAAGCTGAGTCCGTTGCTAAAACGTTTCTCAAGCTTGGTCTGGAAGGAATGATAGGTGGAGCTGCCGCAGGAACACCAATAATCGAAACTCTCCGGTATGAACGGAAACTCGCGCCGGCTGTTGATGGGGCTAGTGTCGTCAGCGGTGGGCGTCGCTTCGTTGGCCGGCCGATACTCATAGAGGCGAGTGCCCTTCGATCCCGCATAAGTCAAGTCTAGAACTGAGTGCCAGCCCAACTCCCGCTGAATGCTGAAATTGAACTGCTGGACGTAGGGATTCTTGAAATTGGGATCCAGCGAATACACGAGGAAAGAGGTGGGAGCGGACAACGCATTCGCCGGGAATCCTTGTGAAAGCTGATTCACGATGGGATTCGGCGTCACCACGGACAGAGCGGAATAGTCCGTCTGGGCGTAAAAAGGCGGATTGTTGCCAGGGTTGGGAAAGCTCAACGGTCCCACTTCGTAGCTCGAATAGAAGATTCCATATCCGCCCCGAAGCACGGTTTTCGGGGTAAGCGAATAGGCGAATCCGAAGCGCGGGGCAAAATCCAGATGATTGTTCGGGACGAGTTGGCGCGATCCGTTCCTTTCCACGGTGACCTCCGGATAAAACGTGGAAGGTAGCGGAGTGTTGTTACCCGCCACGATCTGTAGGGTGTCCGTGGATTGGATGAAATTCGCCATGTTGTTATCTCTCTCGGTCGCATGGCCGACGAATTCGTATCGGAGTCCGAAGTTCAAGGTCAGTTTCTTTGTCATCTTGAAATCGTCCTGCACGTAGAGGAAATAGCCCGGCTGTTGAAAATGATCTTTGACGATCGAGCTGATGGAGGTAATTCCGCTTTGATCGTAGGGCAAGCCCAGCAGGAAGTCGGCGGTGCCAAGACCGGTGTTCGAAAGATTATTTGGATCGCGCGTGGCATTCCCGTTGAAGCCGAATGCGCCGCGAGCTTCCGGAGGTTGCGACCACGGGACGTCGACAATCGGTCTCAGTTCGGCGCCGAACTTTAGCGAGTGCCTGCCTTTGACCCAACTGAGGCCGTCCACTATCTGAAATATGTCCTGAGACTCGACAGTGGGCAAATACAGCGAGGATCCGAATTGAGTAAGGTCTTCGATGTCGAAAAAGGGCAGCCCACCGTAGCCTGGAGAATAGGGTACGCCGGGGATACCGAATTCTTGTGAAACATTCACGTTCGCGTTACGCTGTTGAACCTGGATGGAAGCTTGGTTGAAGCCCATGCGAAACTCGTTCACCAGCTGCGGCGTAAAGATGTGCGTTTCGGAGATCGCGGCGGCGCGGGTGTTGTTGAAGTAGTTCACATCTCCGAAACTTCCCGAGTCTAAAGGAGGCGGGATGGCTCCGCCGTTATTCTCGTTGTGGTCCGAAAAGCTGAATCGCCCGAACAGAGAATCGCTATCGCTTATCTTGTGGTCAAATCGCACGTCGAATTGATCGATGTTTTTGATGTCCGCCGGATTTGTAAGGAAGTTATTGGAGGGCCCGGCCGGCGAGATGTTGCCAGGAATGTTCGGCGCGGGGAAGAGGGCGATCAACTTCGCCGCGACGGGGTCGAAGTCGGAAGCCGGGATCTGATTGTTCGGGAAGGGCGTGCGCGACGCGGAGCCATCGGCGTTGATCACGGTGCTCTTGGGGTCGAAAATGGTTTGGTAGCCGGAGAAATCGCCGGTCCTCCAGGCCAGGGGCGGCACCGTGCTCACGGACGTCGTGCTGCTTCGAACGCGTGTCGCCTGGTAGTCGAAAAAGAAGAAAGTCTTGTTTTTGCCGTTGTACACTTTCGGCAGCTCCAGCGGCCCGCCAATACTGAAGCCGAACTGATTCTGCTTGAAGGGCGGAATAGGCGCAGTGCCTGAATCGAAGTAGTTCTTCGCGTCGAAATAGCTATTGCGGATGAAGTCGTATCCCGTGCCGTGCAGTTGATTTGTTCCGGACTTGATGTTGACATTCAACACGGCCGCGCCCGACCTTCCGAACTCGGCGCTCATGGTGCTGGTCTGGACGCGAAACTCGGAAATCGCGTCCGGTGCCGGACCGACCACGAATGAGGACTGGCTGGAAAGATCGGGAGCAAGACTGTTGTTGTCCACGCCGTCCAGAATGTAATCGTTCTGATAGGGGCGAACTCCGTTGGCGCTGAAACCGCCGGTGGAAGCATCCAGGGCTCCACTGGGAGTGGGCGCGGTGCCGGCCGTAAGGACCGCAAGCCTGGTGAAGTACCGGCCGTTCAAGGGTAAGTCCACGATGCGCTGGCTGTCCACCACCTGTCCAAGACTGGATGTATCGGCCTCAAGTAGAGGCGCCGTCGATTGCACTTCGACGGTTTCTGCTATGGCTCCGACCTGCAACTGGAAATCGAGTCGGATGCGATCCTGGACGTTGACGATGACGTTCGGAAGGAACTCGCGTTTGAAGCCTTTCGCCTCCAGCGCCACCGAATACCTGCCGATCAGGAGGGGCGTTGCGACATAGTTTCCGTTCGAGTCGGACGGGAACTTGGCGCTGATGTTCGTATCCAGGTTGGTTACGGTAACTACAGCGCCCGGAACCGCGCTGCCTGAAGCGTCTGTTACCAAGCCTACGATGGCGCCGGTAGTGACTTGGCCCGTCACAAAAGCCGGAAAGATTAAAAGGGGGAGGCAGGCAAGAAACACCTTAGCCGTGAATCTGAACATGCGATTCTCCTCAATCAAATGTTGTACCTAACGCGAAGATTAAGACGACCGAACTCGCTGGACCGCAAACGTGTGCAACTCTGTTCTGTTCAGTATTTGTTAGGCCGTGGTGGATTGTCAAGCACTTTCTGTCCGACGATTGATTCGCATAGTCCAGAAACGGCTGCACTGAACTAGAAGATGAAGCGCCCGGTCAACTGGATCTGTCGCGGACCGGCGCCCTCCGCGCTTTGCATACTCGTGATGGCGCCGAACCCGGGATTTGAAAGATTCAAACTGCCGGGAGGAGCGTAGTTCGGATGGTTGAACAAGTTGGCGACTTGCGCTCCGATCTGCAGCCGCAGACGTTCGGTGAAGCTGATGTTCTTGATCAGCGACAGGGACACAGCGTCCGTTCCCGGCCCCACAACGGAACCGGATGTGGCGTCTCCGTAACGGCCGATGGCGTTGGCCGGGATCGAGAAGGCCGCCGGATTGATCCACTGGTTCAAAGATTGACCTGCATAAGGGCTGACACCGGGGACGGTATCGGCGCGCCCGCCGTTGTTGTTGAACAAATTGAGGCCGGTGCCAGAGGGGTCGTTGTTCATGGTGACGGTCATGAACGGTCCGCTCTGGAACAGAAGCACGCCGCTCAACTGAAAGCCGCCGACAATCCGGTCCAGCACGGGACCGGCGTTGTTCAAAAAGGCTTTGCCTTTGCCAAATGGAAGCTCATACAGGAACGTGGTGAGGAAACGGTGACGGCGGCTGAAGGGGACATTGCCGTAGTCGATGGCAGGATCGTAATAGTTGCTGAGAAGTCTGCCGGTTTCATCGACGAAAGAGTCGGCACTCGAAGATGTGGCTCCTTGTTCAGTCGAGAGGTTGCGCGTATAAGTATAGCTCGACTCGAATTGAAAACTTCTGCTGCGCTTGTGGACCGAGATGGTGCCATCGTTGTAGTGACCATAGCTCTGGTCAGTGGCGGTCGGCAGAAACAACACCTGAGGAAAGGGCAGGGAGGCTTGCACTTGTGGACTGAAGAATCCGAGAGTGTTTGGATGAGCCTGGTCGAGGGTCACATCGTCGGGAACGTGGTAGGAGTGGTTCCCGGTGTAGGAAGCGCGTATGCCGAAGCCTTTGCCGAGATCCCGTTCGAGCGTGAGGTTCCACTCTTCGACGATGGGGTCCTTACGGTTGATCTGGGTATAGCAGCAGGCCGCGTAGGTACCCGGCTGAGCGATGTTGGAGGGGTACGAATAAGGTGCCTGGAACACGGGCAACCCATTGCTGCCGAGACTGTTGTTAAACTGCGAAACAGTAAGAGATTCAACCGACCATTGCGCGCCAACCATGCCGCCTTGAAGGTCTTCGATGTACCTTCCGTATCCGCCGCGAATGACCGTTTTGTTGTTGCGGCCCAAGCTGTAGGCGAATCCGATGCGAGGCCCGAAATCCCCCCAGTTATTCTGCACCAAGGTCTGGGGCAGGCCTACCTGAGATGCAGTAATGACGGGAATCGGACTGATCGTCGCCGCAGTCAACGGGTTGACGTTGGCAAACGCTGCTTGATTGGGGATGACCATCGCCCCGTTTACGACCTGGCCATTGACGGTGCTGTGGTAGTTCGGATCCCAATTGCCCATGTTGTTGAGCCGGTCGCGGAAGCCCGGATTATATTCCCACCGCAGGCCGACATTGATGGTCAGGTTCTTGGTGACTTTCCAATCGTCTTGCGCGAATAAAGCCCATTGCCTGGTATAGGCGTTCGAGTTTGGATTGAGAATTGACGAAATGGTGGTGCTGTCCGGGTAGCCTTGCAGGAATCCTGAGAATGGAGAGAAGCCTAAATTGGCCGAGCCATTGAAGTAATAGCGTCCCAACAGCGTTTCGTACGACGAACAGCAGAAGTATCCCGAAAGGTCCTTGAAGTTCCCGCCAAATTTCATCGTGTGTTTGCCCTTCGTCCAAGTGGCGGTATCCGTGATCTGATAAGTGTTTGACGTTGTTTCCTCGCCACCAGTCGGATTTATGGCCCCCACGTATCCGGCAACAGTCAATGAGGGAAACTGGCTGGGGGATTGTATCGGAGTGGGAAGTGGAGGGCTTGTGAGTCCCAGCGTAGTTCCGACGTTGAAATCCTTGGATATAATGTTTTTGCTGTCGTACCGGCTGTAACCGCCGCGCAGTTCGTTCACTAAAGTTGGAGAAATCAGCCACGTGTGGGCCGCCACAAGAGCATCAATAACTTCCGGATCGTTAAAGGGTCCAATGAGCGGAGAGCCGATATTGCCACTCGTGTCAAGAGTGGGGCTCTCCAGGCGCTTGTTCTTATAGGTCCATCTCACGTACACGGTTTGCTTTGAGTTGATTACCTGATCTACGCGAAGATCCGCCTGCGCGCTATTGATAGGAGTTTGATAATCCACGAGAAGGTTATTGGCGATCGCGCCTGGCGGTCCGTAGTTCGGCGCGGGCCAGTACAGGGCCGCCAGTTTCAGTGAAAATGGATTTATGAGATTCGGTGGAACAATGGTTCCGTCGTAAGCGGTAAGGTTGCCGCTGAGCATGGCCTGAGTTGGAACGCTCACGATAGCTTGCGTCGATTTTGGCAGCCGCAGCACTTCGAAGTCGCCGAAGAAAAACGTCTTGTTGCGTCCGTTGTACAGCCCCGGGATCACGATAGGGCCACCGAGGTAGATGCCGAAATCGTTCATCTTCACCGGTACCGTCTCATGGCTGAAGGTGTCGGCGGCATTCATGTCGTTGTTCTGGAAGTTTTCAAACAAACCGCCGTGGTAGTTGTTTGTTCCGGACTTCGTGACGGTGGTAATGTCGGCAATACTGCCAAACTCCGCCGGGTTTAAGCTCTCGCTGATCTTGATTTCTTCAATGCCGTTGAAGGAAGGGAACAGCTCCGTCAGAGCGCCGCCCGCTCGCCCGCCGCCCGCCCCGCCATAACCTCCTTGACCACCCACTGACGAGAACGCGATTCCATCGATGGTGAACGAAGTCATGGATGCCGTTCCCCCGCCAACCGAAATGGTGCCCCCATCGGTTTGAACGCCCGGTTGCGCTGTCAGCGTGAAATAGGCGCTGGTGGATCCTTGCGAACGCTCGGTGATCGCCACGGGGAGATCGTTCAGCTCGCGTGAGCCCTTGGTCTCGGAGATGTTGGAGACGTCGGTCTGGACGGTGGTGACTGACCCGCTTACCTCCACCGTGGAAGCTTGCGAAGCGACCCGTAAATTCATATCAATGTGCACGGTCGCTCGGGAACTCAAATCGAAGGCCGGATACTCCGCTTTCTGAAAACCGGACGCTGTCACGGTGAGTTGGTAGTTTCCAACCTCGACGTTGTTGAACTGGAAAGTCCCGTTCGCGCTCGAGGTGGTGTCGCGGACCGCGTTGGTTCCGGTGTTGAGTAGCTCAACTTTGGCTTGTGGAACGAGACCACCGGATGGGTCGGTCACTGTGCCGAGCACCGTCCCGGACGTCGACTGGGCATGACCCAGGTTGCAGCATGCCACCACGAATAACATCGCAACCGCCAGGTGGGAAGCAAACCGGACGAATCGTTCGTTAACAAACCTGAGAGAATTTTCGGACATAAACCCCCTTCTGAGATCTCAACCTAGAAGCTCATTTCGACTATGGCAAGGCACTTATCAAGACGGGCGAGCTGACAGTGGATCCGATCGTGTCGGAGACACAAACCTGGTAAGCACTGCCCACCTAAACCAAACGCGAAAGTTACAAATTGATTCCTCTCAGTATTGGGTAGGCTCTGCTGATTGTCAAGTGATTTTTTGTCCGAAGATCGACCAAGTGCCGGGCTACCCGTCCTTGGATGTTGCTCTGATATCATTAACTGACTTGAGGTCAAAACAGGAAAGAGCCAGCAGGGCTTGAATGCGCCGCCGAGATCTGTTGCGATGCCTGTTAGCCGGTCCTGGGGTTTGGCGCGCGGCTGCTCAAGGCGTGGCATCGCGAGGCGTCAAGCCGATGCCCCGAGGCAAGCCATCGGGCATTCCTTTTCACGCCCGCTTCACCGATATTGCAGCCAGCGCCGGGCTCACTCGGCCAGTTATGTATGGTGGTGTCGAAAAGAAGACGTACATCTTGGAATCCATCGGGTGCGGATGCGCCTTCATCGACTACGACCAAGACGGATGGCTGGATTTGTTTGTCCTGTCGGGATCGCGCCTATCGGGCGCGCCTGAAGGCGCGACGAATCGCCTATACAAAAACAATCGGAACGGCACCTTTACCGATGTAACCGAACAAGCCGGGCTTCATCGCACTGGTTGGGCCTGCGCGGTTTGCGTCGGAGATTACAATAACGACGGCTTCGACGATCTGTTCATTACTTACTACGGCCGAAACGTACTCTACCGAAACAACGGCGACGGCACGTTCACCGATGTGACGGAGCAATCGGGCCTGTTCGGGAATCGGGATCGCTGGAGTTCCGGATGCTGCTTCGTCGACTATAACCGCGATGGACACCTCGACTTAGTGGTTGCCAGTTACATTGACTCGGATATCGAGCACATTCCCAAGCCGGGGGAAAACTTGAATTGCATGTACAAGGGCGTGCCGGTGAATTGCGGCCCCCGAGGTTTGCCCACTGGCGGTTGTCTTCTCTATCGCAACAACGGCGATGGTACGTTCACCGACGTCAGCGAAACGTCCGGGTTTGCGCGCGCCAAGCAATCATATTGTCTGACGGTAACCGCCGCTGATTTCGATAACGACGGCTGGCCGGACATCTATGTCGCATGCGACTCCACTTACAGCTTGCTTTTCATGAATAATCGCGACGGGACGTTTCGCGAGGAGGGACTGGTTCGCGGCGTTGCCTTGAATGAAGACGGCATGGAGCAGGCCGGTATGGGCATAGCGGTGGGCGATATCGCCTTAGATGGCAACCTCGATATTTTCAAGACGCATTTTTCCGACGATACCAACGCTTTGTACAAGAATGACGGCAAGGCCAACTTTGAGGACGTGACGTTGCGCGCCGGCCTGGGCGTCGAAACACGGTTCGTCAATTGGGGAGGCGGCATCGCCGATTTTGATAACGACGGGAATCCGGACCTGTTGTACGTGACCGGCAACGTTTATCCGGAAATCGAAGGCACGTTTCCCGCGTACCCCGATAAGACTCCGCGCGTTGTATTTCGCAACCGGGGCAATGGAAAATTCGAAGAGCTTATAAAGGAGGCGGGGCCCGGAATTGCGGCCCCTCATAGCAGCCGCGGATGCGCATTCGGCGACTTCGACAACGACGGCGATGTCGACGTGCTCATCATCAACTTGAATGAGCCGCCGTCGCTGCTGCGCAACGACGTAACGGGCAAGAATCACTGGCTAAAAGTTAAGCTGGTGGGCACTCAATCGAATCGAAGCGCCATCGGCGCTCGCGTGATCGCAAAGTATGGCGCGAAGCGACAGGCGCAGGAAGTGGCCAGCCAATCCAGCTTCTATTCGGCGAACGATTTGCGCCTGCATTTCGGGCTGGGAGGTGCGACTTTCGCGGATCTCGAGGTGCGATGGCCGTCGGGGCTGAAGCAGACTTTCGCCAACGTCGGCGCCGACCGCATAGTCGTCATCGAAGAGGGAGCCAAGGCACCGCGGTGACGCGAACCTAAGTGTGCGTCACCATCACGTGCTTGGTGACCTTGTAGTTCTTCACTGACTCGTGCGACAAATCCTTTCCAAAACCGGATTGTTTGAATCCGCCATGCGGGGTTTCCGACGTGAGCGGCATATGGTCGTTAATCCAGACCGCGCCGAATTCGAGATCCTTGCTGAGCCGCATGGCTCGTCCGATATCCCTGGTCCAGACTGAAGCGGCCAGCCCATAAGGGACGTCGTTGGCCAGGCGCACGGCCTCCGCATCATCTTTAATGGCGCTCACCGTAATGACGGGCCCGAAGACTTCGGCTTGAATGATTTCGGAGTCTTGGGCGACATTGGTGATCACCGTGGGCGCGTAGTAGTAGCCGCGCTCGCTCCAATGGTCCGGCGCGGCCCCGCCGGTGAGCACCTGGGCCTTTTGGGCCCGCGCCCTTTGGACAAAACCTTCGACTCGCTCCTTCTGAACTTTCGAGATCAGGGGACCCATTTTGACGCTGTCGTCGAAAGGATCTCCCAGCTTGACGGCCCGCATGGCTTCCACCACCGCTTCGGTGACGGCTTTTTGCTTGCCCGGCGTAACGTAGATGCGGGTGGCTGCCGTGCAATCCTGCCCGGTGTTTAGAGATGCGGCGAAGGCCGCCTTCTCGGCAACCAGTCCAGGGTCTGCGTCATCGAACACAAGAAACGGCGCCTTACCGCCGAGTTCGAAATGCACGCGCTTTAAGCTGGGGGCGGCGGCGGCCATGACTTTCTTGCCGGCGGCGGTCGATCCGGTGAGACTGACCAATCGAACATCCGGATGCTCGACGATGTTCTGGCCGGTCTCATTGCCTCCCGTGATTACGTTGACGACGCCGGGAGGAAAGCCGGCTTCAGCGGTAAGCTCGGCCAGCATCAAGGTTGTCAGCGGCGTGGCCGGAGCAGGCTTGAGCACCAGCGTGCACCCGGCGGCGAGCGCGGGCCCGATTTTCCAGATCGCCATCACGATCGGATAGTTCCAAGGCGCGATCTGCCCGACCACGCCGACCGGTTCGCTGCGGAAAATGGAAGTGTAGTTCGGTATGTATTCGCCGGCCTCATCGCCATAGGTGTCGCGCGTGCAGGCCGCGAAGAAGCGCAGGTGGTCGATTGCGGCCGGCATGTCCATCCCCAGGCTGAGATACTTGAACGGCTTGCCGGTGTTCTCCGATTCGACGCGCGCCAACTCCGCAGCCTTCTGCTCCACCAGTTCGCCCAACCGCCAGATCATTCGCTGTCGATCGCCGCGCATGATTCCGGTCCAACGTCCGTCGTAAAAAGCCTTCTTGGCGGCTTGCACGGCCCGGTCCACGTCTTCCGGGCCGCAGTTCGGGACTTCCGCGATTTTTTCGCCGGTGGCCGGATTCTCGACCGTCGTCCTCTGGCCGCCCGCGCTGTCCACCCACTTACCGTCGATCCAAATTTTCCAAGTTTTCATAAATCTCCTCGGGATTATCTCCTGGCTAGGTCCGCCGTTTCGTAGTCGACCGCTGTGATTCGAGCGAGTTGCTCCACCGCCAGCCGAGGGCTGGAGTAAATCGGACGCGTCTTATCCGCATCGGGCAAAGTGTCCACGATGCGAGCCATGGAGGCTTGCGCCAGGACCACCACGTCTACATTGGGTATCAACTCTCGCAGGCCTTCTCTGACCAGGTGATCGTGCTTGGCTGTATCTCCGGCGAGCAGGGCTTCGAAGGCCCCGGCGCACAGTTTGGGAACGATCTTCACGGCTGTTCCCGTTTCGGACGCCTTACTCTCGAGCAGAGCCGCTGTGGGCCGCAGCGTAGTGGAAAGCGTGGCCGCGACACCGATTCGACGCCCGCCGGCCAGCGCTTTTTCCGCCATCGCATCGTCTACTCGCAACACGGGAATGTCGACCATGGATCTGCCGATCTCCGCTGCCGGACCAACGGAGGAACAGGTGACCATTACTAAATCCGCTCCCGCTTCCTGCGCCAGCGCGAGATAGCTGACCAGCCTGCGTATGGTCGCCTTGGAAAGCTCGCCGTCGCGGATGGTGTTTTGCAGCAGGCTTTCGTCCACCATATGGAAAATGTCGAGATCCGGCGCCAACTCCGCCGTCAGCCCTTTGAAAACCGCCGGCAGGTTGGCCACTGTGTGAACAAAAGCGACTCGCTTCCCCATCGTCAAGGTCTCCTCAGGCCGTTTGAATGATTCGTTTGTCCGTGCCACTGGGCCGCGGCCACCGGCTTTGGACGGACGCGTCCAGCTTCGTCAAGGCATCAATATTGAAATTCGGCGATTGGCAGAGCGCGAAGATTTCGCTTTCCAGCCGGTCAATCGTGCCCGCCACGTTCGCGAGCGCAACGATCGGAACTTCGGCGGGAATGAGCAGGACGCCGTGCATATCTCCGACCAGCAGGTCGCCTGTATTTACGATCAGCCCGGCCACCCTCACCGATCCGCCATAGTCGATGAACGCGCCGTATCCGTGCGAGACGACCACTGCGGTGGAGAAATAATGGAAGCCCAGCTTCTTGACGCCGTCCAGATCTCGCGCGCCTCCGTGCGTGACCATTCCGACACAGCCCAGCGCCTTGTGAACGTTGGAATTCCACTCACCCCACATCGCCCCGACGGGCGGATCGTCGATATCCTGGACCACGGCGACTTTCGGGCCGGCCTGATCGGCGATGAAGCGCCAGTAGTCCGGCTCATACACGGCCGGGCGAACTTTGCTGGGCGGCTGATCGGTGGAAACGCGCGCCGTTACGGCGTAGCCCAACATCAGCGGCATGTCGGGGAAATGGCACTTCATCGTCGAGTTGCAATACCCGACGGTGGGAGCGATTCCAAAGGTCTCGAGGGCATTGGCCAGCGTCGGCACTGTGTACGCGCGCAGCGTGTCCAGTTCGTTCTTGGAATGTCGTGGCGGCTTCACTTGATCTTTCCTTAGAGGTGTTCGATTCCGAATTTCGCTTCCATTCTAGTCAGGACGCGGTCCAGAATCTGAAGAGCGTCGTCAATTTCGGATTTCTCGATAATGAGCGGCGGCGCGAAGCATAATCGATTGAAGAAATATCCGGAGGTGATGCATAGCACGCCTTCATTCACCAACTCCATGGACGCCCAGGACGTGGCGTCGGCCGCGGGATCTTTAGTCTTGCGATCCTTGACGAGTTCGATCGCCAGGTACAGGCCCAAGCCGCTCACGTTTCCGATAGAGGGATGGCGAAGCGCCAGGTTTTCGAGACCATCGAGGAAGTATTTGCCTTTCGCTTCGGCGCACTCGATAATCCGATCGCGCTTAAAGATCTCCATCACCTTGACGCCGCCCGCGCAGGCCGTCGGATACGCGGTGAAAGTGGAGGAATGCGCGCCCGGCCCCCACGAATCCAAAATCTCTTTTCGTCCCGTCACCGCCGCCAAAGGCAATCCGTTGGATAAAGACTTGGCGATGGTGATCAGGTCGGGCGCCACGCCCGCGTGCTCAATGGCCCAGAGTTTGCCGGTGCGACCCATGCCATTTTGGACCTCGTCGCTGATGAACATGTAGTCGTACTTTTCCGCAATTTCCTTCATGCGCGTTAAATAAGGCAGCGGCGCAAGAATATAACCGGCGGAACTCTGAAAAGGTTCGATCAGCATGGCGGCGACGTTGGTGATCTTCGCCTTGGGATTGTTCAGCCAAGTCTCTTTGCTTTCGAACATCTTCTCGAATTGATCCGCGCAGAAGAGGTCGCACGAAGGATATTCCTTGCCGTACGGGCAGCGGTAGCAATAAGGGAAGGGAATGCGGGCCACCGCCGTGTCGGCGGGCGGAATGGGATAGCTATAGGCCATCATGAACGCCTTCGCGGTCAGGCTCATCGCTCCCGCGGTGCGCCCGTGATAATCGCCCCAATGCGTAATGATGATGGGTTTGCCCGTGTACCAACGAGCCAGCTTCATGGCGATTTCCACGGCCTCGCCGCCGGTGACGGCCCACATGATTTTCTTTTCAAAATCGCCCGGATGACGCTCGCACAGCAGACGCGCGAGCTCGGCGCGACTCTCCATCGGCAGCTCCGCGAAATGATTCAGCTTGTCCATCTGGGCCTTGATGGCATCGTTCACTTCGTCGTTTCCATGACCCAGCACATTTACCGTGAAGCCGGCGTGGAGATCGATATACTCGTTTCCATCCACGTCGTAAAGCTTGGCGCCCTTGCCATGATCGAGCACGGGCGGGCAGGTGAAGAGCGAGAAATCCAAATGACCGGTCGACTCGTAGGTCAACGTGTTCATCAGGATTTCCTTGGATTTCGGGCCGCGATTGAATTGCTCGACGCGTTCCCGAAGTCCCGCCTCGGAACCGCGCATCCGCGCGCGCTCTTGCAGAATTCGATCTTCAAATGCTGTCGGCAACTCTTCCTCCTTTGAGATCAAGCAGACGTAGCACCGGGCTGCGAAAGCAGCTTAGCGCTGGGCTGCCGTCAAGAGCGCTGCTCAACCGCTTGCTGACGAATCGCCGTTCGCCGTGTCACCAGGCGGCCTTGCATTAGCCGGTGCTGGTGCTGATGCCCTCGGTACCCAGCGCTACGGATTCCGCATGCGCCTGGGTTCCGGCTGCTCCTACCGGCCAGACCGGGGCCGGCGACAACGCTTGTTCCGGCTGCGGGGCGGGCGCACCCTCGGCTCGTTGAACTTCATCCATTCGTTTTACCAGCGAAGAACCGGCGTCGATGATGTGCTTTCTGAGAATCTCTTCTGCCGCGGCCGGATCGCCCGCCCGCAGTCCCTCAAGAATGGCCCGATGCGCGAGCGAATCCGGAACGCGGTCCGATCGATAGAGTTTCGTGTTGAAAATCAGAACCAGAGCTTGGGACTGAAGCTTGTTCACCATGTCCAACAGAAGCTGGTGATTCGAGCGTCGAGTGATCAAGCGATGGAATTCGATATCGGCCTTAACCAACGCGGAATCGTTGCCTTCCTTTTCCAACCGTTCAATGCGCCCGACCAGCTCTTCCATTTCCCCGAGATCGGCGTTACTATAGGCGCGATTCTCCATGGCGGTTCGAATCGCGTAGGGTTCCAGCAAGGCTCGGAGAGTATAAATTTCTCGCGCGCGTTCCAGGGACAACTTAATGACGAAGGCGCCGCGATGCGAAATAACTTCCACCAGCGCGCCTTCCTGATGCAACAATCGCAACGCTTCCCGAACGGTTCCGCGCGAGACTTCCAGACTCTCGCTCAGCTCGGCCTCGCGCAACGGGTCGCCGGGAGCGAAATCGCCGCGCAGGATTGCCTCTTGGATATTCTGTGCTGTCGCGGCCGTCAGCGTGGGTGGTCGATTGACGCGTTGCAAGAGTCTGCGTTCTCCGAGTAGAATTATCATTATCCATAACCTGCCAAGCGAAAGCAAGCATTTATTGTCCGACAATCAATTGTTAACAAACTTCTTGACTGGTAATCCGGGGTTGGGTAACATCCATAAGATAAGGTTGGAAGGGATTGCCGTATAGATGAAGATCAAAGACCCGGAATACGTAACGATCTACGAAAACCCGGATCACTGGGAGGCTCACACCTGCGTCTGCCAATTGAAAAACGGCGACGTGCTGGTCACCTTCAACCAAACTCGCGAGAAGAAGCACGAGGACTTCGATACACCCAAGGTGATTCGCTCCAAGGACCAAGGCAAAACCTGGGAAGCTTCGAGAGTGGTCACGGTTTGGCCGCAAACCGACACCTTCGGTTCGGATATCCCGCTCATCACGCAGATCTCGGATGGAACCGTTCTGGTCAATCATCTCGTGACCAGCTTTTATCACCAGCGCGGCATTCTCACCAATTACGGACCGCAGTCGGAAGTGTATTCGCGTTCGATCGGCGCCGAAGGAACCTGGATCAGCCGATCTAACGACAACGGTTACACCTGGCAGCCGGGGTACAAGATCAGCCAGGAACCGATGCGTTGGATCATGCCCGCCGACAGCATTCTGGAATTGCCCGACGGCACTCTGCTGATGGCGGTGCTAGGCCAACTGAACACGCGCAGGGAACGAAAGGATCAGGAACCGATCCGATCGGTGCTGATGCGTTCAGACGACAAGGGCCTGCACTGGGAACATTGGTCGACCATCGCGTTCGATGCGTCGGGCGTCGTTTCGTTCGACGAGCCCGCGCTCGGCCGAGCCGCGGATGGCACGCTGGTTTGCATAATGCGCACCGAGCATCTGCCGCGAGAGCGGCACCAGAGCAATTGGGTGGCGTACTCGAAGAATGACGGCGAATCCTGGAGCGAGCCCGAAGCCACTAACATCTGGGGCTATCCCTCGGACTTGGTCACCCTCAAAGACGGACGCATGCTCTCGGTCTACGGATATCGCAGGGAACCCTGGGGTCTGCGCGGCTGCATCTCCGAAGACGGCTTGCATTGGGACGTCAAGAACGAGTTCGTGATCCGGGACGGCGGCATCGGTCCGCTCAACGATCCAACTTACTGGCACATCGGCTACCCGCACGCCGTCCAATTGCAGAATGGCAGGATCCTGGCCGTGGACCACAATTTCGCCCCTAAAGAACCGCCCATGCAGCGCGTCGTCGGGGTCCTGTTCGATGTCTAGCGGGGCGATCATCCTGTGCGGTTTGGCGTTGGCGGGCGCGGACGCGCTGTCGGGCGAAGCTGTCTTCCACCAGGATGTTTTGTTCCACTCGGGCGAGTCTTCTTATTTCTGCTTTCGTATTCCCGCTATCGTGGTGTCGAGTAAAGGTACGGTGCTTGCGTTCGCCGAAGCTCGCAAGACCAACTGCGAGGATTGGGACCAAATCGATCTGGTACTGAAGCGGAGCGAAGACGCGGGAAAGACCTGGAGCGATCTGCGCGTGCTGTTTCACGATGGAACGCGATCCGTGAATCAACCGTCACCTATTCTGGATCGCAGCACCGGAGTGCTGTGGCTGGTGTTCTGCAAAGACAACCAACAGGTGTTCGTTACTCACAGCGCGGACGACGGAGCCACCTGGTCCTCGCCGCGCGAGATCACCGGTGAGACGAAAGATCCGACCTGGAAGTATGTCGCAGCGGGACCCGGGCACGGAATTCAGCTCAGCAACGGACGCTTGCTGGTGGCCGCTTGGGGGGACGCGAGCCCCGGACCGGTAACGTGGCCGCCCGCCTGGGACGTCATTGAATTTACTTTCGCAATGTACAGTGACGATCACGGATCCACCTGGCATCGTGGACGGCCGATGTATGAAAATCTAACCGAAGAAGCCATGGCGGTGGAAACGTCCGGCCGGCGAGTCTACATGACGCTGCGCAGCCGTCAGGACCAACACAGACGGGCTCACGCCTGGAGCGAGGACGGCGGATACTCGTGGTCGCTCATTCAATTCGATCAGGCGCTGCCCGATCCTCCCGCGGAAGGCAGCATTATCCGGCTTCCAGGCGACGGCGCCGATTCCGCGATCTTGTTCGCCAATCCGGCCAGCGCAACGGATCGGAGTCATCTGACTATTCGAATGAGCCGGGACGAGTGTCGAACCTGGCCCGTCTCCCGCGTACTGTACGAAGGCCACTCGGCGTACTCCGATCTTGCCGTCGCGAACGATCGTACCGTACTGTGCCTTTTCGAAGCCGATCAATATTCGAAGTTGATACTTGCGCGGTTCAATGCCGCGTGGGTGAAAGAAGGAAGCATTCAATGAAAAAAACCCGGCGTGAGTTCGGCCTGCTGTCTACTTGGGGAATCGGCGGCGCCTTGGCCGCGGGCGGCAACTTGTCCTCGGCGAGCGAAAGCAAGGAACCGCGCACGTTCCGCATTGGCGCCGATCCGAAATTCTCGTGTTTCGAGGTGAGTCTTGCCAAAGGGCGCGGATCGGAAGTGGTGGCCACTTTCGGACGCGCGCCATCGGGCTCGGAAACGGGCGACATTCTGCTGACGCGCTCCGCCGACGGCATCGCGTCCTGGCGGCAATCATCCGCGCCCGTGTTCTCGCACCCCGGCCCCGGACATCAACTCGCTGCCGTCACGCGCCTTCGTGATGGAGCCTTGATCGTTTCCACCACCAGATTGCGATCTCTATTCGAGGGGAAACTGCGCTGGAGAAGAGGCTCGGTAACGGACGGCGTGTTCGTTCGGGAATCCGAGGATGGCGGCCACGCGTGGGGTGATGCCCGCAAGGTGGACACCTCGCCGTTCCCCGTCGCCTGGACGCGCGGTCCCATTGTCGAGATGGCCGATGGCGCCTTGCTGTTACCTCTCGCCGGTCAGCGCAGTGCAAGCTATCGCGACGTCCGCCAGCCGATGGCATCGTTTCTAATGCGCTCCATGGATCGAGGGAAAAGCTGGAACTACCACGCGACCATCGCCGAGGATGTGAACGGTTCCCGCGATTTTGACGAGCCCGCCGTCGTCGCGCTGCCGGATGGCCGTCTGGTGTGCATGCTGCGCAGTCACGTGAGTCCCCGGCGAGATCCTCCCGGTGGATATCTCTTCGCGACGCTATCGGACGACGGAGGAGCCACCTGGAGCAAGGCGGGGAAAACCAGCATGTGGGGACATCCGGCGCATTTGCTTGCCCTGCGCGACGGGCGTGTTCTCTGCACGTACGGCTATCGTATGCACCCTGGCCCGGGGGTTCGCGGCTGCGTGTCGGCGAATGGCGTCGAATGGAAGCCTCAAAATATTTTCACCGTGAAGGCGATGCCCGATCTCGATTCCGATCACCTGCAGATCGGTTGCCCGAGCAGCGTCGAGTTGGACGACGGCAGGATCGTCACCGCCTACCAAACTTGGATGGAAGAGCGGCAAGCTCTCGAATGCAGTTTATATAGCGTCTAGAGGAAACCAGAAATGACCATCAAAAACCCCGAATACATCACCATCTATAAGAATCCCGATCACTGGGAAGCCCACACGTGCGTCTGCCAGTTGAAGAACGGCGACGTGCTCGTCTCGTTTAATCAGACGCGCAAGAAAATGCACGAGGACTTCGATACGCCGAAAGTCATCCGCTCGAAGGATCAGGGCAAGACTTTCGATCCTGCCTCGGTGGTGACCGTCTGGCCGCAAACCGACACCTTCGGCTCGGACATTCCGCTCATCACGCAGATCTCCGACGGCACGGTGATCGTCAACCATCTGGTCACCAGCTTTTTTGAACAGAAGGGCATCAAGGACGACTTCGGCCCGCAGTCGGAAGAATATTGGCGCTCCATCGGCGCCGAGGGATGTTGGCTCAGCCGCTCCAATGACAATGGCTACACTTGGGAGCCGGGCTACAAGATCAGCCAGGAGCCGATGCGCTGGATCATGCCCGCCGACAGCATCACCGAACTACCCAACGGTACATTGTTGTTGCCGGTTCTCGGCCAGCTCAATACGAGGCGTGAGCGGAAAGACCAGGAGCCTATCCGATCGGTACTCATGCGCTCCGACGACAAGGGTTTTCATTGGGAGCACTGGTCCACTATCGCTTTCGACCCGGCCGGCATCATCTCATTCGATGAACCGTCGCTCGGCCGTGCCGCGGATGGAACGCTGGTCTGCATGATGCGCACCGAACATCTGCCTCGAGAGCGCCACCAGCACATGTGGGTGGCATTTTCCAAGAATGACGGCGAGTCCTGGAGCCGTCCGGAAGCTACCAATATCTGGGGTTATCCGGCCGACTTGATCACTCTCAAAGACGGCCGGATGCTCGCCGTTTACGGTTATCGGCGCGCCCCCTGGGGTCTGCGCGGGTGCATCTCCGAGGACGGTCTGCACTGGGATGTGAAAAACGAATTCGTCATCCGCAATGGAGGCATCGCCCCTCCCACCGCCGGCAACAACCCGTTCGACATCTGGTGGCACATCGGCTACCCGCACGCCGTGCAACTCCAAAACGGACGCATCTTTGCCGTCGATCACAACTTCACTTCCGAAGAGCCCTTCATGCAGCAGGTGGTCGGCGTGTTGTTCGACATCTAGTCGAGTTCAACTAGCGGGGGCGAGTGATAAGACCAGGTCCAGAAGTCGCGGAAAGCATCGCTCCCAAGAAGCCGCGCGCGTACATTAAGCATCTGCGGTGGTATATCTGCGGCTTGCTCTTTCTTGCCGCGGCCATCAACTACCTGGATCGCCAGACCGTCTCCGCGCTGAAAGAAGATCTCTCGCACCGGTTAGGCTGGTCGGAAGCCGGCTACGGCTGGATCAATTTTTCTTTTCAGCTTTCCTACGCGCTCACGATGAGTTTCGCGGGGCGCTTAGTCGACCTGCTGGGAGTCCGCCTCTGCTTCTCGATCGCTGTTGTCGTATGGTCGGCGGCAGCGATGAGCCACGCGTTCTGCCGGACGGTGTTTCAGTTCAGCATCGCGCGCTTTTTCCTCGGGGCCGGAGAGGCCGCCAATTGGCCCGCTTCGGTGAAAGCGGTGGCCGAATGGTTTCCGAGACGAGAACGAGCGTTCGCCACGGGACTTTTCAACGGCGCCAGCGATTTTGGAGTCGCCTTCGCTGCCGGCGCAGTTTGGATCGCCACCAAGTTCGGCTGGCAGGCTGCGTTTCTGTTCACCGGCGGTCTCGGATTCGTCTGGTTGTATCTTTGGCTGAAGTATTATTACGCGCCCCGCAAGCACCCGGCGCTGGCCCCCGACGAGTTGAAGTTAATCGAGAGCGACCAGATCCCAGAGACCGCCCAGGAGCAGGCGATCCGCATCCCATGGGTGTCGCTGCTCCGCTATAAGCAGGGATGGGCGTTCTTCGTCGCCAAGTTCATGACCGATCCGGTGTGGTGGTTCTACCTCTACTGGCTGCCGTCCTATTTGGTGAAAGAGCGGGGATTCTCGACCATGGACAGCGTTTCGGCGCTGATCATCCCTTACCTCACCGCCGACGCGGGCAGCATATCGGCCGGTTGGTTCTCGAGCTATTTGATGAAGCGGGGCTGGCAGCCGGCGCGCGCGCGCTTAACGGTGATGTTCATTACCGCGATGTGCATGCCCACCGCCATCTGGGCGGTCCTGACAAGCCACGTTTGGATTTCGGTGGCGTTGATCAGTCTCGCCACCGCAGGTCATGAGGGATGGTCGACCAATCTTTTTACCACGCCGTCCGATCTGTTTCCAGCCCGCGTAGTGGGTTCAGTGGTCGGTTTGGGCGGAGCCTGCGGCGCGATGGGCGGGATGATCATGACGCTGCTGGCCGGTGGCTTCCTGCAATGGTTCGGCAGCTACGTGCCTCTGTTCGTCACCGCGGGCCTGATGCATCCGCTGGCGCTCGTTTTATTCATTTTCTTCGCGGGCAAGGATATGAAACCCGTGAACCTGGAAGAAGGATTGCAGGCCGGCCCGAACGCGCGGCTGATCCTGGCCGGATCGCTGATAGCTCTCGTGGGGCTTGCGGGCGCGTTGTTTGCCTCCTCGCACTGGAACGAAATCATCGTCGCCGCCAAGGACTCGCTCGCCACCGCCGCCGGCATCTTCGTCGCTTCGAGCGGAATCTTTCTGGTTGGATTGTTTCTCGTGTACGCCGGCTTGGGCCGAAAAAGAGCACTAGCATGACACGGCTTGGTCCGTTCTCGCTCGCCGCCCTTCTGCTTTGTGGCGCCGGTCGGATGTCCGCAAAAAACGAAATGCTCAATTGGTCGCTCTCCACGCCCATGCCCGAACCCCGCTCCGATTACGTCGCCGGAGTGGTGGGCGGAAAAATGATCGTCGCGGGCGGCACCTTCTGGACCGGATCGAAAGGAAACTGGATCAAGAAGCAATTCTCGGCCAGCACGCACGCCTTCGATCCCGAATCGCAAACCTGGGAAAAACTTCCCGACCTGCCGGTTCCGCTCGGCGCCGCCGGTGGAACTGTGATCGGCGACAAGCTCTACGTCATAGGCGGATTCACTGGATCGCAAGTCAACCGCCGCATCTTCGTATTAGAAAAGCGCCCAGGCGCTTACGCTTGGACGGACGCCGGCGAGGCTCCGTTCGACAGAGTTTACCCGCGAGTAGTCGCGGTGGGAGCGTCGCTATACGCGGTCGGCGGAACAACGAAGTTCGAACCTCGGGATCCCACCGGGACCTGCTGCAGCTCGAAAACAGCCACGCGCAGTTTGATGGTTCTGGATACAAGTCATATGCAGAACGGCTGGCGGGAGCTTGCCTCGTTTCCCGGCCCGCTGCGATTCTACTTCAGCGCCGAAACCGACGGGCACTCGATTTGGATGTTCAGCGGCATCTATCAGGACGGACCTACCGCTCCCATCACCACCTACGACGACGTCGATCGTTACGACATTGCACGCGGCCAATGGGAGACCGGGAAGAAGCTGCCCCACGTGAGCCAGGCAACCAATCCCCCATCCCCGGTTTTTGTCGGGGACGGAATCGTGCTGATCAACGATTTTCGAAAGGTGTGGAAACTGGACCTGGCCAAGCAAACGTACCTCGAACTCTCGCCTCTCCCGCAGGCCGCCGCGCTCGACAGATTTGTTTGGGTGAACCATAAGATAATCGGTGCAAGCGGCGAGAACTTCATCGAATCGCCCCGCCGCCGCTCCGAGTGGGTGTTCATCGGGAGATTCGGCAAGTAGCGTTCCATATGAACCAGTCCGACGTCCAAGAGGCGGCCCGGGATGCGCGCGACCTGCGTCATTTCGGTTACGCCCAGGAACTGTTCCGGAGCATGGGCGGTTTCTCGAACTTCGCCATTTCCTTCTCCATCATTTCGATCATTACCGGCGTCGCCACGCAGTACGGTTACGGTCTGGAAAAGGGCGGACCGTTCGAAATGTCCGTCGGATGGCCGCTGGTGGCGATCTTCACCTTGGCCGTAGCGGCCAGCATGGCGGAACTATCGTCGGCATTTCCGACCTCCGGCGGCAACTATTATTGGGCCCGCCATCTCGGCGGCGCGGGATGGGGATGGTTCACCGCCTGGTTCGGCATCATCGGCATGATCGCCAACGTCGCGGCCGTGGATTATGGCTGCGCGCAGTTCGCCGCCCCGCTTCTGGGACTCGGCTCAGGAACAAAAATGTTGCTGGTGTTTTACACCCTGATCCTGGCGTCGCACGGCTTGTTGAATCACTACGGAATTCGGCTGGTCGCCTGGCTCAACGATTTCAGTGTCACCGTTCACATCGTCGGCGTGGTAGCCATCGTCGGCGCGCTGATGCTCTTTTCGCCCAAGCAGCCCATCAGTTTTTTCTTCGAACGAGCGGCCTCCGCGCACGTGCCCTATGCCTGGTCCTTCCTGTTGGGATTGCTGATGGCCCAGTGGACGCTGGTCGGCTACGACGGATCGGCTCACGTATCGGAAGAAACGGTGGACCCGCGCCGCCGCGTTCCTTGGGGCATCGTCAACTCGGTTGTGATTTCGGCCGTGGTCGGCTACCTGCTGATCTTCGCGCTGACGCTCTCGGTTCGGAATGTCCCGTCCGTGCTGGGCGCAAGGGACGCCGATGGCAACGCGATTCCCGCCATGATCACCATCTTGGACCAGGCGCTGGGATCGCGCGCCGGGACGGCGATGTCCTGGCTGGCTGTGCTGGCCATGTGGTTCTGCGGCGTCACGTGCATTACTTCGAACTCCCGCGTGATTTACGCGTTCTCCCGCGATGGCGGAATGCCGTTATCCAAACTCTGGCGGCGAGTCACGGCCAAACACGCGATTCCGGCCAACGCCATTTGGCTCTCCATCGGCCTGTCTTTTCTCGTCGCCGTTTGGAGCGGAGCCTATTCGGTTGTCACTTCGATGAGCACGGTCGGGCTCTACGTATCGTACATTCTGCCGATCTTTCTGGGCTGGCGCGCGCGACGCGCGGGTCTATGGTCCGAACCCGGGCCGTGGCGTCTCGGGCGCTGGAGTAACGCCGTCAACGTGATCGCGATCGGATGGACCGTCTTCATTTGTTTTATCTTGGTGATGCCGCCGAATCAGGTTGCGGGCGAAACGATGCTGGTCTTGCTCGCTCTCCTGGCCGCGTGGTACTTCATTAGCGAGCGCCAAAGGTTCAAAGGTGTCGCCAGTCCTCGAAGCATGGCAGCGGTCGATCCGTGACCCGGCTCGATTGCTTGCTAATCGCGGACGACTTGACGGGAGCCTGCGACGCCGCGGTCCAATTCGCCGCGCGCGGCCAGCGGACCCGGGTCTGTCTCTCGCGCCCCGCGCAGCCGGACACAGCCAGGGTGGTTGCCGTCAGCACCGAGAGCCGCAATTTTTCCGGCGAAGAAGCTCAAGCGCGTCTGGCTGCGTCGGCCCTACAACTGGCGCAATGCTCCCCGAAGATTGTCTTCAAGAAGATCGATTCCACGCTCCGAGGTAACGTGGGCAAGGAAATCGACGCTGCGCTCAATATCTTCGGATCTGAGAGCGCGCTCGTCTGCCCCGCGTTTCCCGCCCTGAACCGCGTAATGGAGCAAGGGCGTTTGCGCGTGGAGGGCCGGGCGGATTTCGATCCGGTCGACATCGTAGCGCTGCTGCGAGGGCACGGCCTCGATCGGCATGCCCACATCCATCCTGGAGCGATCGAGCGGGCCGTATCCTCGGGCGCTCGCGTTGTATCTCTCGATGCGCTGTGCGATCGCGATCTGGATCAGATTGCCGCGGAAGCTTTGGCGCTGGATCGTCGCATCTTGTGGGTAGGATCCGGCGGTCTGGCGGCCGCACTTGCTCGAACCCTCCCCGTCCAGTCCGCGGTCGACCGGCCGGCGCTGAATAAGGGGCCGGTGTTGTTCTGCATTGGCTCCGACCATGTCGCCACGACAGCTCAATTGACGGCTTTGAACGCCCGCAGGCCCGTGCTCAGCGCCCCATGGGAGCAAGTCAGCCACGAAAACATTCTCGAAGCACTGGAACAACGCCGCCACGTGTGCTTACGGATTCCGCGCAACCCAATGTGTTCCGAGAGAGTTCGCGAGTTGATTGCCGGCGTGCCCGCCACTGCCATCGTTTTATCCGGTGGCGACACCGCCTCGCTGGTGTGCCGGGCTGTGGGAGTGCACGACATCGACCTGTATGATGAAATTGTTCCGGGAGTTCCTTACGGCGTCCTGCGCGGGGGCGAGTTCGACGGAACAACTGTCGCGACTAAGTCGGGCGCCTTCGGAGACGCCGACGCTCTGATCCAGGTAGCTGACTACTTTCTATGCCCCACCCAATAGAAACTCCGCCGACTATTGCTTTAACGATCGGCGACCCCGCCGGCATCGGCGCCGAAGTGGTTCTCAAAGCCCTCGCGGATCCGGACCTCGCTTCGCTCGCGCGTTGGGTGGTGGTGGGCGACTCGCGCATTCTGGAAATGGTCGGGCTGGTGTCCGGATTGACCCTGCAGTCGGCGGAATTGTGCAATGTAGAAGCACTCGGCGA
>Ga0302324_100005824_pt1 | contig 26797 bp, 21 predicted proteins | sample Palsa_T0_1_FD_201949 | JGI IMG/M metagenome (GOLD analysis project Ga0302324, IMG submission 201949) | Peat permafrost microbial communities from Stordalen Mire near Abisko, Sweden - Palsa_T0_1 | ecosystem: Environmental > Terrestrial > Soil > Palsa > Peat permafrost | place: Sweden: Abisko...
TGAATCAGTAAGAAACATTGCCGAGGATCCAGCCTTCCTATCACGACCGATGCCGAGGGTGCCCCATCCTTTCGCGTTCTTTGCGAAAGGGTGGGTCGCTGAAATCCTCCCCGCAAGAATCCCGTTCCGTCAAAAGGCGGGTTCGATTTCTATTGGTAGACGACGCGCATGGGGCGTACACTGATTTCCGTTCAGCCGCAAAGGCTTACTGGGCGCCCACCCCCGGAGTCGCCAGGCCACGAGAAGTTCAGGAGATTTTTCCCATGATAAACAAAGGGTCCTTCTTCGTCGTCGCTCGATTGGGCGCGGTCTTCTTCGCAATGCTGTTCGCTGTTTCCGGGCTGGCAATAGGTCAGAGCGAATTTCTGGCTTACTCTTTCCCCAGCGGCAAGTCGGTGCCGCCTCATGGTTGTTCGCCCCAAGGAAATTTGGCCGCCGACAGTGCAGGCAACATGTACGGAACAGCTTCGTGCGGCGGAGCTTTTAACTTCGGCGTCGTGTACGAACTGGCACGGCCTGTGCCCCCCAAGAAGCAATGGATTCAAACTGTGCTTTACAGCTTTACCGGGGGAACCGATGGCGGTAGCCCAGAGGGCGCGCTCACGATTGACGCGGCGGGCAACCTCTACGGCACTACGAACGGCGGAGGAACTTCCGGTCTCGGCGTGGTTTTTGAAGTGTCGCCTCCGGCTGCGGTAGGCCCATGGACCGAAACCGTTCTTCATTCCTTTCAAGGTGGGCCTGGCGACGGCGCAACTCCGGGCATGGCGGGAGTGATCTTCGACCAGTCTGGCAATCTCTATGGCGTGACCCGTTTGGGCGGCAATGAAACGCACCCTGAATGCGATCCAGGTTGCGGCGTGGTGTACGAGCTTATGCCCCCAGCTACTCCAGGCGCAGCCTGGACGGAAAATGTGGTTCACTATTTCGGAGGCGCACCAGCCAGCGCCCCGGAAGGCACGCCGATATTCGACGGTAAAGGCAGCTTATACGGCATGACGGCAAGCGGCGCGATCTACCGGCTTATTCCCCCTACCTCAGAGGGCGATGCGTGGACCTACAGAGTGCTCGACAACATCGGCTTCACAGCCGGTGGCACCGAAGGTAGTCTCACGTTTCACAATGGACGCCTTTACGGTATCGGGTTTGCTGGCCAGTACTCGTTGGGCGATGTTTTCGAGTTAGTGCCGCCGACTGCGGGCGGGAGTTGGACCCTGAATATCCTGCACAGTTTCACTGGCGGGAGCGACGGTATTGCTGCCGACGCCCTCGGGAATGTGGTTTTCGACAAGGCCGGGAATCTATATGGCACTACCCTATACGGTGGAGGGAACGACTGTCAGCCAGGTTTTTCAGGTTGTGGCACGGTTTTTGAGCTGTCGCCGCCCTCCGCCGAAGGCGGTTCGTGGACAGAGAGGATCCTACATAGCTTTAACGCATATGCAAACGATGCTGAAGAACCGTCTGGCGGCCTCATTTTCGCCAAGAACGGCGTGCTTTTTGGTGTCACTAACTCAGGCGGGACTGACACTCAGGGCGCGGTGTACGGAGTCGTCCCGTAGTCCAAGTCGAGCCCACTATTCCTTGGCCGCGATGCCCAGCGCCTTCATCTTCCTATAAAGATGGCTGCGCTCCAGGCCGAGGACTTCGGCGGTGCGGGTTACGTTGCCGTGATTCTGGTCGAGGGTTTTTAGGATGTAGTCGCGCTCGTAGGCGTCGCGGGCCTGGTGCAGGGTGGAGAATTCGCTCTTGGGGGCGCGGCGGCTGCCGTCGCGGTAGACCAGCGGGGGCAGATGTTTGCTGTCGAAGCGCGTGGTGGTGGGATTCATGATGACGATGCGCTCGATCACGTTGCGCAGTTCGCGCACGTTGCCCGGCCAGGAGTAGCGCATGAGGATGTCGATGGCGTCGTCGGTGATTTCGCGGGGGCGGCGGCCGTAGGTCGCGGCGAGTTCTTTTAGAAAATGGCGAGCGAAGAGTGGAATGTCTTCTTTGCGTTCGCGCAGCGGCGGAACAAAGAATGGAATCACGTTGAGCCGGTAGAAAAGATCTTCGCGAAAATTGCCTCGTGAAATTTCCTCTTCCAGATCCTTGTTGGTCGAAGCGATTACGCGCACGTCGACCGTGATGGTCTCGTTGCTTCCCACCGGACTGAAGCGCTGTTCTTCGAGAGTTCGCAGAACTTTCGACTGCGTCTTCAGGCTCATGTCGCCGACTTCATCTAAAAAAAGCGTGCCACCGTGCGCTTTTTGAAACTTGCCTTCCTTGTCGGCGGCTGCGCCGGCGAACGACCCTTTGTAATGGCCGAACAATTCGCTCTCAATTAAATCTTCGGGGATGGCGGCGCAGTTGACCTCGACGAAAGTCTCGTCCTTGCGCAGGCTTTGGGAGTGGATGGCGTGGGCGACGAGTTCCTTGCCCGCGCCGGACTCCCCGTAGATCAGAACGCGGCCGTTGGTGGGGGCCATGAGGCCGATCTGCTGGCGCAGAGCTTTCATCGGAATACTGTCGCCGACGATTACGCTCTTGGCGACGAGTTGCTTCTTCAAGTCAACATTTTCGCGGCGAAGTTTTTTCGATTCGATCGCATTCTTTACCAGAATGAGAGTCTTATCGAGCGAGAGCGGTTTCTCCAGGAAGTCGTACGCCCCCAGCTTGGTGGCGCGCACCGCGGTCTCGATGGTTCCGTGGCCCGAGATCATGATCACTTCAGGCGGATTGTCGAGTTCGCGAATGCGGGCCAGCGTTTCCAGGCCGTCAATCCCAGCCATCCAGATATCGAGCAGAATTACATCGAACGCGGATTTCCGCAGAAGATCGAGGCAGGCTTCGCCACTTTCCACGGAAGAGGCGGAGTAGCCCTCGTCGGCGAGAACTCCGGCGAGCGATTCTCGGATTCCAGCTTCATCGTCGACCACGAGAATCTTGTGCGCGATGTTATGCATGTTGAACGACTGCTGGCGTGGGGGTGGGTTCAGGGACCACGGGTAGCTCAACGATAAACCGCGTGCCCACGGGATGATTCTCTTCGACGCGGATGGAACCGCGATGGTCTTCGACCACGCGGCTCACAATGGCCAACCCCAGGCCGGTCCCGCGTTTCTTGGTGGAGAAATACGGCAGGAACAATTTTTCCTTGAGTTCGCGGGTCACGCCGTGGCCGGTGTCGGCGACCGTAATCTCGACCGCGTCACGGCTGCCGACCAGGACGGTAGAAATCTCGATTTCCCGCACCATGGAATCCTGCAGCGACTCGGCGGCGTTGTCGACTAGATTCGCGACGGCACGCTTGATGGCGTCGCCATCGGCCATCACGCGAGGCAGATCCGCGGCCAGCGCTTTGTGCAGGCTGATGCCATCCAGACGGCCGTTGAACATCGACAGCGCGCTCTCAATGATCTCGTTAATATCGCTCGGTTGCGGGCGAGCGACAGGGAAGCGAGCCAGCGTGGAGAACTCGTCAACCAGCCGCCGGACGGTCTCGACCGCGCTGGCGATAGTTTCGGCGCAGGAGCGCACGACGGAGAGCGAGGCCGGGTCAGTCGGTGTCGCTCGGTCAAGGTGGCGCTGAATACGCTCCGCTGACAGCGCGATCGGGGTCAGCGGATTCTTGATCTCGTGCGCCACGCGCCGCGCTACTTCCCGCCATGCGGCTTGTTTTTGCGCCTTCAATAAATCGGAGAGATCTTCGAAGACGACGACGTATCCGGAGCGCTCACCCTGATGCCGGAGGGTCGCCATGGTAACCGCAACGTTCAGCGAGGTGCGGGGCAACTGCATTTCCATCTGGCTGGTGGTCACGCCCATGCGGTCGGCACGGCGCAGCAAGGGCTCGAAGTCTTCCAGAACCTCCGCCGGAAAAACCTCGGCGAGAGCTGCGCCGCGAAGAATCTCAGTTGCGCCGTCGTATTCCGGGTCGGGTTGGAACATACGTAGAAGAGCTTGGTTAACGTGGGTGACACGCCGGTTGGCATCGAGCGAGAGAACGCCGGTTGGAATGCTCTCGAGAATGCTATCCATCTGGCGGCGACGCTGATCGAGTTCGGCGTTGGCGGCGCTTAGGTCGCGGCTGGAAGCTTCAATCTGCAGTCGGCTGGTTTGTAGATCTTCGGCCATGCGGTTGAAGGAGCGAACCAGGTCGCCGATTTCATCGGCGGCGCTGACGTCGACGCGGTAGTCGAGTCGTCCGCGGGAAATTTCCTGTGTGGCTTCGGCGAGAGCCGCCAGCGGACGGGTGACAATCTTCGAAAGAAACAGGGCAAGCCATGTGGTCACGAACAGCACCAGCATGGTTAGCAGGAGCAACAGGCTCAGGTAAGTGCGCCGTACGACTCGGCGTTCCCGAGCCAGATTGTAGTAGCGCTGCTGGCTTGCTTCGACCTGGCGCACAGTCTGGGAAAATTCGCTGGGAAGTGGTATCGCCACCAGAATCAATCCACCCCCTTCGGCGGGAGCACTGCCCAGGGTGTAGTCAGTTTGCTGCCAGGTGAATTGTGCCGGACGTCCGGCGGCAGCGTCCGCCATGGGCAATCGACCTTTGAGTATCGCCCAGGGCGCGGGCGCATTGAAGCTGGCCTCGACGTTGCCGTCGCGAATCGCCAGGGCAAAACCACCTTGCAACGTGAGTTCGTGATGCTGAAATTCATTGACCACCGCGGAAAACCCGTGGCCGGAAAAAGCGTGTTCAATCTCCGGAGACGCGGCAATCGCGGCCGCCTCGGCCCGAGCGTTCTGCATCGCGTATCCAGCCAATACTGACGCCATGGCGTGCGTCTCGGTGCGCACTTCTTCCACCGGCGTGGAGAACCATTTGTCGATGGACCGATTCATCAAGCCGTAAGAGAACCAGTACATGACCATGACGGGGACGAATGAAAGTAGAAGGGCGCCCGCCACCATGCGCGTGCGGAATTTCGAACCCAGCACTCCCAGCCGCCGCTCGGCGAAGAGCTTCAGCAGATTGCGCATGAGCACAAAAGTGAGCGCGACGAATAGAAGAAAGATCAGCGCGGACAGCGATGCAAAAACGGCAATATCCTGATTATTGCCGGGATGCAGGAAACTCAGGTCGAACGCCGTCATCGACACCAGGATGGCGAGTAACAGAAAAACCGAAATCGCGAGCAGGATGATGACTTGCTTGCGGTAGCTCTTCGCGGGCCGGATTGGGGCCGGTTGGGGCAATGGCGTTCGACGTCCGGCCGTCCAAACGGCAGAGTTAGCCTGACGTGCAATTATAGATGCCGCGACCGGTGCGCAAGCTGCATTTGTGACCGCTAGCGTGGCTGAGTCTGCCTGGCTGACATCGTCTCCACCATGGCGTTGTATGCGGGCTTAGGTTTGTAGGCGCGGTCGAAGGGCAATGCCGCTCCCCGAGTACCGTGAGAGTGGGAGCCGATCCAGGAGTATCTGTCGGTGAATCCCCAGGTTTGGATTGCGGTACAGCCAGGACTCTGAAGACACGCGCCGACGACACCACGGTAGATGTCTGCCTGACGCAGCAAGTCTTCGTGCGAGGCCATACCGTTTACGTCGAGCGGCAGCGAGACGTCTAGTTCCGTGATATGAACCTGAACGCCCAGTGTGGTCAGGCGAGCAATATTCGAGGCAACGGCGGCGGTATCGAGGTTGAGTTGGGGAATATGCATCTGCAACCCGACTCCGTCGATAGGAACTCCGCGGCTTCGAAAATCCTTCACCATTGCGTAAATCGCGTCGGACTTGCGGTTGCGGCCTTCGCCTTCCGCTTCGTTGTAGAAAAGCAACGCCTGTGGATCGGCTTGGTGCGCCCAGCGAAAAGCCTGTTCGATATAAGCGTAGCCTTGGTCGGCGAGACCGATTCCGGGCTGGTTGTACCAGGGCGAGTCGCGCACATGGCCATTCTCGTCCAGCCCTTCATTCACTACATCCCAGGCGAAGACCTGCCCGGCGTAGTGTTTCATCACCGTTGTAATGTGCTCCTGGAGTAGCTGCGACAACTGTGCCGATGTGAAATGGCCCTGCGTGAGCCAATCAGGATTATTGTGATCCCAGACCAGGCAGTGGCCGCGGACCTTCATCTCATGCGCCTGAGCGAAGCGCACGACTTCATCGCCTTCGCGAAAGTCGAACTTGTCTGCTTCAGGACGCAGGGTCCACCACTTCATCGCATCCTCGGGCTCAACCAGGTTATATTCGCGGGAAAGAGTAGCCGCGTACGCGGCCTCGGAGAAGAGCGAAGGACGAACCGCGGCACCCAGCAGTACTCCGCCCCCGTCTGCCACCCGGCGCAGTGACTGGGTTGAAGCTGCCGTGAGGGCGACTAAGAACAGACTCAACAACCGGAGATGGCTGCTCGGTAGTGACATTAGGACTCTGCCCGTCTCTAATTTATTTATGCCCTATTCTTGCCACGAAGGACTTCCACCGTAAGTTAACTCCGGGGCAAAAAGGGCTGTAAAGGACATCCGTCACACTTGGGCTGTGATTTTCTGCAGTAGTATTTGCCGACTCCCACAATCAGCCCGTGCATCTCGTTGTAAATCTGTACCAGCGCTGTGCGATGCGTCGTACTCATCGCCGACGGCGGGTGTGCAGCACCGCGAACATCGGATTCCAGCCGGGATTCTAAGTGGGACGGCAACGGTGCGGGCTGTCGCTCCTGTTCGCGAGTGATCGGAGCCAGAGCGTGCTCAAACAGGGCTCGAATGTCCTCGTACCCCGTGTTCAGCGGAAGAATCTTGTGCCGGTCAAGAATGCGGCGAGTGTAGGCATCGACCACGAACACGGGATGATTTCCCGAATATAAAAGAATGGAGTCTGCTGTCTCCGGACCCACGCCGTTCAAACTGAGCAGCTCTTTGCGGAGTGTGCTGGTTGGTTGAGCGAAGAGTTGATCAAGCGAGCCGTTATATTTAGTGTCGAGGAATGCGACGAACAGCTTGAGCCGCTTCGCTTTTTGACGGAAATAACCGGAGGACCGGATCAACCGCTCCAGCCGCGAGAGTCTTATTCGGCGAATTCCCTCGATACTCAGCAGATCCGCGGCCCGCAATTTTTCCAGCGCAAGCTCCACGTTGGTCCACGCGGTGTTCTGGGTCAGATACGCACCGACGACAACCTCGAACCGCGTCTCAGCCGGCCACCAATGCTGGGCTCCCCACGCGTCAAAAAGAGCCCGATAGTACAGGCGAACTTCCTGTTCTTGGCTTTGTGTTTGGGGTCGCGACAAGTTAAGAATTTCCTTCACTGCGAGTCTAAATGAGCACAACGTCTGCCGAGTGTGGTCGGCGCGGAACCCGGCTAAGACCCGGAAAGACTTACCGAAGTGCATGTACTGGCACGAGTGCATCGTTCGTTAGCGGCTGAAAAAGTAGCGTTTGGCGTGGAGTTCAGCGTTAATGCCTTGATTCGCTTGGACTGCACCGTCAGGTCCAAGTACCAAAGTTACTGGTACGGTAATCCGCTTGCGTTGACAATTTATGTCAACGCGAATGAGCTGCGTTTCTCTCCCACGATTTAGCAGCCATTTGCGCTAGTGCCTGGCACATGTGTCGGGCGCGTCGTTACATCCGTGTGGATAGGAGATCGACGGTATGTCTCAACGGCTGGGTGACCTTCTCGTAAAAGAGAAGATCATCACCTCAGAGCAGTTGGAACAAGCGAATAAGGTCCAGAAAGAGCAGAGCTGTCGCCTGGGGTCTGCCCTGGTGAAGCTCGGCTTCCTCACGGACGAAGACGTCACCAATTTTCTATCCCGCCAATACGGCGTTCCCGCAATCAATCTTTCCTATTTCGAAATTGATCCTGCAGTCGTCAAGCTGATCCCTTTTGAAACTGCCAAGCGTTACCAGATCCTTCCGCTGAGCCGGGTAGGCGCGTCGCTAACTATTGCGATGGTCGATCCCACAAACGTCTTCGCCATGGACGATATCAAGTTCATGACCGGCTTCAACATTGAGCCGGTGGTGGCGTCGGAGAGCTCGATTTTGGCGGGAATCGACAAGGCTTACGGCGGGGGAGACAAAGGCGAAGATCTCGAGACGGTAATGCAGTCGATGTCGGAAATGAACGACGACGACGTCGAACTGCAAACCGAATCGCAACAGATGGAGCTGGCGGAGCTGGAGAAAGCTGCCGATGAAGCTCCTGTAGTCAAGCTGGTGAATGTGGTGCTGGGAGACGCAGTAAAGCGGGGAGCCAGCGACATTCACATCGAGCCCTACGAAAAAGAATTCCGTGTCCGCTTCCGTATTGACGGCGTGCTGCAAGCGATTATGTCACCGCCGTTGAAGCTGAAAGATGCAATCACGTCGCGCTTGAAGATTATGGCCAAGCTGGACATCAGCGAAAAGCGGCTGCCGCAAGACGGCCGCATCATGCTGAAGATGAACATTGGCGGGCGCAAGAAGCAGCTTGACTTCCGCGTCAGCACTTTACCGACGTTGTGGGGCGAGAAGATCGTGCTCCGGTTGCTCGACAAAGAGAACCTGCGGCTCGACATGACCAAGCTTGGGTTCGAGTCGGAGTCGCTGGTGAAGTTCGAGAAAGCGATTCTCAAGCCGTACGGAATGGTGCTGGTCACCGGACCTACCGGATCGGGCAAAACGAACACGCTGTATTCGGCAATTTCGCGATTGAACCAGCCGGACACCAACATCATGACCGCCGAAGATCCGGTCGAATTCCAGTTGGGCGGCGTCAACCAGGTGCAGATGAAGGAGCAGATCGGGTTGAACTTCGCCGCCGCGCTGCGGTCCTTCCTGCGACAAGATCCGAACATCATTCTGGTCGGCGAAATCCGAGATTTTGAAACCGCCGAAATCGCCATCAAAGCTGCGCTTACAGGCCACTTGGTGCTCTCCACGCTACATACGAACGGCGCGCCGGAAACCATTACCCGTCTGATGAACATGGGCATTGAGCCCTTTCTGGTCGCAACCTCGGTTCACCTCATCTGCGCGCAGCGGTTGGTGCGCCGCATCTGCAAAGACTGCATTGAGCCCATGGACGTGCCCGTCCAGACGCTCATTGAGGCGGGTTACACGCCGGAAGAAGCCAAGACTACAAAGATTCAGAAGGGCAAAGGCTGCGGCGTTTGCAATAACACGGGCTATAAGGGCCGCTGTGGTTTGTACGAAGTGATGGAGGTCGACGACGAGATTCGGGAACTGGTCCTGGTCGGCGCATCGGCGGTGGAATTGAAGAAGAAAGCAATCGAGCGCGGCATGATCACTCTGCGCCGCAGTGGATTGATCAAAGTGGCCGCAGGCATGACCACGCTGGAAGAAGTGGCACGCGAAACGATTCATTGATTCATGAAGGTTGCATTGAAGCCAAGTACCGAAGTTGAAGCTAAGAAGGAAGGATACTGACCATGGGTTTGTCGTTAAGCGATCTGCTCAAGAGAATGCTGGAGATGAACGGCAGCGATCTGCACATTACCACCAATTCGCCGCCGCAAATTCGCGTGCACGGTCACCTGGTCCCGCTGGACTTGCCGCAGATGACGCCGGCCGAGACCAAGCAACTGGCCTACAGCGTGATGACCGATTCCCAGAAGCACCGCTTCGAGGAAAGTCTCGAACTCGACTTCTCTTTCGGCTTGAAAGGCCTGGCCCGCTTCCGCGCCAACGTCTTCAATCAGCGCGGAGCCAGCGCCGCGGTCTTCCGGTTGATTCCATTTGAAATCAAATCCTTCAACCAGCTTGGCCTGGCGCCGGTGGTCAGCAAGATGTGCGACAAGCCGCGTGGCCTCGTATTGGTGACGGGCCCGACGGGATCGGGTAAGTCGACGACGCTCGCCTCCATGATCGACAAGATCAACAGCGAGCGCCACGACCACATCCTGACCATCGAGGATCCGATCGAATTCGTGCATATGAACAAGAATTGCCTGGTGAACCAGCGCGAACTTCACGCCGACACCAAGAGTTTCACTGACGCATTGCGCGCCGCGCTTCGTGAAGATCCAGACGTGGTGCTGATCGGCGAAATGCGCGACCTGGAAACCATCGAGTCGGCGCTGCGTATCGCCGAAACTGGCCACTTGACCTTCGGCACGCTGCATACGAACTCGGCCACATCGACCATCAACCGCATCATCGACGTGTTTCCGGCGCACCAGCAGCCGCAGATTCGAGCCCAGCTGTCGCTGGTTCTGGAAGGCATCATGTGCCAAAGCCTGCTGCCGCGTATCGATGGCAAGGGCCGGGCCATGATCATGGAAATTCTGGTGCCCAACCCCGCGGTTCGTAACCTGATCCGCGAAGACAAGATTCACCAGATTTATTCCTCCATGCAGTCGGGGCAGGAAAAATTTGGCATGCAAACCTTTAACCAAGCGCTCGCCACCGCATATTTCCAGAAACAAATCTCTCTGGAAGTGGCCATGGCGCGTTCCAGCAACACAGACGAATTGCAGGAAATGATCAACCGCGGAGCCAGCCTGCTGAACCGGAACAACCCGGGAGCGAATTTAGCGAAAGGCGCGGCACCGTCCAAGCACTAAGAATTGAGTTTCGAAGTTACTGTGCGGAACGAGTTACAGAAGCGTATGTACACAACGGCAACTGCGTAACAGGGCACGTCAGGTGAGGAGAACCTAAAACCATGCCAGTCTTTACATTTTCCGGCAAGGACGCCAGCGGACAGAAAATTTCGGGCGAGCGAATGGCGCCGAACAAGCAGTCGTTGGCGCAGGCGCTGCGGCGCGAGCGCATTACCCCCCGCGCGATCCGCGAAAAGGGCAAAGAATTCTCGATGCCCACGTTCGGATCGGGCAAGGTCAAGACCAAGGACATTGCGGTATTCTTCCGCCAGTTCTCGGTCATGATCGATGCCGGCCTGCCGTTGGTTCAGTGTCTGGAAATTCTCGCGTCCAACCAGGAAAGCCAGTCGTTCCAGAAAACGCTGAATGGCGTTCGGACCACGGTGGAGGGCGGCGCGACCCTGGCCAATGCCATGCGGCAATATCCCGCGGCCTTCGACGACCTGACCACCAACATGATCGAAGCCGGAGAGACCGGCGGTATCCTCGACATCATCCTGCAACGCTTGGCCACCTACGTCGAAAAAGCCGTTCGCCTCCGGTCAGCCGTGAAGTCGGCTTTGATTTATCCCGTCGCTGTCGTCGCCATCGCCGGGTTGATTGTCGGCGCGCTGCTCAAGTGGGTAGTACCCATTTTCGCCAACCTGTTCGCCGGATTGGGCGTTGCATTGCCCCTGCCCACCCGTATCGTCATGGGATTGAGCTCGTTCGTGCAAACTTTCTGGTGGATGGTGTTCGTCGGGGGTTTCGGTTTGTACTTTGGAGTGAAGCAGATGCGCAAGCATCCGCGCGGCCGCTACTACTTCGACAAAGGGCTTCTTTACCTCCCCGTGATTGGAGGCCTGCTGCGCAAGATCGCCGTCGGACGCTTCACTCGTACTCTGGGAACCCTGATCACCTCGGGCGTGCCGATTCTCGAAGGTCTTACCATCACTGCAAAAACATCGGGCAACGCTGTATTGGAAGAGGCGTTGATGAAGGTGCGCAAGGCCATCGAAGAGGGTCGCACAATCGTTGATCCGCTGCGCGAATGCGGCGTCTTCCCCAGCATGGTGACCCAGATGATCGGAGTCGGCGAAGCCACCGGAGCCATGGATTCCATGTTGCAGAAAATCGCCGACTTCTACGAAGAAGAAGTCGACGCCGCCACCAAAGACATGCTGGCCATGCTGGAGCCGGCCATTATCGCTCTGCTGGGCGTCACCGTCGGCGGCATCGTAATCTCGCTCTACATGCCGCTATTCGCCATGATCGCCAAGTTGGCTGGCTAACAGACTCGACTGATCGAGAGGCCGGGCCCCGAGAGCCGGCCTCTCATCGGCACCAGGGAAGTGACCGGAATCGCAATGCAATCGACCTTCGACGAGCGCAATTGGCTGGTGTGGCTGGTGAAGGTTCGAATTCTTATCCTGACCCTGCTGCTGGCGATCGAACTGGCAGTCGCACAATTCACTCCTTCACCACTGCCGGTCCGCCTGTTCGTCAGCACCATTCTGTTCTGGTACAGCATTTCGTTGTTCTATGTCCTTCTGCTTTCCGTCTGGCAGGAGCACCGCCTGCAGGCCGCGCTGCAGGTCTTGACCGATCTCCTGCTCGTCAGCCTCGTCATCCATGAAACCGGAGGCTGGGACAGTTCGCTCAACTTCCTTTACCCGCTGGTCATCATTGTGGCCAGCGTACTGTTGACGCGGGTGTGGGCGCAGCTGGTCTCGGCTCTGGCTTTCATTCTTTACGGCACGGTGCTCGAACTCAACTATTACGGGGTGGTGCCGTCCTATTGCACCACTCATCCCAGCTTCAAAGTTTTGCAGGCGATCATCTTCGTCAATCTGTTCGCGTTTCTCGCCGTGGCCTATCTGGCTGGACTTCTGACCGCGAAACTGCGGCAGGTCGGAGTCCAGCTCAAAGACACCAGCGGTGCGCTGGAAAGCCTGCAGGCATTACACGAAAACATCATCCACTCCATCAGCAGCGGCTTGATCACCACCGGCCTCGATGGGCGGATCACTCTGGTCAATGCCGCGGCCCAACGCCTTTTGGAGCATAGTTCAGCGCAGTTGATAGGCGCTCCGGTCCACGAGCTCTTCCTCGACTCTCTGCCTGGCGTAGAGGCTGCGAATCCCCACGGCGAAGTCCGCTTCGACGCGCCCACTCGATTCCGCAAGACGCTGCGGGTGCGGGTGGCTGCGCTCACCGTGCCCGAGCGCGGAGACCTGGGCTATGTCTACGTTCTCGACGATCTCACCGAACTAAGGCGTCTGGAGCGGGAAGTGCGCATGCAGGATCGCCTGGCCGCGGTCGGACGGCTGGCCGCGGCCATCGCCCATGAGATACGCAATCCACTCACTTCCATCGCCGGCTCGGTCAGCATGCTCTCCGGGGTTCCGGAGATGAACGACGAGCATCGCCGCCTGCTCGATATCGTGACCCGTGAATCGAAGCGGTTAAACAGTATCATTACTGATTTTCTGGCTTACTCGCGTACCAAGAAGTATCACTTCGACAAGGTCGACCTGATCCATCTGGTCGAAGATACGCTCACGCTCATGGATCATCGCATGATCGCGGAGAACACGGGAATCACCATCCAGCGCCGCTTTGGAGTGCACGAGGCGTACGCGATCGCCGATGGCGACAAGATCAAGCAGGTTTTCTGGAATGTGTGCGAGAACGCAGTTCGAGCCATGACCGGCGGAGGGTCCCTGACCGTAACTCTCGAATCGCAAGGGGACGACTGGCAGATCGGATTCACCGACACCGGCGCGGGTATGAGCCCGCAGCAGGTGGAAAAAATCTTCGAGCCCTTCCAGTCGAATTTCGAAGGCGGCACCGGGCTGGGATTGGCTATCGTCTACCAGATTGTGCAGGCCCACGAAGGCAAAGTATGGGCGCGATCCAAACCGGGGCAGGGAACCACATTCGTGCTCCGATTGCGCCGGTTGGATGCGGAGCGCGCCGTTCCGGCGGATGGCGGCGTCGCTGCCAAGGCCGCCGTTCTGGCCGCTCCACTGGCGGCCGTCGCGGGAGGGAGATTGCATGGCTAATATCCTGGTCTGCGACGACGAGCGCTCCATCTGCGAAATGCTCGACATCTCCCTGCGCCGGGAAGGCCACCGCGTCGAAACCGTGCAGGCCGGGCAATCGGCCAAGAACAAAATCGACGGAGCCCTTTACGACGTCATCATCACCGACATCAAGATGCCAAATATTGACGGCATCGAAGTCTTGCGCCATGCGCACCGCGTCTCGCCCGACTCCGCGGTGATTTTGATCACCGCGGTCGACGACTACGAAGCCGCCGTCGAAGCGGTAAAAGCCGGAGGCGCGACCGATTACATCCGCAAGAGCCCAGGCTTGGTCGACGAAATCAAGCTGGCCATCAACCGCGCACTTGAAAAACTCAATCTCAGCAAGCAGAACTTCGCGCTGCGCCGCGACGCCGCCACCCGCAACTCGCTCGACAACATCATCGGATCGAGCGGCGCCATGGAAAAACTGAAGCAGACGGTGCGCATCGTGGCCTCGACCGCAAGCACGGTTCTGATTCACGGCGAGAGCGGAACCGGTAAGGAACTCGTGGCCCGCGCTGTGCACGTCTGCTCGCCCCGCGCCACCGACGCTTTTGTCTCCGTCAACTGCGGTGCGTTTCCCGAGTCTTTGCTGGAAAGCGAACTCTTCGGCTATTTGAAAGGTGCGTTCACTGGGGCCAATCAGAACAAGCGCGGGCTGTTCGAAGTCGCCGACGGGGGCACCATCTTCCTCGACGAAATCAGCGAGATGACGCTGGCCATGCAGGTCAAGTTGCTACGCGTGCTGCAGGAACGCACCGTGCGTCCGGTGGGCAGCACCAGCGAAATCTCGATCGACGTGCGCGTGATCGCAGCCACCAATCGCGATCTGGACAAGTCCGTCGCTGAAAATCTCTTTCGCGAGGACCTCTACTATCGGCTGAATGTGATTCCCATTCGCGTGCCGCCTCTGCGCGAGCGCCGCGAAGACATTCCATTACTGGTCAACCATTTCCTTAAGAAATACGCCAGCGCCGCCGGACGAGGCATTCTCCGGGTCCACGCGCCGTCGTTGGATTCCCTTTGCGGATACGAATGGCCGGGAAATGTCCGCCAGTTGGAGAACACCGTGGAGCGCGCCGTCGCCCTTGAAACTACGGATGAGTTGCACGTCGAACTTCCCGCAGAGCGCCCGAAGGCGCGCGCGGCGGCGGCTGGCGCCGGGGGATCACTGCCGGAAGTCGGCGGCGATGTGACTCTCCCCGAAGGTGTCGGGATGGAAAATTACGTAGCCGGCATCGAGCGCACGCTGCTGCAAAATGCCCTCAACCAGAGCGGCGGCGTACAAACCAAAGCTGCCGACGTGCTGGGAATTTCTTACCGCTCATTTCGACATTTGATGAAGAAGTACGGACTATAGCTGTCAGCTATCAGCTCTCAGGCCTCAGGCTTTGCTGTGGGTTTTCCAGGACAGACCTATACTGGCGCTGATTCGGGTGGTAATGAACCACTCGATCAGGTGCAAGATCAGAAAACCGAGAAATCCGTTTGCTGCGAAGGCGCATGAAAGTACGAAGTTACTAAGTATTTGGTTTGCCGCGTGGCCAGGCCCTCCGTCTCCTACGACCATTCCTACGTTCTGCAGAACCAAGAACAGCGCCAGCCCAAACAGATAGAACGCGGCATGGGTGCCTTGGCGGATGTGGCTCCAGTGTCTCTGAAGAGCTTTAAGACTCCCATCCAGGTCAACCGTCGCTGGCGCTCGCGGCGTCTCCAGCGAGTGAATGCGCACAATGGTATAGATCGCCGCGAGCAGCGAGTAAACGATTAAACCACCGAGAAGTATCAGGACGGAACGATCGACCCAGCCAAGGGGCCTCCAAATCGACCAAACCGCGAATGGGGGATCAAACATGGGAGAGACACCGCCAAGATTGTGATTGCTCCAGAGCTGACAGCTAGCTCTTCTTCAACTGCTGCTTCCAGCCTAGCACGCGCGCCTTGGCGCCTTCGGCCTCGGCCTCGGGAATCATTCCTTTTTTCTGATACAGCACGGACAAGCTCGTGTGCGCGAGCACGTCGTCGGGATCGATCTCCGCCAGTTGCTGCGCCACCGCGATGGCATCGTCGTACAGTTTCAAATCCTGAAGCGCCCGTGTCAATCCGTGCATGGCGTCGGTAAAAGTAGGATCGGCGGCCAGGGATTCCCGGTATGCAGCAACGGCTTTTTCCAAATGTCCATCGCCCATCAGGTCGAGCGCGGCATAATAGCGGTCCTCTGCTTGTTGACGGGCGTTTGCGTCAGACATACGTGGAAATCCCCGGCGGAGACTGGATTCTAACATGTGCCGGCTCGGCGCTTCGCAGGGAAGACTGACCGTGCGGGATTGACCTTGCGGGTATGATGACTGCATGCGCTCGAAGCTACGGTTTCTGTGGAACGCTACTCGCGGCCATCGCCTGGCCCCGTGGCGCAGCCCTTATCTTCTATGGCGCATCGAAACCTATACCGGCGTGAAGATGACGCAGATCGGGTTTCTGGAGTTCTGGGAATTTATCTGGCGGGAGCGTCGCGAACTGTGGCTGTTCCTGAAGTGGACCGGGGAGATGGAGCGCTATGTGAATCCCAAGCCGAAGAGTTCGTGAAGAGCAGGGATCAGGGGACAGAGGTTAGAGAATAGGGTCAGAGAATAGAGCCAGTCTTCGAGAAACACGACGGTTGGAAGACTAACCCCTTTGGCCCCTGCCCTACGCCCCTTTGCCCGCCGCCGCGCCTTCACTCAGCGTGATCATGACTTCGCTGCCCTTGACCGCGCCGGTGATCTGCGCAGCGGCCGCTCGGTTAGCCGCGATTTCGAGATAGCCCATGCTGCCGAGAATGCCGAAAACTTCTCCTGGTGCGCCTTCCGCGTAGGCTGCCCGGATGTCGGTGACCTCGCGATTCCCGACCACAATCTTGAAGGGTCCGGTTTTGTCGGCAAAAAGCGCCGGAACGTCCGCGGCGGTCACGTTGGTGACCAGGTTGCCGAAGCGGTCAACCTTCAGCACCACGCCGCGTATTCGGTTCTCGCCCGCGGCTTTTGGCCGGGGTGCGGCGAACTTTACATAGTCGGTAATCTCTTCGCCGAATTTGTCTGACTCGACTTGCTTCGCGAGATACGCGGCCACCGGCGCAAATATGTCACGCCCATGAAAGGTATTGCTCACCGGCTGTCGGAAATAATGGTCGGAGGTGATATGACGCACATGTATGCGTTCTTCCCGCGCGTAGACCATGGAGAGCACGCCATTATCGGGCGCCACAAAATGATGACCATCACTCGAGGCCAGAATCGGCCGCCGGGCCGTGCCCACGCCCGGGTCTACCACCACCAAATGGATGGTGCCGTTCGGGAAGTAGGAATATGCCTGGGCGATGGTCAACGCCCCATCCAGCACGTCGTAGGCCTGCACCGAGTGCGAAATGTCTACGATCTGCGCCTCCGGCACGATATCGACAATAACCCCCTTCATCGCGCCCACAAAATGATCGTTGCTTCCAAAATCGGTAGTGATCGTTATGACTGGATGAAATGGCAATTTTCCCTCACTGGAAGACCCTAATAGGAAGACGAATTACGACCTATGAATCCGAAGTTAATTTGCCGGGAACCCGGTCGTCAAGGCACGTAGGTAATACTTCTTCGGGTGGGTCGCGATATTAAGAATCGCCAATCCAGTCTGCCTGCGCTTCCCGTCACGACCCAGTCCCGTTCTTTGACTTGTCCCTTCCGGGCAAGTAGCATGAGTGCCGCCGCGGCGCAGCTTACGCGCGTAGAACTCGATGCTCCAACTTTTGCCGGTCGAAGGAACTACTCCCCGATGAGAATCTCTCTGGCTTCCATGATCGCCCCTTTTGTCTTGGTAATTTCTCTGTTCCTTAATCCCGCGCGTGCTCAATCGAAGGACAAGGACGATGACGCGGCCAAGCACGATTCCGCCAGGCCCGAAGGTTTGAAGCCGGAACAACAAGCCAGTAAAGGCTCCGTCACGGTCGCCGGTAAAGCGATTCCCTACGACGCCTTCGCCGGCACATTCGTCGTGCATCCCAAGGGCTGGGACGACGTCCCTCAGAATCAGGATAAGGATGACAAGAACCTGCAGCCCGAAGCCAGCATGTTTTATGTGGCGTACTTCAAGTCCGGCGACCCAGGTCCGCGACCGGTGACTTTCTTTTATAACGGCGGCCCCGGTTCGTCGACCGTCTGGCTGCATATGGGAGCCTTTGGACCCAAGCGTGTGGTCACTCTCGACAATTCCCACACTCCCGCAGCCCCTTATCAGTTGGTCAACAATGACTACAGTCTGCTCGATGCTACTGACCTGGTTTTCGTGGACGCGCCCGGTACCGGCTTCAGTCGCATCGCCGGGAAAGATCGCGAAAAAGTGTTCTATGGCACCGACGCCGATGCCGAAGCCTTCGCTGATTTCATCGCGCAATTTCTGGCGAAGTACGGGCGCTGGAATTCGCCGAAATATTTGTTTGGCGAGAGTTACGGCACTACGCGTTCCGGGGCGCTGATTAATGTTCTCGAAACTGGCCGACTTATCGATTTCAACGGCGTCATCCTGCTTTCGCAGATCCTGTGCTACGACATCAATGCCGACACGCCGCAGTTCAATCCTGGTATTGATCTGCCTTACCAGTTGGCTCTGCCCACCTATGCCGCGACTGCGTGGTATCACCACAAACTGCCGGACCCTCCGGCGGAGTTAGCGTCGTTCTTGACCGAGGTCGAACATTTCGCGATGACCGACTACGCGATTGCTCTGGGCGCGGGATCGTCGCTGCCGCCGGATCAGCGCCAGGCTATCGTAGCCAAACTGCATCGCTACACCGGACTGCCTGCTGAGTACATCGAGAAGTCAGACCTGCGGGTGAATGCTGGACAGTTCGAGAAGACTCTTTTCGCCGACACCGACCTGACCACGGGCCGGCTCGATACCCGCTTCTCAGGGCCGACACTCGATCCGCTCAGCCGCGAGGCGGAATACGATCCGCAATCGGCGGCCATCGCGTCGGCCTATGTCTCTGCCTTCAACGATTATGTGCGCAAGGATTTAAGGTTCGGGGAGAACCGCGAGTACAAGCCGGAGATCGATGTTGAGAAAAGCTGGAATTTCCTCCACCAAGCTCCAGGCGCCCCAGGTCCCATACCGCAGGCTCCAAATGTGATGGTCGACTTGGCCAGCGCAATGAAATACGACCCTGAGCTGAAGGTTCTGTTAAACGCAGGCTATTTCGATTTGGCTACGCCGTTCTATGAAGGTATCTTCGAAATGCAGCACCTGCCCATTCCCGCCAAGCTGCAAAAGAATATCGAGTTCAAATTCTACGAATCCGGCCACATGGTCTATGCGCATGAGGCCTCGTTGAAAGAGCTGCATGGCAATGTGGCGGCGTTCATTGTCAGTACGGCGAACCTGAAAACGAAGTGAGCGACGGTTGCGGCTCGCTTCTCGATTTCTGATTGATTTCGGATAGCATTCTTGTTCTTGTGGGAGATTCATGCTGATTTTCGCCATGCGGAAGCGGGCACTGCCGTGGGTTCTCACATCCGCTGTTCTAGTGGCTCTCGTTGATCAGGCAGCCCTCGCACAGCAATCGCCGCCGGCGAATTGGACTGCGGAACAAGACCATCAGAACATGATGGATCAACTGGGGATCAAAGCTCTGCGGCCGGGGCCGAGCGGGAATGAAAAGGACGCTAATCACGCCAATTACGATGAAGCGAAAGCCAACCCCTACGGCGATCTGCCCGACGCGCTGACGTTAAAGAACGGGAAGAAGGTCACGTCGGCCGATCAGTGGTGGCATCAGCGGCGGCCCGAGATCGTCGAAGACTTCGAGCGCGAAGTTCTCGGCCGCATCCCTCCCACCGTACCGAAGGTGACCTGGGCGGTGAAGAGCGCGTCCGAATCGAAAGCCGGTGTTTTCCCCGTCGTTGAGAAGCAGTTGATCGGCAACGTCGACAACTCGGCGTACTCCGCGATTAGCGTTGACATTGAAATGACGCTGGTCACGCCCGGGAATGCGAAGGGACCCGTGCCTGTGATGATCATGTTCAGCAGCGCGGGCCTTCTGAAGTTTCTCGCCAGCCATCCGGAATTCAAGAAGATGATGGGCAGCGATCCGCCTGCGACCGAACAGCTCATCGCCAATGGGTGGGGATACGCCCTGCTCGATACCAGCACGATTCAAGCGGACAACGGCGCAGGTCTGACCAAGGGTATTATCGGCCTGACAAATAAAGGCCAGCCGCGAAAGCCGGACGATTGGGGCGCTTTGCGGGCGTGGGGATGGGGAGCGTCGCGCGCGCTCGATTATCTGGAGACGGACAAGAACGTGGACGCGAAGCGCGTCGGTATCGAGGGAGTCTCGCGTTACGGCAAGGCCGCGCTCGTGACCATGGCGTTCGATACACGCTTTGCCGTCGTGTTGGTGGGTTCCTCGGGCGAAGGCGGGACGAAGCCGCACCGGCGCAACTTTGGAGAAGCGGTCGAGAGCCTGACGGGCACGGGCGAATATCACTGGATGGCGGGAAATTTCATCAAGTACGGGGCGAGTGAAAGTTCGTTCGGAAGCAAGAACGCCAGCGACTTGCCGGTAGATTCGAACGAATTGATCGCGCTGTGCGCGCCAAGACTGACATTCATCAGCTACGGTGTTCCTGAGATGGGCGACGCGAAGTGGCTCGACCATCAAGGCAGCTTCATGGCGACCGTGGCCGCGGGCGCAGTTTTTCGTCTACTGGGTGCACATGATCTGGGAGTTGGCGACGACTACCACACTGCGAAGATGCCGCCAGTGAACACCGGCCTGCTCGATGGCCAACTGGCGTGGCGGCAGCATGACGCGGGACACACCGACGCGCCGAACTGGAAGTACTTCATTCCCTGGGCGGACAAGTTCTTCAACTATCACGCGACCGCCTGGGAGCTTCCCGCCGATCAGCCGGTCTTCCGCACGGACGCAAACTCTCTGGTGGCTCATGCCCAGTTGCTCGCGAAGGCGAAGCAAGGCGGGATCGACGTTTACTTCGAGGGCGACTCGATCACCAGGAGATGGGGCGCCCGCGACTATCCTGATCTGCTCGCCAACTGGAAGCAGAATTTCTTTGGCTGGAACGCGGCCGACTTTGGATGGGGTGCGGATCGGACCCAGAACATTCTCTGGCGTTTGCAGAATGGTGAACTGGACGGAGTCAATCCGAAAGTTGTGGTTTTGTTGGCAGGGACAAACAACGTGGGCGATCTGACATCTTCGGCCGAAATTCCCGCGAAGGCTGACGACATAACTCGCGGCCTGCAGGCGATTGTGCATGTGATTCAAGAAAAGGCGCCCGCGGCGACGATTATCGTGATGGGGATATTTCCGAGGAACGACCATAGTGACAGGATTGCTTTCATGCCCCTCATCGAGAGCATCAATCACAATCTGTCCGCGCTCGCGGATGGGCAAAAGATTCGTTATCTGAATATCAACGACAAGCTGGCTAGCAGCGACGGAAAGCTGTTCGACGGGATGATGAACGAGGACAAATTGCATCCTGCCGCGAAAGCGTATCAAGTCTGGGCCGACGCGCTGAAGCCGATGTTTGCGGAGTTGCTGGGGCCTCCCGCTACGGCGGATCATGCGCCGCAGCCTACGGGAGATCCGTCTGCGGGACGGTGACACCGCCTACGGTCTGCGTCACGACGATGGCGAAGCTTGTGCTCGCCTAATGAGCGTTATCGCGATTTAACGCCAATCATTACGCTGACGAGGATTTCTAGTCTTTCTATGACCCTTTCAGCACCTCAGCTGATGGTACGTTTTCCCTCATAGCAAATCTAATCCAGAGTTTACCGCACCCTCTTTTCTTCATGCCGTTCACGACGATTGGCTTGAATTTCCATCTGGAAACAGCCGCCATCAGGTGGGAGATTCCCAACGGCTGACCGGAGATTGCGTCCGCGCCCGTGACGCGTCCTTTCTCGTCGAACCCTATTTGAAAAACGGCAACGCCATGGTAATTGGAATGGTCGCCCATCTTGTCAGGCTCCATCTCAACGTGCGTAGCATGATTCGACATCTGTGCGTCCGACGAGCAGACCGTCTCGACGTCGCAAGCACACGCAACCAGCGTCTGTGCAATGGCGGGGCTGACACATACGTATGCGGCGATTAATGTTCTAAGGATGGTTCTCATAACGGTTTAGACACCGTGGATGGCGAAGGAGCACGCTGATCGTGCCATTATTGAAGCATTCGGGCGATTGCGCTCATCATCCGGCGTACTCCACTGTACCGCCTACTCGTACCGCAGCGCTTCAATCGGATTCAGCCGTGACGCTTTCAGAGCGGGGAAGAATCCTGACACGATGCCTACCAGCGAGAGAATCACGAACGAAATGACCATCACGCTCAGGGACGCGTGCAGGAAGATTGCGCCTTCGTGGTCGGCGGTTTTGTAGAACTCGTCGTAGAGCGGCATGGGAGGGATGGCCCAGGTCAGCAGTTCGGCGACGGCCATTCCGATCAGGCCGCCGACGAAGGTCAGCACCAGCGCTTCCAGTAGAAATTGAATCAGAATGTGCCGCGGGCGCGCGCCAATAGCCTTGCGCAGGCCGATTTCGCGGGTACGCTCGGTTACCGAAACCAGCATGATGTTCATTACGCCGATGCCGCCCACGGCCAGCGTGACCACGCCGATCAGGCCCAGCACCGCCTGCAGGCCATAGGAAAAAGCGTTGATCATGGCGCGGTCTTCAATGGTGTCCCACTCCGGCGTAGCCTTGTCGTCCTTGGGATCGAAATGGTGCCGCCGCGCAATCACCTCGCGCACCGCGGCCAGCGCCTTTTTGTTTAGGGCGGGGTCGGTGGGCTGGATGATGATCTCGTCGGGATCGCGCACGTTCTTCAGGTCGCGCATCAGGCCGAAGGGGATGAAGCCGTTATCGTTGTCCGGACCCTGATACATCGAGTCCTGAATCTTGTTACGCATGACGCCGATCACTTCGAAATCGAGCCCGCCGATCTCGACATGCTGGCCTACGCCGGGCGCGCCCTGAAAAACTTTCTTCGCTGCCTCATAGCCGAGAATAATCACGCGGTGATGATCGGCGAAGTCGCTCTCGTTGAAGTAACGGCCGTCGGCCAGATCGAGCTTCCGCATCTGCCCGTAGGGCAGGTCGACGCCGCGCACCTGCACCGAGACCACGCGCGTGCCCAGCTTAAATCCAAAGTCGCGATCGATTTCGCCGCTAACGGCGCGCACAATCGGCACTTCGTCGCGAATCGCTTCCACATCTTCGAGTTCATACTTAACCGGTTTGCCCGCGCGCTGGCCGCCGGCCTGCATGCTGGTTTGCCCCGGCCAGACGACGATCACGTTGTTGCCCATGTTCATGAAGGCGTGCACCACGCATCCACCCAGCCCCTGACCATAAGCCAGCAGCAGCACCACCGAAGCCAGGCCCCACACAATGCCCAGCATGGTGAGCGCGGAGCGCATGCGGTCGCGCATGAGCGCCTGCCAGCCTTGCGAGATGAGTTCTTTCAGGAACATAGAAACCAGGGGTTAGGGGCAAGGGGTTAGGGATCAGGTGTTTTAGGGGGCAGGGATCTTGCTCTTCCTTGCCCCTAGCCCCTAGCCGCTTCCGTCCTACTGAATCTGAATGTCGCCCGAGCCGGTGCGCACCGAGAGCAGCGGCCCGCCGCCGCGTACCTTGCCGCGAATCTGTTTGTGCGAATTGTCGACGCGGCCCTGCACGGTCATCTCGATCGGCGAATCGACCTGCACGGTTCCGGAGCTGGAGACAATGTCGGCGTCGAATGCCGCATTGCCGGGTAATCGCACATGCACATTTCCCGATCCACTGCGAATTTCCCACGGCCCGCTCTGCGCGCCTTCCGCGGTAATGTCGCCGCTGCCGGCTTCGGCGTGCAACTCGCCTTGAATGCCGCGCGCCGTAATGTTTCCCGAGCCAGTACGCAGATCAATGTTCCCCGATCCCGTCTCTTCGATCTCAACATCGCCGCTGCCCGTGCCGGCTCTAACCGCTCCCGAGATCTCGCGGCCACGCACATTGCCTGATCCGGTTTGCAGGTGCACCACGCCGGTAAGCTTCGCCAGCTTCACGTCTCCCGATCCGGTTTGAACGTCGACGTTCCCGCGCGTGCCTTCAAGCGTCTGATCGCCGGAGCCGGTTCGGCTGCGGACCGTGGTTTCCGCGGGCACGGTGATTTCGTAGTCGACAGAAATCTCATGCGCATCCACGTAATCGATGTGAATCGCATTGCCATCCTGCCGGATGGGAGGATGCTGCTCGATGGCGCTGACGTCGGCCTCGCGGTTGCCGCGCAGCCAATGGTCGCTGACAAAAATCTTGCCGCGAATAATGACTGCGCTGGAGGCGCCGGTGCGAATAGTAACGTCGCCGGAGTGAGTTTGCACATCAAGATCGACGGGCCCGGTGACGGTGAGCGTCTTTTCGAAGGTGCCCTGCGGTGTCGAAGAAGCAAAGACGAGAGTGGATGCGAACAGCACGACCAGCGCGATCGCGAAACCAGTTCGAGATCGGCTGGACACGGGAGTTGAGGCGGAAATGCGGCGATTATTCATGGCGTAGTGACTCCACAGGTGTCATATCCGCGGCGCGCTGGGCGGGATATACGCCTGCGGTCACGGTAATCAACGAAAGTGTCAGAATCGACAGGACGATTGAAATCCAGGAGACGATGGGGTGCGGAACAAAATCGGGCAGGGGCAGAGCTTCCATGGCGGCGCAAGTTCCCATGCCAACGCTAAGACCCAGAATGCCGCTTAACACGGTCAGCATGGCGGACTCGGCAAAGAATTGCCGCAGGATATCGCGTTTGGTCGCGCCCAAAGCTTTGCGCGTTCCAATTTCGCGGGTGCGCTCCGTCACCGAAACCAGCATGATGTTCATCACGCCGATTCCGCCCAGGCAGAGCGTGACAACGGCCACACATCCGAAAAAGAGCGTGACCACGCCGAAGATTTTGTCCAGCATCTTCGCTCCGGCCATGGTGTCCCAGATAAAAAGCGCATCTTTATCGAGCGGGTCAAAATGATGGATCCGGCCCAGGGCGCGACGGACTTGCAGAACCGCGGCTTCGTGTTCTTCGGGATCGCTGACCTGAAATACGATGTCATCCAGGTAGCCGCGGGTGATGCCCGCCCCCGGTTTAGTCGGCGGCGGAAAATCACGCGACACAGCCGAATACGGTGCGAACAGGTAATCATTGTCGGGGCCGTTGTAATTCGAGTTCTGCTTCTTCTCCTGCAGAACGCCCACCACCAGGTAAGGCACACTCTGCACGAGCACGCTCGCCCCGATCGCGGGCTGTCCGGGAAACAGCTGACGGTAGGCCTTCGAGCCCAGCACCAGCACGCGCCTGCCTTCCCGCTCGTCCTCTTCGGTGAGCAGTCGGCCTTCCGAAATTTGCAGCGAACGGAAGTCCTGATACGACGGCCACATCCCAACCACGCCGCGATTGGCCAGATTAAATTGGCTGACTTCCGGTATAGTTCGCCGCAACTCGGGACTTACGTTCTTGATCTGATAACACTCGTCGCGAATTAATTCGGCGTCATCGACGCTAAGGTGAATCTCCCTACCCGCGGCGCGCCCGCCCACTTGCGCGCTGGTCCGCCCGCCCCACAGGATCACCAGATCCTTGCCCAGAGTCTGCATGTTCTTTTTCTGGTCGACGCTGAATCCGCGTCCCAGACCCACCAGCAGGATCACCGAAGCAATCCCCCACACGATGCCGAACATGGTGAGAAAGGTTCGCATCTTGTGAGCCCGAAATGTCGCGAATGCCTGGCGCAGGATTTCGGAGAGAGTCATAGCGAGTCCTGAGTCCCGAGACGCGAGTCCCGAGACCGGCGATGAACTAGCCGCCGCCGTCGTCTTTGAGGTTCTTCAGCGACTTGATCAGGCCGCTTAACACGCGTCCCAGCTCATCTGTCTGATTGATCAACTCGTCGGCTCGGGCCTTCGGAACATACCCACGACCTTGTGCGATCAATATCTGGGTTTCGATTTCTGCGAGCGAACCTCTTCCATGACGAAGAAATCTAACGAACTCTCGATTTGTATAATGGGCCTGTCCTTCGGCAATGTTGCTTGGAATCGAGACAGCGGCTCGTCGAAGTTGGCTTGTTAATCCATAAATCTCATGTTGGGGAAACAAATCGGTTGCGTCATAGATTGCCGCGACGAGTTGCATGCCTTTCTTCCAAGCGATCAAGTCTCTGTAACTCATCGTTACACCGCTCTGGAACATGCAACTCGGGACTCGGGACTAAGGGCTCGCGACTACTGCAGAACCACCTGGTCGCCTTCCTTCAGCCCGCTCAGCACTTCCGTCTTGGCGCCGTTCGAGATTCCGATGTTGACGGCAATCTTGTCCTTGCCGTCTTTTCCCTTCGGATCGGGAATTTCCACCGAGGCCTTCTTGTCCTTGTCGTACAGGATGGCGCCTTCGGGAATCTGCAACACATTCTTGTGCTCGTCGAGAACGATTTCCGCATTGGCCGTCATCTCCGCTTTGAGTTCGCCGCCCGGGTTCTGGATCGACACGCGCACTTCAAACGTGGTGACGTTATCTTTCTCCACGCCCATCGGAGAAATCTTCGTCACTTTTCCGTCGAAAGTCTTGTCCTTGAACGATTCAACCTTAATGCGCGCCCGTTGTCCCAGATACACTTTCCCGATATCGCTCTCGTCTACTTTGCCCTTCACGTACACTTCGCTGGTATCGCCCAGCGTCATGACCAGCGTTGCCGATGAACCCAACACCAGGATGGAGCTGACCGCGTCGCCCATCTCTACGTCGCGCGAGAGCACGATGCCGTCGATCGGCGAAATGATATCGGTATAGCTGAGCTGTTCATCGAGTTGCTTCAGGTTGGCCTGATCTTCCGCCACCTGCGCTCCGGCTTGCGCAATCTTGGCCTTCAGCACCGTGACCTGGGCCTTGGAGACATTCTGCTTATTCAGCGCCATCTCATAGTTCTTCTCCGCGTCGTCAAGGGAGGATGCCGAAACCACGCCGTCCTTCGCCATGCCGATGGCGCGGTCGTAGGCACGCTTCAGCACCGGCACGTCCGGCCCCTCGGCGTCGACTTTGGCTCGTTCGAAGTCGGCCTGCGAACTCTTAAGGTTGGCTTGCGCAGCTTCCAGCGCGGCCTGCGACTGCGCTACCTGC
>Ga0302324_100005825_pt1 | contig 26793 bp, 25 predicted proteins | sample Palsa_T0_1_FD_201949 | JGI IMG/M metagenome (GOLD analysis project Ga0302324, IMG submission 201949) | Peat permafrost microbial communities from Stordalen Mire near Abisko, Sweden - Palsa_T0_1 | ecosystem: Environmental > Terrestrial > Soil > Palsa > Peat permafrost | place: Sweden: Abisko...
TACCGCGGGGGCGCTGAATGAGATGGCGACGATCAGCTTGGCGGGATTCCCGTCGTCGGGACTCGCGCAACCGGGCGCGCGGATCGCTCCGGGACGCCGCCCGCTTCACGGTAGAAATGCGAGAAAACGCCTGCGCGCGTTGCGGTAGGCGGTCAGTTTGCAGCCTGTGGGGCAGGATGTTATCCTGCGCGCCGATTGTGAATCGGCGCAAACTGGGCCAATAGGCAATCGGCCCGCAGGTTGGCAACAGTTGGCAACCTGCCCCACGGGCCCTTATCGCGTCTTCCCCAGCTCTCTGCGTTTTCTGGCCCAGTCTTCCTTGTTCACCTGGCGGGCGCGGGCCACAGCCAACGCGTCCGCGGGGACATCGCCGGTGATGACCGACCCGGCCGCAAGATAGGCGCCCTCGCCGACCTCGACCGGCGCCACCAGCGTGGAATTGCTGCCGATGAAAGCCCCCGTGCCGATCTTGGTCTTGTGCTTAAGCGTTCCATCGTAGTTGCAAGTAATTGTTCCGGCGCCCACGTTGACCCGCGGTCCGATCTCGGAATCGCCCAGGTACGCCAGATGCATGGCTTTCGATCCGGCGCCCAGGCGGGTCTTCTTCAGCTCCACGAAATTGCCGACGTGCGCGCCGGCCGCCAGGTGATTTTCCATGCGCAGCCGGGCATAGGGTCCCGCGTGCGCGCCGCGCTCCAGCCGGGACGTTCCGACGATGGTGAATGGTCCGATCTCCACTTCGCCGGCTAGTTCCGAATCCTGCACGATGGAGCACGCGCCGATGCGGCAGTTCTCCCCAATCGTGGTGTGGCCCAGTATCTGCGCGAACGGCTCCACAATGGTGTCCATGCCAATCGAGACATCCGGGTCCACGGTCACCGTCTCCGGCTTCTCGATAGTCACGCCGGCCAGCATGAGTTCGCGCACCTTGCGCCGGCGCAGCAGGCGATCCGCCAGGGCCAGTTCTTCGCGGTCGTTGATGCCCAGCACCTCGCGCGGCTCGTCGATGCGAAAAGGGGCGATGGCATGCCCCGCGCGATGCAAAATCTCGACCATGTCGGTCAGGTAGTATTCACGCGCGGGATTATCCGGCCGGAGTTCCTGAATGTGCCGCCAAAACGCCTCCGCGCGATAGCAGTATAGCCCCATGTTGGCCTCCCGGATGGCGAGTTGGTCGGGCGTGCCGGCGCGTTGCTCCACCACTCCGGTCACATGGCCGTCACGGTCCCGCAGCACGCGTCCGTAACCGGTGGGATCGTCCATCACGGCAGTCAGGATGGCGCCTGCGGCATCCGAAGACTGTTGGGCCGCGACCAGGCCTGTGAGCGTTTGCGGCCGCACCAGCGGACAGTCGCCGTAAAGTATCGCCAGCCGGCCGTCCAGCCGCGACAGCGTGTCCGCCGCGACCATCAACGCGTGTCCGGTGCCCTTCTGTTCCGTTTGCTCGATAAACCCGATGCCGGGCGCCTGAACGGCCGCGCGCACCTCGGCGGATTGATGCCCCACCACCACGAAAATCCGTTCCGGCGGCGCCAGGGCCAGCGCGGTGCGCACCACGTGCTCGATCAGGTATCTGCCGCCGGCGCGGTGCAGCACCTTGGCTTTGCGCGACTTCATGCGGGTGCCGAGGCCCGCCGCGAGAATCACTACCGTCAGAGGCGTTTCCACTATTTCCTCCCGCCGGCTCTAAGCCTTTGCCGCCGGCCTTCATGCGCCAGGCGCACGGCCACCGCCGCGGTCTGTTCCGGATCGTGGCGCACCTTCTTGGATTCCTGCAGCAGCTTGCCGGTCACCACCCTGACTCCCATTTTGAAGATCCGATCCAGGTCGTTTTCCACGGGAAGCGCCTGCTGCCTTTCGTAGCGCTTCCGGGCGGCCATCTGAATGGGCGCCACATTGACGATCGCGCAATCGATCAGCTTGCCTCCCGCATGCTTGTGGATGGCGCGAATGTGGTCGGAGGCGCTGAAATTCATGGTTTCGCCGGGCTGCCACATTAGATTCACAAGATACGCTTTGAGGGCCGGCGAGCGCCGGATAGCGGCGGAGATTCCCTCCACCAGCAGATTTGGAATCACGCTGGTGAATAGCGATCCGGGGCCCAGCATGATCAGGTCCGCCCGGGCGATGGCGGCCAGCGTATCGGCCATGGGCTTCACCTTGCGGGGACGCAGCCGGACGCTGCGGATGGGCTTGCGGCTTTTGCTGATTCTGGTCTCTCCGGTGACGCGCGTGCCGTCCTCCAGGGTGGCTTCCAGCGCCACATTGGCGACCGTTGCGGGATAGATCCGGCCGGTGATCTTGAGCACCTCGCAAGACGCCTTCACCGCCTCCGGAAAGTCGCCCATAAGCTGCGTCAGAGCTGTCAGGAAGAGGTTGCCGAAGCTGTGGCCCTTGAGTCCCAGCCCCCCTTGGAAACGGTGTTGGAACAGACGCGAGAGCAGGGTTTCGTCTTCGGAAAGCGCCACCATGCAATTGCGGATGTCCCCCGGCGGCAGCACGTCGAACTCCCGCCGCAACCGGCCGGAGCTGCCGCCATCGTCGGTGACCGTCACCACCGCCGTGATGTCCAGCGACGGGCCGCGGCGTGGCCTGGCGTAGTTTTTCAACCCTTGCAGCAGTGCGGAAAGGCCCGTGCCTCCGCCGATGGCGACGACCCGCAACGGTTCGGAGTTAGGCATGGTGACAAGAGGTGTCGAGACGAGTCTCGACACGGCACGCATGAGTGCGTGCGCTACGCGTTCCTATCGGGATAGAGCAGCCGGATGAACGCCGGGTGCTCGGCCATCGCCGCGAAATCGGGATCCTGGCGGGCGGCCAGCCGGTTACGAGGTTGCAAATCGATCGCACGTTTCAGGTTCTCATAAGCCGCGTGCAAATCTCCACCCAGGCTCTGGCAGGCGGCCAACGCGTAAAGCACATGGTCGGCGGTGGGGCCCGCATTCAGAGCGGCCCGCAGGTGCTCTTGGGCGCCCGCAAGGTCGCGGGAGTTGATCAGCGTAATGGCGTAGTTGTAGTGCTCTTCCGGCGTGTTCAGCACCGGGCCGGCGGATTCCAGGCGCTGCTCGCACATGCGCGCGTGCAGCCCGGCGCGGTGGGTCACGGCGCGATCCGGCCCGTCCACGGCCCGCAGAAAGAATTCCCTGGCCTGCTGGAATTTGCGCGCATGAAACAGGCGCATGCCCTGCTCGAAGGACTCCATCTGGCTGGCTTGCGTCTCGCGCTGCGGCGCGGAACCCGTCTTCCCGCTCGCCGGCGCCCGTCCAGCCTGGCCGTTCTTGCCTTCCTGGACCGGAGGCGCTTCCGGGACGTTGCGCCTTTCCGCACTCTTCGGCATCGGTGTTTTCTTTTTCACGGGCATAGCCTGACCGAAATGCCGGCCGCGAAGTCAGTAAGCTCTTATACCAGACCCGCTGTTCGCACGCAAGGGGTGCCATCTCAAGCTAATGTCAAACAATGTCAAACTTGTCGAGCGTCTGCCCGCACCCGCTAACCCGTTTTCGCGATTATCGCACAACTGCGCACCGGGCGTTATACTCAGTGTCGATGAAGCTGGCGGCCATATTCTTAATAACGGTGTGCGCTTTTGCCGTTGCGCCCACCATAGAAATCAAAGTGGATCAGGCAGGCTACCCGACCCACTCGCCCAAGCTCGCGATGGTGGTTTCCCGCACTCTGGCGAAGGAATTCTCCGTGCGCCGCGCCGGCAACGACGCCGTGGCCTTCCGCGGCAAGTTGGCGGAGCCCGCCAACGATCCGGATTCCGGCGATATCGTCCAGGAAGCGGATTTTACCAAGCTGGAGAAGGCCGGCAAGTATTATCTGGAGGTGGAGGGCGTCGGCCGCAGTTGGGATTTCGCCATAGGCCCGGATGTGTTCTCGCGCGCGTTTTACCTGGCGATGCGGTCGTACTACGGGCAGCGTTGCGGGACCGCCGTGGACCTCGGGCGTGACTTTCCCAGCTACCAGCACGCCGCTTGTCACTTGGAAGGGGCCTATCATGCTTCCTCGGGCAAGACCGGACCGCACATATCCGCCAAAGGATGGCACGATGCCGGCGACTACGGCCGCTACGTGGTCAACTCCGGCATCTCCACCGGCACGCTGCTGTGGACCTGGGAGATCTTCGGCGACCGCGTCACGCAGGTGAAGCTGGACATTCCGGAATCCGGCCACGGCACGCCCGACATCCTGAGCGAAATCCGCTGGAACCTGGACTGGATGCTCTCGATGCAGGACGACGACGGCGGCGTCTGGCACAAACAAACCAGCGAGCGCTTCTGCGATTTCATCCTACCGGAGAAAGATACGCTGATTAGCTATGTCATCGGCACGGGGAAGGAGCCGTACAAAAGCTCTTGCGCCACGGGCGATTTCGCGGCCGTAATGGCCATCGCGGCCCGTGCCTACCGGTCCTTCGATGCAGCCTATGCGGAGAGGTGCCAGCGCGCCGCGCGCCAGGCCTGGAACTGGCTGGAGAAGTATCCCGGCGTAACGTTCAGCAATCCGCCCGGCGTGTCGACCGGAGGCTACGGAGATGGCAATTGTTCCGACGAGCATCTGTGGGCTGCCGCCGAACTGTGGCGCAGCACTGGAGACCAGCCCTACGAGAGCTATTTTCTGGAGCACTTCGGCGCATTCCGAAAAACGGTGAAACCCAACGGTCCTCCAGGTTGGGGGGACGTCGCGCCGCTGGCGCTGTGGACCTACGCGCTCGGGCACGGGAAGAACGCCGAAGCGGTCGCCGCCATCACGCAGGATTCGGCGATCGCCGCCCAGCAGATCGTGGATCGCTCCAGCCGCCACCCATACCGCGTCAGCCTGACCTCCGCGGATTACATCTGGGGATCCAACGGCGTGGCGGCCAATTATAGCCTACAGCTTTTGGTGGCCAACGCGCTACGGCCCAATCGGCGGTTTGTGGAGACGGCGCTAGACAACTTGCATTACCTGCTGGGCCGGAATACGTTTTCGCTGTCCTGGGTCACCCAGGTGGGGGAGAACCCATTCCATCATCCGCACCACCGTCCCAGCGCCGCCTTGGGATTGCCGGAACCTTGGCCAGGGCTGCTTGCGGGAGGTCCCAACCGCGGCCGCCAGGATGCGGCCATGCGGAAATTGCCCAATGGGCCGCCCGCAAGAATGTATCTGGACGAGCAGGCTTCCTACGCGAGCAACGAGGTGGCCATCAACTGGAACGCGCCACTGGTGTTTGTGCTGGCTGGCGCGCTGGAGGCGAACTGAGGCGCGGGGCACAACGCCAGTGCTCAGAGACAGTCCTGCCGGCCAATTCCCGGTACCGGCGCCATTTATCGAGCAGCCGCATCTGCCTGATTCGCTGCCAAAAGGGTCATCCTCGACAGCGATCTGGCCGAACTCTACCACGTGCCACTACAGCCCTTGATCAGGCCACAAGCGGTTTTTCCTCAATCCGAAAAAGGGACAGATTACTCCGTCCCCTTTGTCGCTTCCGGGTTGTGGTCGGTAGACCCGTTCCAACGGCCAATTATTATCTTGCAGCGCCAGGCTCAGGCTGTCCCCCTTTGCCTCGATTTCGGAACCCTAACGCATAGGGCAAGAGGCGGCCCTATCCGGCTGTAGCGTAAACGTTACTACGGACAATTGCCGCAGCAATACAGCGTGGTATGTGCGAATTCCGTCGAGGACCCGTCGAAGCCATACGTCCCTTTGTAGCTGGGCGGACTTTGAAAGGTGCCCACTATAGTGATTGTAGTGGCACATGCTCCCGCGCCACTCGTCCGCTTTGCATTGAGCGTCAGTCCACCCACGAGGCTCCCCCCGGTGACGGTCCAATCGCCCGAATCACAGATATCGCCCTTGATCGATCCGCCCGTAATGGCAAGCGTGGTTGGATTGAATGTGATGTTGATCGGGAAGGTCACGCCTGGCCCATAGAGAGTGAGACAGGCGTTCGCGGTCGCGGCCGTGGCTGCTACGACTGCCGCCTCTCCTGCGGTTAGCCGCTTGCCGTGGGCGTCGTGTTTGGTAGATCCGAGTTCTTCTTTTTGAGGCATACATTTCTCCTTTTGTGGGGATCCCCCTGTGTGGGGTATCCCATATGTGTAGTGATTCGAGAACCCCAAACGTTTCATTTCATCCTGCAAGTCTCCGCCACCCATACCACATCAGCCTGACCTCCGCGCGGATTACATTTGGGATCGAACGGCGTGGCCGCCAGGATGCGGCGATGAAGAAGCTGCCCATTGGGCCTCCCCCCAAGGTGCATCCGGATGAGCAGGCTCCATACGCCAGCAACCAAGTGGCCATCAACTGGAACGCGCCGCTGGTGTTTGTGCTGGCTGGCGCGCTGGAGGGGAATTAGGTGAGAAGTTTCAACCCTCAGGCCACGATCTTCTCAAATGCCCAAAGACCTCCTTGCCGGCCAGCTTCTGGTACCGGAGCCATTTATCGAGCAGCGCATCTGTGTCATTCGGGGCCAGAAAGTTATGCTCGACAGCGACCTGGCCGAGATCTACCAAGTGCCCACTAAACGCCTCAACGAGGCTGTAAAACGTAACCTTACCCGCTTTCCTGAAGACTTTATGTTTCAACTCAGCAGCCAGGAACTTGCAGATTGGAGGTCGCAAATTGCGACCTCCAATCCAGGCGCGAGGATGGGGATTCGCCGGCCGCCCTATGCCTTCACCGAGCACGGCGTCGCCATGCTGTCCGCTGTCCTCAACAGCGGCCGCGCCATACAAATGAGCATCCTCATCGTGCGGGCCTTCGTCAAACTCCGCGAGATGCTCGCCGCCAACAAAGACTTGGCCCGCAAAATCGAGCGGATTGAAACAGCTCAAAAACAACACACTCACACGCAGGAGCAGCAGACCCGAACCTTGCAGCAGCACACCTCGATCCTGGTCTCGGTGGTGCAGGACATTCAGAAGCTCAAGAATCCGCCAATCACGCGGGCCATCGGCTTTGTGCCCCGCGGACCAAAGAAGAAGTAGCCCTTTGGCATGGCGGCGGCCGCGGATGCGATAGAATGAACCCACATGACCTGCTGCTCCGATCTCGACAAGCTGATGGATCTCGAACTAGCGCGGCACGCGCAGCCCTACCAGCTCACCAACGGCAGAATACTCACGGAGATCGACACGGAATACTATTTTGTCTTTGGCGAGGAGCGCCACAGTTACGTGGGCATTAACTACTGTCCTTTTTGCGGCCGTGTGCTCTCGCGCGGGCTTTGGAATCTGGAGAAGAAGAAGCAGGGGTAGCCGGGTGGCCCCTCGGTTCCAGCAAAGCGGACAATTCTCCGGCGTCGTCCAGGATCAAAAGCGCGAGCGGCTCGGACTCATCGGGAATCGGCACGACGGTGATCAGGAAGTCCACGTCGGCGGCCTTTCCGTCTCTGGTGAGGCGCATTCGCTCGGTCTTGCGGCAGGCTTTGGCTCCGTCGAAGACTTCCTTGACGAAGTTTTTGACGATGCATTCCTGGCAAACTTGGGTGTCCGCGCCTTCCGCGCTTTCGACCGAGTGAATACATTGTAGACGATCGCCACCGCGCAGGCGGAGTACGGCGAAAGGCAGCCGATCCAGCAATCTGGCTCCGGCAAGGTTGAACTCGATGACGTTGAAATCGTGGTCCACAACGAAGGCCGGCAGCGGCAACACATCGAATACGTTAGCGATCAGGTCGGTGTTGGGTATGGGCAACGGTAAAGGACTGGCGGTCATAACATTTTGGTGCCCGGCGGGGGCGAGATTTCTCAGGAAACCTGTTAGGCCCTTCCGTTTAGCGCCTGTCGTCCGGTTGCAGGATGTTCCCGTGCCGGAGCCACGGATGGAATGGATCCGGGGCCGCGGCAAAGGTGCCGATCCGCAGCGCGTTCGGGTGGCGCTGGGACTTGCTAGCGTAGTTAGATGCAAGCTGGCACATCCAGCAAGCGGCTCCTGCCATGGCTGGTGGCAGTCGCGTTCTTCATGGAGTCGCTGGACACCACGATTTTGAATACAGCCGTGCCCGCGATCGCGCATGCGCTCAAGGTGGCCCCGCTGAGCATGAAGGCGGTACTATCCAGCTACACCTTGAGCCTGGCGGTCTTCATTCCGATCAGTGGCTGGATGGCAGACCGGTTCGGAACCCGCCGGGTGTTCGCGTCCGCCATCGGCCTCTTCACAATGGGGTCGTTTCTCTGCGGAATATCGAGTAACATCCATTTGTTGGTCGCGTGCCGCGTCCTGCAGGGCTGCGGAGGAGCCATGATGGTGCCGGTGGGGCGGCTCACCATGGTACGCACGTTTGCCAAGTCCGAGCTCATCCGCGCCATGAGCTTCGTGGCCATCCCTGGTCTGATTGGTCCCATGCTGGGGCCCATCGCCGGCGGCTTGATCGTCGGATATTTTCACTGGAGAGTCATCTTTTTCGTGAACCTTCCGATCGGCCTCATAGGTTTGTGCATGGTCTATCTGCATTTGCCGGACTACCGCGAAAAGTCCAATCCTCTCGACTTTACGGGCCTCGTTCTCTTTGGCTCCGGCATCGCGCTGCTGTCGTATGTGCTGGAGGTGTTCGGTGAACACACGCTGAGCGTGCGCGAGATCCTGGGGCTGCTCGCGATTTCCATCCTGCTGCTGGCGGGCTATGGAGGGCACGCGACCAGGAGTCCCTTTCCATTGCTGCGCCTGAGTCTGTTTCGCATTCGCACATTCCGCTCGGCAGTGAGCGGCAGCTTCGTCACCCGGCTGGGCATCGGCGGAATCCCATTCATACTGCCGCTGCTCTACCAGGTTGGCCTGGGGTTCACTCCCATACAATCCGGTTTGCTCATGACGCCGCAGGCGATAGCCGCCATGAGCCTGAAGATGGCCATGCCGCGAATTCTGGCCCGCTTTGGCTACCGCGGCGTCTTGATTTCCAACACCGTGATCCTCGGCCTGCTCATTGCGCTTTTCGCCACCATCGGGGTGGGCACGCCAGCCTGGCTTATGGTAGCGGAGACGTTCTGCTTCGGGTTCTTCAGCTCGCTGCAATATACAAGCATGAACACGCTAGTCTATGCCGACGTCACCGAGGAACAGACCAGCAGCGCAAGTACCATCGCCAGCACCATGCAGCAGATGTCGATGAGCTTCGGCATCGCAACGGCATCGCTGGCCGCCGCATTCTTCATTCCGGATCGCTCTCATTCGAGCGCGCCGGAAATGATTCGCGGCATCCACCACGCGTTTTTTGTGCTCGGCGGATTGACTGTCTTGTCCACCATCGTCTTCCGCGAATTGAAAAGCGCTGACGGCGACACCGTGAGCCAGCACAAGATTCTGCAGCACGCCGGGTGAGCGTCAACGGCCCCGATTAGGGCGCGCGCGGACAATGGCATCCCGCCTCGGTCGTCAGACTTCGGCGGCAATCACTTTTGCCTGCGGTTCACATGCGTCTCCGATCAGAAGAAAATGTGCTTGGTGGCGTCCACCAGGGCGTGGCAGGTCACCGATGAGAACACGCTGGAGGACTTCTGAAACGCCTTGCCGTAGGCCACGCCGGCGATGGTGGCCAGAATCATGTAACGCCAGTTGGGAAGGGGCTGCGGTCCATTATCCAGGTGCGCGCAGCCGAATATGAATGCGGAAAAGAACAACATCGGGGTGGTGAAGCCGTAGCGTTGCATCAGCCAATTCTGGATCAGCGAGCGGAACAGGATCTCTTCGGGCAACGCGGTGCCTGCGAAAATCAGGCCGAACGTGCGGCCGATGCCGCCCGCCGAGGGATGCGCGGGCGCATGCCACGGCGGGATGAAACCGAGCAGGCGGCCGGCCACGATCAGGATGGGCGCGCAGGCCAGGAATGCGGCGATCCCGTAAGCCAGATCGCGCGTGGAGGGCAAGTTAAATTTCATGCCGGGCAGCCCGCGATAGCCGAGAAAGACGGTGAGGCCCAGCAGGATGGCGATACCGTAGGCCACGCTGTGCAGGAAGCCCTGCGCGGGCTTGGGAATGAGGTGTTGTCCGGCGGAAAACTCCAGGGGCAGCCAGAGCATCAGAATGATGGCGAAATCGAGCCACGTGGAGCGCGCCGGCTTACCCCCGCGACCCTGCAAGAAGGCGGCCAGCGTGGGCGCGAAAGTGTACACCAGAACCAGGAGCGCCAACGGGACGCTGAAGGCATCGGCCGCCAATGCCAGCCCGCTGAAGAGCAGGGTCAATACGGCCGGCACGGCAAACAGCCACGCGGGGCGGGACGCGCGGTTCCTAACACCTGGGAGGAGAAAACTCAGAATCGCGAGCAGCAGGAAGGCGAGGACAAACTCTAAATGCGGAACCACAGATTGACACAGATTAACACAGAGTGCGCCGGGATAAACCGGCATAACATCGGGAATGAAAGAGTCCTACAGGAAAGGAATAGCGAACCATCCTGACCCCAGAGTCATGCGCGAGCCGCCGCGAGGCTGCCCGTGAAGCGTTGACAGGGGCACAGGCAGGCAGGACATTAAGCTGCGAAATCTATCTCGTTTGAGGTGCGGGGGGCCCCGCGCCGAACCATGGACCATTGTCGCATGCGCTACTGGGGGACTCGCGCAAAGCTGGGCCGATTGCCAATCGGCCGCAGGATGGCGGGCAGGTATCCCTCGACAGCGATCTCGCGGGAGAGCGTCCGCACTTTCGCAACGTCATAGGCGAGTTGCATCCGCAGCAGGTGGCGCATGTCGGGGCCGAACGCTTTTTCGATGCGGAGCGCCATTTCCGGACTCAGCGAGGCTTCGCCGTGGAGCAGGTCGGAAAGCGTAGCGCGACCCACCTTCAGAATCCGAGCCGCCTGGGTTACGTTCAGGCCTAAGAGCTTCGACGATCTCGGTTCCGATCGGGTCGCCCGGATGGGGCGGGTTCTTCATGGGCATTGCGTGTCTCCTAATGATAGTCGATCAAATCGATATCGGCGGCGATGTTGGTTTCCGGTCGTGACGGAAAATCAGCCACCAGTTTCCGGTTATGGTCAGGCTCCGGAATTCCTTCAGTTCGCCCTACCGCGGGTGCAGCTTCCACACGGGAAGCGCGCGACTTGTCTGCGCGGTTCTCGAGGGCGAACAGGAGCTTCCGCAGCTTGTCAGCCATGGCGGCGGCTGCGGGCAGGATTGTCCGCCCTCCAAGTCAGCGGGCTACTTCGGCTCTAGGGCGCGCACGATCTCGATTTCGAGAGTGCGAATGTCGGCCTCGATTTCCTCCAGCGCTACCAAGAGTAACCTCTATCGATTTGGGAGGTCAATGTTATCCGGGGTGTTTTCGGGGCTGGAAAATGGCGGAGGCCGTAAAGCGCCATCCATCGCAAACGCATTAGGATTGCAATATCTTCTCGCCGTTGACCCAGGCGGCAAGGCGACATATTGGCAATTTGCGAAAGCTGCGCTTCCTGCCTTCAGGGCGAGTCTACGGGCCGATTAACAATCGGCCTGCAGGTCGCCAACCGGTCGCCAACCTGCCCCACAGCGGCGTATACCTCCAGCGCGCGCGCGGCCATGCGCGCAACGCTGTAATGCTCGCGAACGCCCGCCACGCCGCGCTTTCCTAGTCGCTCTAGGAGAGCCGGGTCCTTCCACAGCGAGTAGATGGCCTGCGCCAGACCGGCCGTGTCGTCCGGCTCCACCAGAATACCACCGCCGGTCTTCTCCACGATCTCCGTAAGGCCGCCGCGCCGCGGTTCCACGACCGGCACGCCGTTGGCCATGGCCTCCAGCAGGAACAAGCCTTTCGGCTCGTCGTAAGTGGCCGGGACCGACAGCACGTCCAGGTTGCGCAGGAAATCGATTTTGTGCGGCCGGTCGAGCACCCCGCGATAACGGAATTCGTGGTCCAGTCCCGCCGCCTTGATGCGCCGCTCAATGCCGTGCAGGTAGGTGCGGTGCTCCGGCGCCAGATATCCGGCGACTTCCAGGGTACTGCCGCCGAAGTCGGTCTCGCGCCGCAGCTTCACGTAAGCGTCGGCGAGCACGTGCAGGCCCTTCTCCGGCGCCACACGCGCGAAATATCCCACGGTGAAGCAATTGCTATGCAGCCGCAGGGATGCGTCGTATCCCTTCAGATTCACGCCCAGCGGCACCACGTGCATCTTGCGCTCGGGGATGCCCAGGTAGCCGCACATGTAGCCCGCGTAATATTCGCTGACCGCGACGAAGCCATCCACGTAGGCGATGTTGGCCCGGATCAGATCCAGCGCCTGCGTGAGGTATGATTCCGGAAGCTGGCTGAGGAACAGATCCTCGCCTTGCAGCGTGCAGCAGATCGGACGGCCCACGGCCTCGCGAATGGAGCGCGCCAGGCCGATCAGCAGCGAATTCGGCAGCGTCACGATGTCGGGTGGCGCCTCGCTGCGCAGCCAGGCCGCCAGCTTGTGGATCTCCTTGCTCTGCCGCCCGTCTTCACCGCGCAACATGGAAACCGTCATCTCGCCCAGCAGGCGCGCGTTGACTGGAATCGACCGGCGCGCCGCCAGTTTCAGCGCCCATTCGGAATCCCACAGCTTGTCCAGCAGCCAAGGCGTCTTGCGGAACAACCCCGAGTGCTGTTCCAGATAGACGCTGATGCCTCCGAAGACGACCTTGTGCGCGGATACGTTGGTCTCGTCGGTGAGCGTCGGCGTATAAATAGGAAGCAGGATGACGTCGTGCCCCTGGCTCTTCAGCTCCGCGGCCAGGGCGTTGTCGCGGATACAGCTTCCGCAGTACATTTGCGCGGCGCCGGCGGTGAAGGCCAGGATCTTCATAAGGCCGTCAGACCGCGCATTGAAACGCCCGGCGGGCATAGAGATGATCGAACAGGTTGCCTTCGTGCGGCTGATCCCAACTGATGCGCTGCGTGGGAATCGCGCCCAGGTTCAGGCGGCCAACATCGGGGGATGCCAGCAACCGCGCGATCAGCTTGCGGTCGTGTGTGATGGCGGTGACCACCAGGCTCGGACCCAGGGCGCGCGGGATGGCGTCCTGCCTCACCGGCACTACGCTGGCAAACGGAAATAGGAATTCGCGGTTGGCCAGCGAATGCGCGGGCGAATCGCACAAGACAATGGTCGGCAGCAGATAGGAGCAGCCTTGAAACATCGCCAACCGCGGGCCTTCCCGATGCGGCGCGGTCACATCGCGCGCGCCGCCGCTCTCCAGTTCGCCGTCGATGGTTTGCGAGATGCGCTCGGCCAGCGCCGCATTGGCGAACGGCGCGATCTGCGCCTCCTCGTCGGCTTCGTCGCGCGGCGCCACAGTGGCCAGCCGCGCGGCCAGCGCTTCGGCGATCTCGGCCGCATGCGACGGTACCCAAACGCCCGACGCGTTAATGCACGATCGGCCGGAGTTTTCCAGAATCGAGGAAACCATCACGTCCAGATACTGCTCCCAATCGCCGATGCAATCTTCGCCGATCACGATCTTGCTGTAGCCCGGCCCGTGTACCTCGATGCGCGCATCGCCCTGCCACTGCCGCGTGGATGAGACATCGCCGAACACCATGCCGCGGCCGCAGCGGCGCAGGATCTCGGCCGCGCCCGCGTGATCGGCCGGGTAGTATCCGAACCCTTCCGGCGGCGCGCCTGCGTGGATCAGCGCCTGGATGATTCGGTAAGGCGTCCAGGGCTCGGCCGCGCCGGGCTTCAGCACCAGCGGGGTCTTCAACGCAAATGCCGGGGCCCACAGCGAATGCACGCCGGGCGAGTTGCTGGGCAGCACCACCCCCAGCGACTCGCCGCGCGGGAAGTAGCTCAAGCCTTCGGCGTGGCCGCTGTCGAGCACCTTCAAATCCAGGCCGCGCGTGAGGCCGTTGATTACCGCTTCCATCTCCGCCAGCACCGTGCGGATTTTGTGCATGTTCCGGCGCACCATCACGTGCGGCAGGCCCGTGGTGGCGGAAACCTGGCGGACGTAATTCTCCGGCGATTGCGTCGTGTCGCCCAGGGGAAGCGGGGCGGCGGCGAACAGATCGGCGGCGCGGGCGCACATGCGGAACAGTTCCTGTGACGTGAAGCCCGCCAGGATCGCGCGCGCCATCTCCTGGTCCAGCAGATCGCGCCGGATCAGTCCCACGTTTGCCTGGCTGATTTCGACGAACGACTCGCCCGTGCGGTAGTGCGGCGTGCGCACAGTATCGAGGCTGCGGTACGGCCGGCCGCGCCGCAACAACGGAATGTGCACCACCTGCTGCATCAGGCATCTCCCTTCGTTAGCGCCCTAAGCTCCCCTTCCACATCCATCGGAGCGTCTGGCGGCAGGTGGACAATCAGGAACCCGCCGAACGCACGCTCCCATTTGCCTCCCAGCGCCATCACACGATCTAGGACGACCCGTAATTCGGGAGAGTCTTGTGTGGCAGCGCTGAGAATAGCCGAAGCGATCTTCAGGCCTGACCGCGAAACCAGCTTTGTAAATACCGATGCTCCGTCGGGTTGGCGAGCGACCTCGACCACGTCCCCGTAGAAGAGATCGGCGACGAAAGAACTGTCCTCTAAACGGTATCTGTCCTCGCCCAACGGAACGACGCGAAGAGTTTCAGACCCTTCCGGGAAGAAGATTTCGAGTTCCTCAAGCTCTGGCATAGATCGCTGTGTTCTTCGAAAGTGCCCTAGTACCTAGTAAACGCCCTCGACCACCGTCTTCTGGAACCTGGAAAACGGCCGCACGTTGCGCACGCCGTCCCAAGGGTACTCTTTATATGACGGCTCCCGCTCCGCCTCGTCCCGTTCTAAAAAGCGCGGCATGAAGAATTCGCGCGTCAGCGTGGTCAGGCGCACGCGCCCGGTTTCGCCATAGCCCACCACTCGGGCCGGATTGTCCGGATCGACCACTTCGATCATGGCGCGCGGCGACGGCGGGTAATAGATGATGGCGTAATTGTCCTCGGCGCGGCGCGGTTTGTGGACCGCCAGTCCCATCAGGGTGTTGCCATACGTGGGCGCGAAGTAGACGCCATCCAGCAATTCCTCGACGGCGAAACGGTGGAACTGCGGAGTCATCTCCGTGCCGCCACAGAACACGCCGCGGATGCCCATTTTCTTCAGCGACACCATTTCGCAAAGCGCTTCCAGCAGTTTGGGCGTGGTGAACATGCAGCGGATATTGTCGTGCGCGCGCAATAGCGTCAGGCCCTGCTCGACGACGTGTTGCTTGTAAGCCTCCGCTTCGTCGATTTTCCCGCGCTTGATCAGTTTGATAACCCAGCGCGGGTCCAGATCGGTCATGAAGCAGATGCCGCCGCGGAATTGCGCCAGGTGCTCGACGGCCAGGCGCAACCGTCTCGGTCCGCTGGGGCCCAGCATCAGCCAGTCGGAGCCGGGCGGAAACGAGTCGTCCGGCAGAGTGGCGCTGAAGGCTTCGTAGTCGATGCGGAAATCGTCGATGCTGATGCGCGACTTGGGCACGCCTGTGCTGCCGCCGGTCTCGAAAACATAGACGGGCCGCGCGGCATACGCTTTGGGCACCCAGCGGCGCACGGGCCCGCCGCGCAGCCACTCGTCCTGGAAAAAACCGAAGCGATCCAGGTCGTCGTAGCCGCGGATTTCGGTGCGCGGATCCCAATCGAGCTTCGCGGCGTAGTCCAGCCAGAACGGACAGCCGGTTTCCGGATTGAAGTGCCACGCGACGATCTCGCGCGTCCAGGCGTCCAACGCGGCGCGCGCGGCTAAGATCTTGGCCGGGAGGCCGGTTTCGATGAGAGTGTCCACGGTTTCTTTAGTTTAGTATGACGGGCGGAGGTGAGGCGGAGGTGAGGCGGAGGGACTGTACCGCTCAGCGCGGTATGCAAGCTCGCGAGAGCCGCGTTTAAGCGGCATTCGTTTTGGGCCGTACCTCGCGCTCGATCTGCTTTAGCTTGGCTTGCCGCGCCAGCCGGAGCTCGTAGTCGAGTTGTGAGTCCCAGCCAGAATTCCGCGCTGGTTCCCAAATAGCGGGCAAGGCGCAATGCGGTATCGGCGGTGATTCCCCGGCCCCGGACGATCTCATTTAAGCGCGCGCTATCGATACCGAGAGCACATCCTCTCGAATAGTCTCGCCTGGGTGAATGGGTGACAGCGAGTTTGGCATAAGTTTTTGCGTCCTCAATGGTAATCCACGATCTCTACTCCATGCGCATCGCCTTCCGACCAGGTGAAACAGACGTGGAACTGGTCGTTGATCCGGATACTGTATTGCCCGGCCCGAACGCCTTTTGAGAACCTCCAGCCGGCTCCCGGGGAGCGCCGAAAGATCGCTGAGGCTGCGCGCCTGATGAAGCTGATACATCATACCGCGAGATTCCTAAGTGTATGGCGTTCCACGACAAGCGTCAAGCCGGTGAGGCGGTGCGTGGGCACTAACCTTCCGCCCACCCGAACGGCTATAGTGGCATCATGATGCTCTCCCGCGCCGAGACCAAAGCGCTCTACGACAAAATCAGCAAGGTCTACGATCTTCTGTCCGAGCACACCGAAGGACCGGTGAGCGAAGCCGGCTTGCGGATGCTCGCGGCGCAACCGGGCGAGACGGTCCTCGAGATCGGATTCGGCACCGGGCACGCGCTGGTCTGGCTGGCGCGCGCCGTGGGACCCTCCGGCAAGGTGCATGGCATCGATCTCTCCGATGGGATGAGGGCGGTCGCGTCAGACCTGCTCGGGCAAGAAGGGGTCGCGGACCGTGTCGCATTGCGGACGGGTGACGCGACTGACTTGCCGTATCCGGCCGATAGTATGGATGCCGTATTCATGAGCTTCACCCTGGAGTTGTTCGACACGCCGGAAATCCCCGTCGTCCTTGCGCAATGCCGGCGGGTGCTCAAAACCGGCGGACGCATCGTGGTCGTGGGCATGTCCAAAGAGGGCGAACACGGTGTGGTTTACGAGGCTTATGAGTGGACCCATCGGCACTTTCCGAACTTTGTCGATTGCCGCCCGATTCTCGTCAGCCAGGTGCTGGCGGCGGCCGGCTTTCAGGTTACGGAAAAGCAGAATGTACAGATTTGGGTGCCCATGGAAATCGTTCGGGCAGAGAAGCGGGCGTCGCCAGGAGTGGCGACGCGGCACGCTTAGAGCGTGCGCTACGGAGTCAGAAAGGCATCCACCGTCTTGATAAACAACTTCGGTTGATCGACGAAGTTCATATGGCCGCTCTGCGGGAAAATCACCAGCTTCGACCCGCCGATCAGTCGATGCATGTCTTCCGAGAGCGAGGGGGCGCATTCGTCGCGATCGCCCGCGGTAATCAGCGTGGGCACGTTGATCGTGTTCAGGCGATCGGCGTATTCCACGGATTTCAGATTGCCGTCGATGACGTATTCGCCGTTCGATCCCCACATTTCGCGATAAAGGTCCCACGACATGTTCCCGTTTGCAATGGGATCGTAATTCGGGTCCGGCCGCCGCTGGTAGAGATATGGGAAATAGCCTTCCGCCCACGCCGCGATCATGTACTCGTTCGAGTAGCGGTTCTTCTCGTAATCCTTGCCCTTGCCGTACAGGCCGGCCTTCTCCAGCGAAAGAGTGCGGTCGCGCAGCTCCGGAGTCATATCGCCCAGCATGCGGCGGAACACTTCGTTCATCTTATTGGTGCTGTAGAAGGTGCTGCACAGAATCAAGTGCGTGAGATTGGCCTGATACTTCAGCGCATAAGCCTGCGCCAACACGCCGCCATACGAGTGGCCCAGCAGGCTGATGCGGCCCAGCTTGAGTCCCTGCCGCACGGCTTCGGTGTCCTCCACCATGTTTTCGACGGTGTAGCCGGACGGGTCGTCCAGCTTCTCCGATTTCCCCGACCCCCTCTCATCGATGAAGATCAGCTTGTGGTGGCGCGCGAGGGGTAACAGATACGGGAGGAAGTAGTCGTGCGATGCGCCTGGGCCGCCATGCACGATCAATAGCGGCGCGCCCTGGCCGAGTGTCTGGTAATAGATCAGCACGCCGTGCGCATCCACGAAGCCGTCTTGAAGGGGATAGGTTGCGGGCGTCTGTGTGTGCGCCGCGGTGAGCGGGAGCAGCAGGAGCAGCAGCGCCGGAAAAATTGGTTTCATGGAAATGAGGATAGCGCACGGCGCCGCGCGGTTTGACTGTTCCCCTCCCCCTCCGCTATCCTTACCGTTTATCTAACCACCCCCGACCCACCATGACAGCCGACGGCTCCTCGACCACCGAAGCTAAGCCGCAGCTCAAGCGCGCCCTCGGCCCCTGGGACCTGACCTTCCTCTCCGTCGTCGCCATCGCCAACCTCAATCTCGTTCCGGTCATCGCCGCCAACGGGCCCATCACCGTCTGGCTCTGGCTGGCCGCGCTCGTCTTCTTCCTGCTGCCGCAAGGCATTACGGTCATCGAGCTGGCCCACCGGCATCCCGCCGAGGGCGGACTCTACGTCTGGACCAAGGACGCTTTCGGCGATTTCCACGGATTCATGTGCGGCTGGGCCTACTGGACCACCAACATGTTCTACCTGCCCACGCTGCTCTTCTACCTGGGCGGGATTCTGGCGTATGCGGGTCCCAAGAGCGTCGCCAGCCTCGCCGATAACCGCGTCTTCTTTTTCCTGCTCACCGTGGGCCTGCTCTGGCTGACGGCACTGCTCAATATTCGCGGCCTCGGCGTGGGCAAGTGGGTAAACAACATGGGCGGCCTGGGTTACCTGATCGGCGCGGTGGTGCTGGTAGGGCTGGCCATCGCGGTGGTGTGGCGGCACGGCGTCGCGCTGCCCGCCTCCAGCTTCGCCATCCGCGGCCTCGACTGGAGCATTATGTCCTCCTTCGGCGTGATCTGTTTCGGACTCGTGGGCCTGGAACTCGGCCCGGTAATGGGCGACGAGATTCGCGATCCGCAGCGCAGCGTGCCGCAGGGCGTTTTGTGGGGCGGCATTCTGGCCGGGTTGATCTACATCACCGCCACGCTGGCATTGCTACTGGCGGTCCCGCAGCAGGAGGTCAAAGTCATTCAGGGCGTGTTGCAAGCAGTGGACAAGATGACCGCCATGGGCGTGGGCGCCCGCTGGATGCTGCCCGCGCTCGCGGGGGTGCTGGCCGTCGGCATCGCCGGCGCCAGTTCCGCCTGGCTGGGCGGATCGGCGCGCATCCTCTTCGTTTCCGGCATCGATCGCTACATGCCGAAGGCCATGGGCAAGGTGCATGCGAAGTTTGGCACTCCGCACATCGCCATACTCGCCATGACGATTCTTTCCTCACTGCTGGTCAGTATGAGCTTCATCGGCGCAAGCGTGAAGGAAGCTTACGTGACTTTACTGGATCTCTCCGTGGTCTTGCAAATGATCTCGTATCTTTATCTATATGCGACCCTGGCGAAAGTGGCCTACTCAAAGACCGCGGGCGACGGGTACTACGGGAAAGCGCGCCTGCGATTCGCGGCCATCGGCGGGCTGGCGGCCACCGTGGTGGGCGGCGCGGTGGCCTTCGTGCCTCCGCGGCAGGTCGCTTCCGTGTGGATCTTCGAGCTGAAGATGTTCTGCAATTGCGCCGGGTTCATGAGCCTCGCGGCTGTGCTGTTCTGGTACTACTCGCGGCGTCGCGCCGCATAATCCCGCATAATCGAAGAATGGCTATCGCTTCGATCAACCCGGCCACTGGTGCGACCCTGCAGGTATTCGATCCCCTTTCGGCCAGCGGGATAGAGCAAAAGCTGGCGCACGCCTTCGCCACATTTCAGAGCTACCGCAAGACTTCCTTCGCGCAGCGCGCCCAATGGCTGCACAACGCCGCCGGCGTTCTGGATGAAGGGAAACAGGAATACGGCCGCATCATGACCCTCGAGATGGGCAAGACGCTGAATTCCGCGATCGCCGAAGCGGAGAAGTGCGCCTTGGGCTGCCGCTATTACGCGGAAAACGGCGAGCGCCACCTGGCCGACGAAACCATCGCCACGAATGCCTCGCGCAGCTTCGTGCGCTACCAGCCGATCGGCCCCGTGCTGGCCGTGATGCCCTGGAACTTTCCCTTTTGGCAGGTGTTCCGTTTCGCAGCGCCCGCGCTGATGGCGGGCAACGTGGGACTGCTGAAGCACTCTTCGAACGTGCCGCAATGCGCCTTGGCCATCGAAGATATCCTGCGCCGCGCGGGCTTCCCGGATGGCGCGTTCCAGACGCTGCTGATCGGCGCGGCGCAGACCGCGTCCGTGCTGGCCGACGATCGCGTGGCCGCCGCCACACTGACTGGCAGCGAACCGGCCGGCCGCGCGGTGGCCGCGCAATGCGGCGACCTGATCAAGAAGACCGTACTCGAACTGGGCGGCAGCGATCCTTTTATCGTGATGCCCAGCGCCGATCCGGACGATGCCATTTCGACGGCGGTAAAGGCGCGCACGATCAACAACGGACAGTCCTGCATAGCTGCCAAGCGCTTCATCGTGGCCGATGGCATTTATGACGAATTCGAGCGGCGCTTCGTCGAGACCATGCAGGCGTTGCGGGTTGGCGATCCCATGGAGCCCGATACCGACGTCGGCCCGCTGGCGACCAGCGCCATCCGCGAAGAGTTGCACGCGCAGGTGGAGCGCGCCGTTGCTGCCGGAGCGCGCCTGCTGCTGGGCGGACGGATGATCGGCGGCCCAGGCTACTTTTATGAGCCCACGGTGCTCGCGGGCATCGCGCGCGAATCGGACGTCTTCCGCGAAGAGATGTTCGGGCCTGTCGCCATGCTCTTCCGCGTCAAGGACGCCGCCGAAGCCATTGAACTGGCGAACGATTCGCCGTTCGGCCTGGGGTCGAGCGTGTGGACCCGCGACGCCGCCGAGCAGGGGCAGTTCATCGACGAAATCCAGGCGGGCGCGGTTTTTGTGAACGGCATGGTGGCGTCCGATCCGCGGCTGCCCTTCGGCGGCGTGAAGCGCTCCGGCTACGGCCGCGAGTTGGGCGTCTGCGGCATTCGCGAGTTCGTCAACGTCAAGACGGTTTGGTGCAAGTAGCGCACGCACCTTGCGTGCCGCGTCCCCACTCGTGGCCGACCTCTTGGACTAATGACTAACTCACGCGATTCCGACTTCTGCTTTCTGGCTCCCGACTTCCTCTCAGGCCAGCTTCGCCAGATCCTCCAGCTTGAGCCTCCCGGTGTAGACGGCCATGCCGAGGGCGGCATGTACGCATCGCCGGGCGGGGCGCGCACTTCTTCGATTGTGGCGATGCCGCCGGTCGCCGTGATCTCCAGCGTCGTGGCGGCGCGCAAGCGCCGGAACCAGTCCAGATCGGTGTCTTGCAGCATGCCTTCCTTATCCACGTAAGTGCATAGGAAGCCTGCGCAGAAAGGCTCCAACGCCGCATGGATGCCGTCCGCGGCGAAGGCGGCCGTGCCCACGATCACCTTGTGCGCGTCTCGATCGACCAGGGCGCGCGCGCTCCACCGAAAGCACGACGCCTCCCGCGCGCGTGCGGGCATGCGCGGCCACCAGGTGCACGAGTTCGTCGTTCGAGCCGGTGCCCATCGCGGCATTCAGGTCGATCACTTGGATTTCCGGAAAAGCCGCGAAGCGGCGCAGCATTTCGAGCGGCGAGTCCGCTTCGAGGATCTTCTCGCGGCCCTTCACAAGCTGGACGACTTTGCCGTCCATCAGATCGATGCAAGGAAGATCATCACACTCTCCGCACCGGGATGCCGTGCCGGTCCAGGTATTCCTTTAGGTCGGCGATGCGCAGAGTCCCGTAGTGGAAGACGGACGCCGCGAGCGCCGCATCGGCTTCGCCATCGGTGAGCACGCGCAGGAAGTCTTGGGGCCGCCCAGGCGACGGCGTCCAGGTCTTCCGGGTTCCGCCCGCCGCGCGTATAGACGGTCCGTGCGCCGGGCGCGCGGCGGCGCGCATCGATGGCCAGCACGACAGCCTGCGCGCCGAATTCCGCGCTAAGCTCCGTGATCAGTTCGGGACGCGGGACGGCCGCGGTGTTCACCGAAATCTTGTCCGCACCGGAAAGCAGGATGCCGCGCGCGTCCGCCACGGAGCGTACGCCGCAGGAGTCCTCGTGCTTAGATCTTCCTTGACATCCGCCAGTGGCTACAATAGCCCGCGCCGGCCTAATTTTCGAATCATGCATTCCATTTCTTCCACAGAAATGCCTCATTCTCCTGGAGCATGCGTTGCTATGCGCTCGATCGGGTTCATGACTGCCGAAATACAGGCGGTACGGACGCGACCGCCAAACCTTCGGCACGATGCGTGCGCCGCGGGTGATCACATCGCCCGTGAATCATGCACATTTTCTCTTGCCCGTCAAAGGCAAGTCGTTTTATCACCTACCGCCGATGGGGCATCCTATAAGAAGTGCCTCTACTCCGGTTCAACCGCGTTTCAAAATCCTATGCCGGCGTGCCGGCCCTGGTGGGCGTGTCGTTCGACGTCGCACGCGGCGAATTCGTGGCCCTGGTCGGCCAGAGCGGATGCGGCAAATCGACGCTGCTGAACGTCGCGGGCGCAATGGACTTCCCGACATCCGGCGAAGTCGTGCTCGACGGCGTGGTCACGTCGTCGCTCGGTGAAGCCGCGCTCACGCGCCTGCGCCGCGAAAAGGTCGGCTTTATCTTTCAGTCGTTCCAGTTGCTGCCGTCGCTGTCCGCCGTCGAGAACGTGGAACTGCCGTTATTGCTTGCCCGCCGCCCGCGGGCCCGCGAGACCGCGCTAGACTGCTTGCGGGAGGTTGAAATGGACGCCTACGCCGCGCGCATGCCCTACCAGCTTTCCGGCGGCCAGATGCAGCGCGTCGCGATCGCGCGAGCCCTGGTCCACGCGCCGGCGCTGCTGCTCGCCGACGAACCTACGGGCAACCTCGATAGCACTACCGGGGACTTGGTACTGCAACTGCTGCGGCGCATTGCCGACAGGCGTCAGACCACCATACTGATGGCCACTCACAACGTGGAAGCTGTGAGCGTGACAGATACGGTCGTGCGCCTCCGCGATGGACGCGTGCAGGGAATTTCGGAGACGGTGAAGGGACTATAGTGGCGTACCTGACGATCTTCCACCGGCTGATCCTGCGACCCCTCTGGCGCGAGAGCGTACGCACCGTGCTGACCATCGCCGCGGTTGCGCTGGGGGTAGCCGTGGTGCTGGCGATCGAACTGGCGGGCGAAGCCGCTGCAGGCTCCTTCCGCTCATCGGTCGAAACGCTTGCAGGCAGCGGCGATTTTGAAGTGACGGCTACCGGCGGCGTCCCTGCCGCAGCCCTCGCACGATTGGCGCTGCTTCCGTATGCGCTCAAGCTCAGGCCGCGTATCGAGGACTACGCCGTCGTCGCCGCCACCAATCGAGTTGTGCCGTTCGTCGGAGTCGACATGCTGGGCGACGCACCCGCGGCCACCGCGGGGAACACTGGCGCATCCGAATTCTTGCATGGCGGCTTTATTTGGGTGGGGAAGGACGCAGGCTGGAAACCGGGCGAGCATGTCCGCCTGATCGTCAATGACGAGTCGGCGGACTACACCGTGCGCGGCATCGTGGATGGCGCCGGCGACGCCATCGTTACGGACCTGGCGCCTGCCGCCCGCCTTCTGCACCGCGGTGCGATGCTCGACCGCATCCTGATCGACGTGCCGATAGTTGTGCCGGCCTCGCGCCCGCTGGAACAGTGGGAATCGATCCTGCGCACTGCCCTGCCCGATGGCGTGACGCTGGCGCCGCAGGGCGCGCGCACCGGAGAGAATCGCCGTATGCTGGCCGCGTTTCGCTGGAATCTGCGGGTGCTGAGCTATATCGCCCTGGTGGTTGGCGCGTTTCTGATCTACAACACCATCTCGGTTTCAGTGATTCGCCGCCGCGAGGAGATCGGCATTATGCGCGCGTTGGGCGCTACACGCTTCGGCGTCCTGGGCGCGTTTCTCCTGGAAGCGGGCTGCCTGGGTCTCGCCGGCGGACTCGCGGGCGTGGCGCTGGGCCGCTTGATGGCCATCGGATCCGTGCGCCTGGTGGCCGCTACGGTCGAGTCGCTTTATGTTTCGAGCACGCCCGCGCCCATCGCACTTACATGGGGCGTGGTGGTGGCGGGCATCGCCATCGGCGTGCTGGTATCGATGGTTTCCGCGCTCGCTCCAGCGTGGGAAGCGTCACAGGTGATGCCCGTCGAAGCGATGGCCCGTGGCCGGCGCGATCACCACGTGCGCATGCATCAGGGGCGCGGCCTGGCGTTCGGCGCGGCTCTTGCGCTGGCCGCTTGGTTCGCGTCCCGTCAACCGCCGGTCGGCGGAAAGCCCTTATTCGGATATCTCGCCGCTCTGCTCATGATTGGCGCATCCACGCTGGCGATCCCCGCGCTGATCTCCGTGCTTTCACGCGCCACCGCGACGGTTGCCGGCCGCGTGTTTGGTGTGGAAGCGCTGCTCGCTTCGCGCAGCTTGGCGGGATCGATGCGGCGCACTGCCGTCTTGGTCGGCGCGCTATCCACCAGCATCGCCATGCTCTCGGCCGTCGGGATTATGGTTGGCAGCTTCCGGCAGACCGTGCTCCTTTGGATGGAGGACCGCTTGCAGGCGGACCTCTACTTGCGCCCCGCGGGACCTGCCGGAGCCGACCGCCACCCGACGCTGGCGCCGGACATCGCCGCGCGCCTGGAAGCTCTCCCCGAAGTGGCCGCAGTGGACCAGTTCCGAGCTTACGAAATCAGCTACCAGGGCATGCCGGCCACGCTCGGCGGCGGCGACGCGCGCATCGCGGGACGCTACGGCCGCCGTCCGTTCTTCTCCGGCGCACGCCCGGCGGACGTCTTCGCCCAACTCATCGGCCACGACCGCGTCATCGTCAGCGAGGCGTTCGCCAACAAGCACGGCGTGAAACGCGGCGACACGCTGGAGCTTCCGCTGGGCGGGCGGCGCGTCCGCTTCCGGGTGATCGATATCTACGGCGACTACTCCAACGAACGCGGCTACATCGTCATGGACCGCGGCACTCTCTTACAGTACCTGCCCGACCCGGCGCCATCGAATGTGGCCGTGTACCTGCGCGCTGGCGCCAGCCTGGAAGCGGGGCGCCGCGCCGTGGAGACCGCGCTGGCCGGACGTCGAGTAATGGTCTTCACCAACCGTTCCCTGCGCGAAGAAGCCATGCGCGTTTTCGACCGCACTTTCGCCATCACCTACGCGCTGGAAGCGGTGGCCGTTTTCGTCGCCGTGATGGGGGTGGCTGGCGCGCTCCTCGCGTTGGTGATCGACAGGCGCCGCGAGTTCGGCCTGCTGCGCTTCCTGGGCGGCTCGACGGGCCAAATCCGGCGCATCATCCTGTTCGAAGCCGGATTGCTGGGCCTGCTCGCCAACATTGCCGGCATCGTGCTGGGGTTTTGGCTGTCGCTGTTGCTGATATTCGTCATCAACCGTCAGTCGTTTGGTTGGACCATCCAGTTTCACTGGCCCGTTGCGGTGCTGGTGTCGGCGCTGTCCATCGTGTACGCCGCCACGGTGCTGGCCGCGCTGTACCCCTCGCAGGTGGCCGCCAGGCTCGTACCCATTGAGGTGATCCATGAAGATTAGCGCACTTCTGTTTGCCGCCTTCGAACTGTACCGCGCGGCGCTGCCCGGCTACCGCTATGAGTTCCCGCGCGACCACTTTAATCACGCTGAATTTCAGACCGAATGGTGGTATTACACCGGCAATCTCCGCGACACCCAAGGCCGCCGCTTCGGATTCGAATTGACCTTTTTCCGCCAGGGCGTAGACCGCGGCGTGGACCCGGACAAGGAACCCGCAACCGTGTGGGATGTACGCGACGCCTGGCTCGCACACCTCGCCCTGAGCGACATCGATGGCGGCAAATACCTGCACGCCGAGCGACTGAACCGCGCGGGCCCGGGCCTTGCCGGCGCGTCCCTCGACCAGGCGCGCGTCTGGAACGGCAACTGGCGCGCGCAATGGGATCTCGGCGGAGGCACGCAGCAGCTCGAAGCCATCGAACCGCGCTTCTCGTTCAACCTCGCGTTGCGCGCGTTGAAGCCGCCCGTAATCCACGGCATCAACGGCGTGAGTCAGAAGGCTGCGGGCGCCGGGCGTGCTTCACACTACATCTCGCTCACGCGCCTGGAAACGCGCGGCGAGATCGTGTTGGAAGGCCGCACGTTCCGCGTCGAAGGCCTCTCCTGGATGGACCACGAGTTCTTCACGGAGCAACTCGACCCCACGCAGAGTGGTTGGGACTGGTTCAGCCTGCAGTTCGACGACGGCACGGAGCTGATGCTCTTCCGCTTGCGCCGTAAGGATGGCGCCGCCGACCCCTACTCCGCGGGGACCTACATTGACGCGCGCGGCCACACGACCCACCTCGCGCGCGATACGTTTTCCGTAACGCCCGGCAAGCTCTGGAACAAGTACCCGATCGAGTGGGCCGTGCGCGTGCCGTGGCTCGGAATCGCCGTCCAATTGACTACGCGGCTGCCGCAGCAGGAATTCGAAAGCAAGCAGAATCCATATTGGGAAGGCGCAGTCGAGATCGCCGGCACGCGCCGCGGCTTCGGGTACGCAGAGATGACCGGCTACACCGCTCCTGTGCGATTTTGATTGTGCAATTGCCTGATTCGGCTGATGCGGCAGATCGGTTTTTCACGGGAATTTCGCCGGAAAACCACGCTTCGGGTAAATGCTCACAGGGCCGCCGTCCGTCATGCCCCCGGCGTGGCGAGACTCTGGGGCCGGACCGGGACAAGGTAAGGTGGGAAGACTCGGCGATGCTTCGCACCGCAGGAAGCGCTGCAGGGGACTTTACGGCCAGTCCCGCGCGCCGTGGAAGATGCGCGAAATTTCAATGGCGTGTTCGGTGACCTGATAGACCACAATGTCAGGCAGGGTTGAGCAACCGTCGTAGATGGTTCGGGCGACGCGGCGGGCGGCTTCCGGATTGTCGCGCTCTATGCGTTGGCAAATGCGCTCC
>Ga0302324_100005829_pt1 | contig 26780 bp, 22 predicted proteins | sample Palsa_T0_1_FD_201949 | JGI IMG/M metagenome (GOLD analysis project Ga0302324, IMG submission 201949) | Peat permafrost microbial communities from Stordalen Mire near Abisko, Sweden - Palsa_T0_1 | ecosystem: Environmental > Terrestrial > Soil > Palsa > Peat permafrost | place: Sweden: Abisko...
TCCGCTGGCGATGACCTTGCCGCTAAGACCTCGGGCGGCGAGCCCCGGCGGGGCGTCAAACGGCTCGATGACCACGCGGCGTGAGGTGACGGCATCGTGGATCATTACGGCGATGCCGATGCCGATGACGGTCGCGAACAGCGCAATGAAAAGCTGGAAGCCGACGCGAAGCCGCAGGCCGAACCTGCGGACTTTTTCCTCGCGCAGCCGGTTGCGCAGGTGCGCAACGCGCAAGGCGTGTTCGTCTTCCAGGTGCCTCTTCTGCACCTGCAGCAGTTCGGACTGATGACCGAGGAATTCCTCGGTCTTTCGAGCGACTCCGGGATCCTGTCGCGACGCGATCGCGGCGATGGCTGCCGCAAACGCCTCGGCACCGGCCAGTGCCTCAGGAGCTTCTACTTCCGGCTTCTCTTCCTCGTCCCCGAGGATTCCGCCGAGCAAGCCTTCAGCCATGGCGAGTGCCTCCGCTCTTTTCCATCACCCTCGTCTGATCTGCGGCGGCCGTCAGCCCTTGATCAGCCGGATCACCGCGCCGATCAGGTCGATCAGCAGCAGCGCCAGTATGGGCAGGCTGCTCAGGCTAAAGCCCAAACTGCGCTTGGAGGGTTCCGCGATATAGGCGCGCAGGTAGACGAAGCGCCCGATCAGGTACACCACGCCGAGCAATGCGACCCAATAGAAGGCCACGTAGACGGTCGCGATCCACAACGCCGGCAGAAAGATCACCAGCAATTCGAGCGTATTCATCTGCACGCGAAAGTAGCGCTCGAAAATCTCGTTACCGGTGATCGCCGGCGCCTTGACGCCGAATCGGTCGCGGGCGCGGCCGACCAGCACCCCAAAATACAGGAATTGCAGCAGGGCGAGCACCGTGATGATTTCGACCCAGGCCATGGTTCACCTATCGAGCGCCGGGCGGATTGCCCGCCGCTATGGTGAGCCCGCGGCGCCGCGCACGCCAGCGCTGCCCCGATCAGCCCTCCATGGCACCGGCCGCACCCAGTGGGACCGGCTTCATTTGGGAATCGATCCGTCGACCCCCTCGACGTACCAGTTGATCGCCATCAGGTCGTCGATCGATACCGAGGAGCCCGCCGCAACCTTCAGCGTGCCGCTGTTGTCCTTGATCGGACCGGCGAACGGCAACAGGCTGCCGGCGCTGATCGCCTGTTTCTTCGATTCGAACTGTCGTGCCACCTCAGCGGGCACCACTGGATTGAGCGGCGTGAGGACCACGACGCCCTCCTTGATGCCCAATCGTTCCTGCCGTCCACCGGTCCAGGAGCCATCGAGGATTTTGTTGATCTCATCGATGTAGTACACCCCCCAGTTCTCGGTGTTGGCGGTCAGCTGCGCATGCGGGCCGTACTTCGCCATATCCGAATCCCAGCCGAAAGCGTAAATGCCTTTTTCTTCTGCGACCTGAACTGCGGCCGGGGAATCGGTGTTCTGGCACAGGATGTCGGCCCCCTGGGCGATCAGCGCCTCGGCGCCCTGGCGCTCCTTGCCCGGGTCGTACCAGGTGTCAACCCAGACCACCTTGGTGTGGATCTTGGGATTGACGCTTCGGGCACCGAGAGTGAAGGCATCGATATTGCGGATCACTTCGGGAATCGGAAACGAGCCGATGTAGCCGAGCGTGTTGGTCTTGCTCATGCGCCCGGCCAGCACCCCGAGCAGATAGGCGCCCTCGTAGAAGCGCGCCTGGTAGTTGACCACGTTGGCGGCGGTCTTGAAGCCGGTGGCGTGCTCGAAGCGGGTGCGCGGAAACAGCTTCGCCACCTTGAGCGTCGGCTCCATGTAGCCGAAGGAGGTGGCGAAGATGACGCCGTAGTCTTTCGCCGCCAGCTGGCGGATGACACGCTCGGCGTCGGCGGTCTCCGGCACGCTCTCCACATAGGTGGTCTCGATCCTGGGACCGAACTGCTTTTCGGCCGCCAGCCGCCCGAGATTGTGCTGGTAGGACCAGCCACCGTCGGAAATCGGGCCGACATAGACAAAGGCCACTTTCAGCGGCGCGGACGCCGCCGCGCACAGTGCGCTCAGACCGACCAGACCGGTCGCCGCCAGAGCGGACCAGGTTCGTTGTTGCATGAGTAGGTGCCTCAGGGACGCGGCCACGCGACCCATTATGGCGGGCATGCAAGCTGCATTCCATAATGAGAAGCCATGGTCATCCGGGACGGACTCATGAACGATTGCACTTTTCTGCGTGCGCTGCGCGGCCGCCGGCCGCTGTGCGTCGCCGCCTGTTCATTGCTGGCCGCTGCCGCGGCACTCGGATCGGCCCGCGCCGCGTCGCTCGAGGCACCGCTCGCGGTGAAAGTGCTGGTCGTCAACATGTTCCAGCTCGAGGCCACGCCATGGCTCGGACAGCTGCGGGCCGATCGCGAGATTCGGGTCCCAGGATTGTCCAGCGACTATCCGCTGGTTCGCTGCAACGCCCAGGCAGTGTGCCAGATGACCACCGGCATGGGTCACGCCAACGCCGCGGCATCGATGATGGCAGTGATCTACAGCGGCCTGTTCGATCTGCATCAGACCTATTTTCTGATCGCCGGCATCGCCGGCATCGACCCCGCCCGCGGCACCATCGGATCGGCCGCGTGGGCGCGTTACGCGGTCGATGTCGGTATCGCGCATGAGATCGACGCGCGCGAACTGACCGGCGGTTGGCAGGACGGCTATTTCGGCATTGACACCGACGCTCCGGGCAAAAAGCCGCGGCTGGAGTATCGTACCGAGGTGTTTCGGCTCGATGAGGCCCTGCTGCAGAAGGCGCTGAGCTTGTCGCATCACGTCGCGCTTGAGGACAGCGACGACGTGCGCGCCTATCGCCTGCACTACCAGCAGTCCCCCGCGAACCAGCCGCCACAGGTGACACAGTGCGACACCGTCACCAGCGACACTTGGTGGTCCGGGCAGCACCTGGGCGAACACGCGCGCCGCTGGACCAGCCTGCTCACTGACGGCGAGGGCATCTATTGCACTTCCCAGCAGGAGGATAACGCTACGCTCAACGCGCTGACCCGAGGCGCGCAGTCCGGCTTGCTCGATCTGAAACGCGTGGCGGTGCTGCGCTGTGGCGCGGACTTTGATCGGCCCTATGCGCATCAGAGCTCGATCGATGCGTTGCGGGCGCAGTTCGCACTGCCAGGCGCCGCGCGAATCTCGGTCGACAACCTGCTGCGCGCGGGCCAACCGCTGGTCGAGGAGATCGGGCGGCACTGGGACCTGTGGCGCAACGGGGTGCCCGTGGACTCCCGGCCTTGAGGGGCCGCCTGCACCAACTTCGCCTCGTCGGGGGAACGCTGCGGCGAAACGGTGCACGGCCGCGGCGGCCGGCCACATGATCGCATCGTGGTGTTGGGAATTCACGCACGCAGGTTATAGTCGGTTGCAGAGTTACTCCTATAAAGATTGGATGACAGCGCTGATCCCGATGAACAGGCCAATCCCGCAAGTACCAGCCGGGCGTACCCGGCTGCCGATCCTGCATCCCGCATGACGGCGAGCGCCGCGCCGCCGCGCCTCGCACTGCACGGCATCAGCAAACGCTATGCGAGCGTAATCGCCAACGATCACATCGATCTGCAGGTAGCCGTCGGCGAGATCCATGCGGTGCTGGGCGAGAACGGCGCCGGCAAAAGCACGCTGATGAAGGTCGTATACGGCGTGACGCAACCCGATGAGGGCAGCATCGAATGGGAAGGCGCGCCGGTCGCGATACGCAGCCCGGCCCAGGCGCGCCGCCTGGGCATCGGCATGGTATTTCAGCACTTCTCGATTTTCGAGACGCTGACCGTAGCCGAGAACATCGCCCTGGCGCTGGGCGAACGGCTGCCGGCCGCAGCCCTGGCAGCCCGTATCGATGAGGTGTCCCGACGCTACGGTCTGCCGATCGATCCGGGGCGCCTGACTCACAGCATGTCAGTGGGTGAGCGCCAGAGGGTCGAGATCGTGCGCTGCCTGCTGCAATCACCGCGGCTGTTGATCATGGATGAACCGACCTCGGTGTTGACCCCGCAAGCGGTGCGCGCGCTGTTTGAGACCCTGCGCCGCCTGGCCGGGGAGGGCGTCAGCATTCTGTACATCAGCCATAAGCTCGATGAGATCCGCGAGCTGTGCGACGTCGCCACGATACTGCGCAATGGTCGCGTCAGCGGCACCGCGATTCCGCGCGAGGAGACCAACAGCACACTGGCGCGCATGATGGTCGGCGGCGAGCTGAAGGAATGCAAACTCGAAGCGCGCCAGCCAGGCCCGATCCGGCTCGAGCTGACCAATCTGTCCATGGACACGCAGGATCCGTTTGGCACGGCTTTGCAGCAGATCAATCTGCGGGTGTGCAGCGGCCAGATCGTCGGCATAGCCGGTGTATCCGGCAACGGCCAGAAGGAGCTGCTGGCGGCAATCTCAGGAGAACGCTTGTGCCCGCAGCGCGGCGCGGTGCGCCTGTGCGGTCAGGACGTGGCGCGGCTGAATCCGGCGCAGCGGCGCACGCTGGGGCTGCGCTTCGTCCCCGAGGAGCGGCTCGGGCGCGGGGCCGTGCCCGGGATGCATCTGGCCGACAACTGTCTTCTCACCGGCGCCACCGCCGGACTGGTGCGCCACGGCATGGTCCAAAGCCGCGCGGCACGCGCGTTTGCCCGCGCGACGATCGATCAGTTTGCCGTGAAATGCGACGGCGAGCTGGCCCTCGCGAGCAGCCTGTCCGGCGGCAACCTGCAGAAATTCATTGTCGGCCGTGAGATACGCCTGGTACCTACGGTGATGCTGGTGGCGCAGCCGACCTGGGGTGTCGACATCGGTGCGTCACTGCTGATTCGGCAGGCCCTGATCGACCTGCGCAGCGCCGGCGCCGCCGTGCTGGTGATCTCCGAGGATCTTGATGAGCTGTTCGCGATCTGCGATTACCTGGCGGTGATCGCGCGAGGACGCTTGTCGGCGACGGCGCCGACGGCCGGTCTAGCGGTCGAAACGGTCGGGGTCTGGATGACCGGCGAGTTCGAGGCTGCCGGGCGCGCCGCGGCGGTGACGCATGCCGCCGTTTGACCGCCGCACCTGGCCGCTGCGTCTGGAGCGGCGCACGAAGCCCTCGACCGTGATGCGCATCTGGTCCTCGCCGCTGGCGGCGCTGGCCATGCTGGCAACCGGGTTGCTCGTATTCGCGGCGCTCGGCAAGGATCCGGTGGCCGCGTTCCGGGTCTTCTTCGTCGAGCCGGTCAGCTCGATGTACGGCGTCGGCGAACTGCTGCTCAAGGCGACGCCGCTGATATTGTGCGCGCTGGGACTGGCCCTGAGTTACCGCGCCAATGTCTGGAATATCGGCGCCGAGGGGCAGCTCACGCTCGGCGCGATTACCGGCGGGGGTGTCGGTTTGGTCTACGGCGCCGCGCTCGGCCATTGGGCGCAACCGGCCGAGCTCGCCGCCGGGGTGCTCGGCGGCATGGCCTGGGCCTCGATCCCGGCATACCTGCGCTCGCGCTTTCATACCAACGAGATCTTCGTCAGCCTGATGCTGGTCTACATCGCGCAACTGCTGCTGTCCTACCTGGTGCACGGGCCATGGCGCGATCCTGCCGGACAGAACTTCCCGCAATCGCCGCCATTGCCCGACAATGCGTTGCTGTCGCCGTTGTTGGACGGGACGCGGGTGAACGCCGGTTTCATCATCGCCGTGACGCTGGCGGGGCTGTCCTGGTGGTTCGGCAAGGCGACCGCCGCAGGCTTTCGCATGCGGGTCAGCGGCATGGCTCCTGCCGCTGCGGCTTATGCCGGAATCAGCGATCGTCGTAACATCTGGCTCGCGCTGATGATCAGTGGTGGGGCGGCCGGGCTCGCCGGCGTATGCGAGGTGGCGGGGCCGATCGGGGTGCTGCAGCCGGTGGTCTCGCCCGGTTACGGCTTCGCCGCCATCATCGTTGCCTTCCTCGGGCGCTTGCACCCGCTGGGCGTGGTGCTCGCGTCGCTGCTGATGTCGGCGCTGTATCTGGGGGGTGAATCGGCGCAGATGGAACTGCAACTGCCGGCCTCGGTCAGCGGCCTGTTTCAGGGCGCGTTGCTGTTTTATCTGCTGGCGGCCGAACTGTTCATCGGCTTTCGGCTGCGCCGCGTGCGTCACCCGGTTTCTGTGCCACCGCTGCCGGCTGCCGGCGCGGCAGCGGGCGGCCGCAGCGCATGAGCCTGGCAGTCTGGGTGACCATCGCCGCCAGCGCCGTGGCCGCCGCGACGCCACTGATTTTCGCGGCGCTGGGCGAGCTGGTCACCGAGCGTGCCGGCGTGTTGAATCTCGGCGTGGAGGGCATGATGCTCGTGGGCGCGATGAGCGGCTTCGCGGTCGGCGTGTCCAGCGGCAGCCTGCTGCTCGCATACCTTGCCGCCGCCGCGTCCGGGGTTCTCATCGCACTGCTGTTCGGTGTCTTGACGCTGAGCCTGCAAACCAATCAGGTCGCGACCGGACTGGCTTTGACGCTGTTCGGCGTGGGCCTGAGCGCCTTTGCCGGCCGCAGCTTCGTCGGTCTGCCGATCCGGCCGCTGCCGGCGCTGCACATCCCATTGCTGACCGAGCTGCCATTGGTCGGACCGCTGCTGTTTCACTATGATCTGCTGGTGTATCTGTCGCTGTTACTGTGCGCACTGATCGCCTGGATGCTCAGGCGCACGCGTGCGGGGCTGCGGCTGCGAGCCGTCGGGGAATCCCCGGAGATGGCCCATGCGCTCGGCGAGCCGGTCACGCGAATTCGCTACCTCGCGGTGCTGTTCGGCGGTGCGATGAGCGGGATCGCCGGTGCCTATCTGTCGACCTCCCTGACGCCCATGTGGACCGAGGGCATGAGCGCAGGGCGCGGCTGGATAGCGCTGGCACTGGTGGTGTTCGGCACCTGGAAGCCGCTGCGCGTAGTGGGCGGGGCGTATCTGTTCGGCACGGTCACCGTGCTGCAGCTGTATGCGCAAGGCCTGGGCGTGCACGTGCCGAGCGAGTTCCTGTCGATGCTGCCCTACGCCGCGACCATCGTCGTGCTGGTGGTGATCTGTCGCGACCCGAAGACGATTCTGCTCAATCAGCCGGCCTCGCTCGGGCGCAGCTTTCATCCCGGGTACTGAGCGGGCGCAGTGATGGACGTCCAGCATCGCACGGCGCATCGCGGCTCGGTCCTGCATTTTAACGACGACCCCGGATTGCAGGACGATCCGCGCGCCTACGATTACTGGGAGCAGGGCGTCCTGATTGTCGCCGACGGGCACATCGAGGCCGTCGGGCCGGCCGCGGCGCTGCTGCCCGCGGCGAGCGGCAACATGCCCGTTGTCGACCACGGGGAGCGGCTGATCATGCCGGGCTTCATCGACACGCACATTCATTATCCGCAGACCGACGTGATCGCCTCGGGGGGCCGCAATCTGCTCGACTGGCTGGAGCGTTACACCTATCCGGCTGAAGAGCGCTTCGCCGATGACGATCACGCGCGCGAGGTCGCCGGCTTCTTTCTCGATGAGCTGCTGCGTAACGGCACCACCACGGCACAGGTGCTCTGCACGGTGCACAAGAGCTCGGTGGAAATATTCTTCCGCGCCGCCGCGGCTCGCGGGCTGCGAATGATTGCCGGCAAGACGCTGATGGACCGCCACTGCCCGCAGCAGCTGCGCGACAGCGCGGCCGAGGGCGAACGCGAAATGCGCGAGCTGATCGAAACCTGGCACGGCCAGGAGCGGCTGCATTATGCGATCACGCCGCGGTTCGCGGCTACCTCGTCGGTGGCGCAGCTGCAGAGCGCCGGGCGGCTGGCACTGGAGTATCCGGACGTGTTCATTCACAGCCATCTGGCTGAGAACCGCGATGAAGTCGGCTGGATCCGGGAGTTGTTTCCCGATGCCCGCAGCTACCTCGATGTCTACGATCGCTTCGGCCTGCTGCGCGATCGGGCCACTTATGCGCACTGCATCTATCTGGACGCCACCGACCGCGCGCGCATGGCCGCAAGTGGCGCCGGCGCCGCCTTTGCACCGACTTCCAATCTTTACCTGGGCAGTGGCCTGTTCGATATCGCAGCCAGCGATGCTGCCGGCATGCGCTTTGCGCTCGCGACCGACGTCGGCGGCGGCAGCAGCTTCAGCATGTTGCGCACCATGGCGGAGGCCTACAAGGTCGCGCAATTGATGGGCCAGCAGCTCTCGCCGCTGCGGGCGTTCTATCTGGCCACCCTGGCGGGCGCCCGCATGCTCGGACTGGCCGACCGCATCGGGCGCTTCGCGCCGGGCACCGAGGCCGATTTCATCGTGCTCGACCCGCAGGCGACGCCGCTGCTGGCCCGCCGCATGGCGCAATCGCAAACGCTGACCGAGCGGCTGCTGGTATTGATGACGCTGGCGGACGATCGCGCCATCGCCGCGACGTATGTGCTCGGCGATCGACAGGAGTTCGCATGATGAAACGGCTGGCAGCGGTCGCAGGCGTGCTTTCGCTCCTCTCGCTTTCGCTGCTGGCGCTGACGCTCCTCCCTGGCGTGTGCAGCGGGCAGGAGACCGGCGGCAGGCGAAAAGTCATCATCGACCAGGATGCCTTCGGTCCGGCCTCGTCCAATCTGCAGGCGATACTGATGCTGCTGCAGGCCAGTGACGTTGAGGTGCTGGGCATCACGATCCCGAGCGGCGATGGCTGGCGCGATGAGGAGGTGAGCCATACGCTGCGCCTGCTCGAGATTGCCCAGCGAACGGAAGTGCCGGTGCATCCGGGCGCGGTGTATCCGCTGGTCAACACCCAACAGCGCACCAGGCTGTGGGAGCAGCTCTACGGCAAGCTGTTCTACAAGGGCGCCTGGACTGAGAGCTGGCCGGCCGAAGGCACCGTGCGCCGCTCGCCGTACCATGCCGATCCGTTCCTGGTGCCACCATCGCCGGCCGGTACCCCCAGGATCAAGGCTTCGTCCGAGACCGCCGCTGCCTTCCTGGTGCGCAAAGTGCACGAGTTCCCGGGGCAGATCACCATCATTGCGGCCGGTCCCCTGACCGACCTCGCCATCGCATCGCGGCTCGATCCGCAGTTCTCCTCCCTGGCCAGGGAGCTGGTGTTCATGGGAGGCAGCTTCAATCCGGTCGCGGCCGACAATGCGTTCGCGGCCGAGTACGTGAATGCGCCGCGGCTGGAGTTCAACATGCGCTTCGATCCGGAGGCCGCGTCGATCGTACTGCACGAGCCCTGGAAGAAAATCACGCAGGTGCCGATCGATCCGACCACCAGGACATTCTTCAAGCCGGAATTCTTCCGGCAATTATCCCAGGGGCGCGCCCCGTTCGATGCCTACTTGGCCGAGTTTGGTCAGCCCTACCCGATGTGGGATGAGCTCGCGGTCGCCGTGTGGCTCGATCCCTCGATCGTGACGCGCAGCGCCAAGCTACTGGTGGATGTGGACACCAGCTTCACGGCCGGCTACGGCAATACGCTGAGCTGGAACGTCGGCGCGGGCCCGGGCCTGGGCGAGCGCGAAGTGCTGGTCGTGCAAGAGGTCGACGTACCGAAGTTCGAGCACATGACCCTGGACCTGCTGGGTCGGCCGACGCCGACTCACTGAGATCGATGGCGTAAATGTTGCAGATCATGGTTATGCAGTTGCAACAGAAGAGCACCGCGTCGTATTTGCCGTGGCCCTGTTTCAGCCGTCGCGAGCGCGGCGCCGATGAAACCGGCAGTCGCAGGCGCGTGAGGCGCTGCTCCGAGCTGGTGCGCGCAGCAATGTTGCCGCGGATTTTTGCACCGTTTTGCGCTCTTGACACTCCGAGGGTGCCTGCTACGATCGATCGAACACAACAAAAATTGATGAGGTGACGCTTGAGACTAGGGAATGGTGTTTCAGTAGTCACAGTCTTCTCGATCCTCATCGCGTCCCATGCCGCACAGGCACAGCAGACCACTGAGCCGGCGACTGGCGCGGCAACACCGATCCCCCAGGCCAACACGGCGGGCGATCTCGATGAAATCGTCGTGAACGGCATCAGGCGAGGAGATCTCATCCTCCCGACCACCGTCTCGTCCACCTCGGCCTACGGACTGGACCTCGGGGTGATGGACACGCCGCGCAACAACACCTTGCTGTCGAAGGCTCAGCTTGATGCGCTCAATGTCCAGAATCCGGGTGGGTTTTCCTATCTAACCTCGAGCAGCTATTCGGACGCCTCGTTCGGTGAGCCGAACATACCGCGTATCCGCGGTCAGTACGCCGACATGTTCTTCAATGGGATGCGCGACAGCTTTACGCTCAATGGCTACGGCGCTCCGATCAGTTTCAACAGCGTGGATTCCATCGACATCATCAAGGGTCCGGCGAGCGTGCAGGCGGGGCCCGGGGCGGGGGTGGGCGGCGAAATCGACATCACCACCAAGATGCCTTCGTTCGTGAAGCCGATTGCCGATTTCAGTCTGGAATTCGACACCCAGCAAAAACGGCGCGCCTCCTTCGACGTCGGTGCCCCGCTGAATTCGAGCATCGCCGCACGCGTGAGCTTCACCGAGGATGACAGCGGCAGCTACTACTACGACATGTTTTTCCACCAGCAGTCGCTGTTTGCCTCCGTGATCGATCAGGTCACGCCGCGGTACTCAGTACTGGTGACTGGCGGCCTCGAGAACACCAACTACCGCGAAAACGACGGTATCAATCGAGTCAATCAGCAACTCATCGACGATGGTACGTATCTCACGGGCGGTCCCGTGGGTGGGGCTGCTGGGGTCTCGGGCTTCGGGAGCACGATCGACCTGACAGGAGCCACTCAGCTCAACGACCGGATCATCATCGACGAACCGCCGATTAACGGCGCGCACTCGCTGCACATCAAGGGGCAGATCATCCAGACGTTCAGGGCCACGGATGATTTCTCCATCGTCAACAATACCTTCTACGATTACATGAACCGGTACAACCAAACCGGGGATTATTACGCCGATACGGCTAAGGGCAGCTTTACCATTGAGAACAAGACCGACTTCAAGCTGAAGTTCGACACCGGCTGGGTCAACCACGACGTCGATGCCGGCTTCACCTATCGCTACGCGCATGTGCTGGACATCCAGAACTTCCTGAACGAACCGGTGAGCATTTTCGACCTGTCCGCCAACCCCAACACCTGGGTGTTCCCGGGCGCCCTCCAGAACAACGGGACAGTGCTCTACAACGCCGCCTTCAATCATCTGCAATACGGGCTGCCGGGTCGCTTCATAGGCAACCCAGGCCCTGGCTATTATTTTATCGGAGGATTCCTGAACGGCACCGCCGATTCCAATCTGAAGGACGCTGCGGTTTTCCTCGAACATCGGATCAAATTCTCGCCGCAGTGGAGCGTGCTGTACGGCATTCGCGGCGACCTGGTGCAGTTGGACTATTCCGATCCGCTCGGGGGTCCAGGTCTATATGACGGCTTCCCCCAGAGTGCGTCCACTGCCTGGTACGGTCTGTATAACGGCAATATCAGTGTGGTGTACAGCCCGACCACGCATCTATCCCTGTACCTGACGTACAACAAAGCGCAGTACGTGCAGCCCACGGCCAATGACGGTGCGGTCGCCACCTGGGGGGAGGATCCGACCGCTCAGTTGCGGCAGAATACTCTGCTGGAAGAAGGCGGCATTAAATTCGACCTGTTCGACAAGCGGCTGTTCATATCTGCCGCGGGTTTCTACCAGGAGCGCACCATCTCCACCGGCGCCGGCGGCCTCGATGATACCCCGGCCCACATCAAGGGCGCTGAGTTCGAACTCAATTACCAGCCCGATCCGCATTTCTTTGCCACCGCCAGCTACTCCTATCTGCACACCACAACCACTGCGCCATCTCCTTTCTACAACTTTCCGGCCCAACCGGGGCTCAACAATGATGGTGCCGGCATATCCATCTTTCCGGCGAACTTGGTATTCGCCCCGAACCAAACGTTCCAGGATCCGGGCGTGCCCCAGCAGCTGTTCAACGTACTGGCGAACTACAAGCACGAATCCGGCTTTGGCGCTCAGGCCAACGTTCAGGTCACCGGACCCGTTGCGGTTACCCAATCCGGTTATCTCGACCTGGCGAACCTCACGAACCCGGCGAATTTCCCTTTCCCGGGACTCACAACAGCGCAACTGGCGCAATTCGCGGCCAACGGCAGCTACTACAAGGCCCCGATAATTCATTGGCAATACACGTTGAATGCCGCGGTGTTCTACAGCTTCCAGCAATACACGGTGAAGTTCTCGGTCTACAACGTGACCGATCGGCACAATCTCACCAATGACATTCCGTTTTACGGCAACGATTTCCTCACGCGTCAACCGCCAACCGACTTTGACTTGACTCTAAGCGCCAAGTTCTAAGCGCGTATCAACGGCCGCCAGCCGCCGAGCTGCTGCCTCGGGGCCCCCACACTTAGGGTTGACACATTTGTGTACAACCTTGAATTGATTCGCATACACTCGAATCGAACGGCCCTCACTAAGTCCCTGACGGTGCTCGCTCACCGCTACTGGTCAACCCGGTCGTTCGGATCGCTGCAATGGGCCAACTGACGACTCACGTACTCGACACCAGCGCCGGCCTCCCGGCAGCCGGAATCAGGATTGAACTGCACGAATTGGCAGCCACGGGACCTAAATTGCTGGCCACTGCGGCCACCGGTGACGACGGGCGTTGTCCCACGCCGCTGCTCACGGGCAGCAGCTTTCGCAGCGGTCGCTACGCCTTGACCTTCCATGTGGCGGAGTATTTTCTTGCCCGCGGCGTGACGCTGCCGGTACCGGCATTTCTCGAGGATGTCGTGGTCCGCATCGGTATTGCCGATGCCGCGAAGCATTACCACGTGCCGTTGCTGATCTCGCCCTGGAGCTACTCGGTGTATCGGGGAGGCTAGCCGGGCGTGACCGCAGGCGTCTCCCGCAGCGCTTCGAACACCGTTCGCTTCCTGCTCGACGGCCGGCAGGTCAGCGCGGCGGATTTGCCGGCGACCATGACGGTGCTCGAATACCTGCGCGAGGTTGTCCTCCGTACCGGGACCAAGGAAGGCTGCGCGGAAGGGGATTGCGGCGCCTGTACCGTAGTGCTGGGTGAGCTGGCGCCCGATGGCACCAGGGTGGGCTACCGAGCGGTCAACTCCTGTATCCGGTTGTTGCCGACCATCGACGGCCAGGAACTGGTCACCGTGGAGAGCCTGCAGGCCCCAGATGGCCGCCTGCATCCGGTGCAGCAGGCCATGGTCGATAATCATGCATCGCAGTGCGGCTTCTGCACGCCGGGCTTCGTGATGTCGCTGTTCGCGCTGTACCTTCAGGACGCGGCGCCGTCACGCGAACGCGTGCTCGAGACTCTGTCCGGAAATCTGTGTCGCTGCACCGGCTATCGGCCGATCATCGACGCCGGCCTGCGCATGGGTGCTTATCCGCCGCCGGCGACCTGGAGTCGTGAGGCGGCAGGCTCGAGCGCGCGTCTGGAGGCGCTGCGCTCGCTGCGGCGCCAGCGGTCGCTGAAATTCCCCGGCTTTCAGGCCCCGCGCACCAGCGATGAGCTGGCCGCAGCGCTCGAAGCCGACCCGGACGCCGTGCTGCTGGCGGGCGGAACCGACGTCGGACTGTGGGTCACCCAGCAGCTGCGGGAGCTGCCCTCCATCATTTATATCGGCGAGGTCGCAGAGCTCAAGCGCATCCGCAGCGAGGCGGCGGGCATCGTGATCGGGGCCGCGGTGCCGCTGACTGAAGGGTGGGCCGCGATCGTGGCCGCCTATCCGCAACTGGGCGAATTGGCGCAGCGCTTTGGCTCCCCGCCGGTGCGTAACTCCGGCACGCTGTGCGGCAATATCGCCAACGGCTCACCCATCGGTGATGCCATGCCGGCACTGATTGCGCTGGGCGCAGAGATTGAATTGCGTCGCGGTTCCCACACGCGCCGACTGCCGCTGGAGCGGTTCTACCTCGGCTACCAGCGCAAGGATCTCGCGCGCGGCGAGTTCGTGGTCTCCGTGACGGTGCCGGCACCGCGGGCGGGGCAGCGGCTAGCCAGCTACAAGCTCTCCAAGCGCATCGATCAGGACATCTCCGCGGTCTGCGCGGCGTTCGCCGTGGAGCAGCAGGGCGCCCGCATCACCGGAGCACGAATTGCCTTCGGCGGGATGGCGGCAATTCCCACCCGAGCGCCTGCCACCGAGGCGGCCCTGATCGGCCGGCCATGGAGCGCCGAGACCATCGAAATCGCGGCGGCGGCGCTTGCCGAGGACTTCCGGCCGCTGACCGACCTGCGCGCGAGCAGCCCCTACCGCCTGCAAGCCGCAGGCAATCTGCTGCGCCGCTTCTATTTCGAGGCGCAGGACTCGGCTCTGCCGGTGCGCACCGCCGAGCTCGCGGCGAACCTGCGCTAGCGTCATGATCACCGAGCGCTGCGCCATGCCGGATTCGATCGAAGCCGCCCCGCGCCACGAAAGCGCACACCTGCATGTGAGCGGCCGCGCACTGTATGCCGACGACATACCACTGCCGGCCGATGCGTTGCACGCCGTGTTCGGCATCAGCAGCATCGCGCACGGGCGCATTCGGCTGCTGGATCTGGCGCCGGTGCTGCGCATGCCGGGCGTCGTCACGGTTGCGCTGGCAAGGGACATTCCGGGCGAGAACAACTACGGCAGCGTGCTGCACGATGATCCGATTTTTGCCGACGGGCTGGTGCAATATGCCGGCCAGCCGCTGTTTGCGGTCGCCGCCAACTCCCATACCGGAGCACGGCGCGCGGCGCGCCGGGCGTGCGTCGAGTACGAGCCGCTGCCGGCGATCCTGGACATTCGCTCGGCGCTGGCGGCGCAGAGCTACGTGCTGCCCTCCGAGCGCCTGGTGCGCGGCGAGCCGGAGAAAATACTGGCGCGCGCCCCGCGGCGGCTCTCCGGCAGTGTGAGCATCGGCGGCCAGGATCACTTTTATCTGGAAGGCCACATCGCCATCGCCCTGCCGCAGGAGGACGGCGCGATGCTGATCCACAGTTCGACTCAGCATCCGAGCGAAGTGCAGCAACTGGTGGCGCACGCGCTGGCCCGGCGCGCGCACGACGTGACGGTGCAGTGCCGGCGCATGGGCGGGGGATTCGGCGGCAAGGAAACCCAGCCGGCGCTGATCGCCGCCGCCGCGGCCGTGCTCGCCCACAAGACCGGGCGGCCGGTCAAGCTGCGGGTCGACCGTGACACCGACATGCTCATGACCGGCAAGCGGCACGATTTTATCGCCGACTATGAGGTCGGCTTCGATGCCAGCGGCCGCATACTGGCGCTGCGCATCATGCTGGCCTCGCGCTGCGGCTATTCGGCCGATCTGTCCGGCCCGGTCAACGACCGCGCGCTGATGCACGTCGACAACGCCTATTTTCTCGACCACGTCGAAATCCTCTCGCACCGCTGCAAGACGCACACGGTCTCGAATACGGCGTTTCGCGGCTTCGGCGGACCGCAGGGGATGATGGTCATCGAGCAGATACTCGATGAGATCGCGCGCACGCTGGGCCTGGATGTGCTCGCCGTGCGGCGCCTGAACTTCTACGGCATCGCCGAGCGCAACGTGACGCATTACGGCCAGACGGTCGAGGACAATGTCATCCACAAGATTGTCGAGCGGCTTGCGGGCGATGCGCGCTATGCGGAGCGTCGCCAGGCCGTCGCCGCGTGGAACGCCGCCAGTCCGATCATCCGGCGCGGACTGGCGCTGACCCCGGTCAAGTTCGGCATCTCCTTCACCTCCACGCCGTTCAATCAGGCCGGTGCGCTGGTGCACGTCTACACCGACGGTACGGTGCTGCTCAACCATGGCGGTACCGAGATGGGGCAGGGGCTGTTCACCAAGGTTGCGCAGGTGGTCGCGAGCGAGTTCGGGTTGCCGCTGACGGCGATCCGCGTGTCCAGCACCGATACCGCCAAGGTACCCAACACCTCGGCGAGCGCCGCCTCCTCGAGTTCGGACCTGAACGGCAAGGCGGCACAGGCGGCCGCCCAGACCATTCGCCAGCGGCTGGTCGAGTACGCCTGCGACGCCTACGGTGTGCAGGCGCAGCAGGTGCGCTTTTACGATGGCCGCGTACTGATCGGTGATCGCAACATCGGCTTTGGTGAGCTGGCGCAGCACGCCTATCGAGCGCGCATATCGTTGTCATCAACCGGCTACTACCGCACGCCGAAAATCCAATGGGATAAGGCAGCGCTGCGCGGCCGGCCATTTTTTTATTTTGCCTATGGAGCGGCCGTCAGCGAAGTCGCCGTGGACAGCCTGACCGGGGAAACGCAGTTGCTGCGCGTGGACATCCTGCATGATGCCGGCACGCCGCTCAATGCGGCTATCGATATGGGCCAGATCGAAGGCGGTTTCCTGCAGGGTGTCGGCTGGCTCACGTCGGAGGAATTGTGGTGGAACGATAAGGGTGAGCTGCAGACGCATGCGCCATCGACCTACAAGATTCCCACCGTGCGCGACTGGCCGGCGCAGGCCAGCGTGCGTTTGCTGGATCTCGAGCCGAACCGGGAAGACACTATCTATCGATCCAAGGCCGTGGGGGAACCGCCGCTGATGCTGGCGATCTCCGTGTTGCATGCGATCCGCGATGCGGTCGCGAGCTGCGGCGCCCCCGGCGCGCTACCGGATTTGCCCGCGCCCGCCACGCCGGAGGCGGTGTTGCGCGCGATCGACGGCGCTCGTCGCGGGAGCGGCGCATGAGCCGGCTGGCAACGCCAGGCGCGCGGGCTGCGGTGGCACCGCCGCCGCCACAGGGCGAGTGGCTCAAGGCGCTGCGCGATTGGCCGAGCTCGCTGCTGCGGGCCCTGCAGCGCGAGCCGGTCATCGTCAGGATCCTTGTTACCCAGGTGCTTGGCTCCGCGCCCCGTGAGTCGGGAGTCTGCATGCTCGTGGGTCAGGAGCAATTTCAGGGCAGCATCGGCGGCGGACAGCTCGAGTGGCAGGCGCTGGCGGCGGCGCGAACGCTGCTGGCCGGTGGCGCGTCGGCTGCGCGCATCCAGCGAATGGTACTCGGCACCGACCTGGGTCAATGCTGCGGCGGCGTGGTGGAGCTATGGCTGGAACGCTATACGCGCGCCGATCGGGCGCTGCTCCGAGCAGCTGGCGACGCCGCCCGTTCAGGCGCTGCGGTGCTGGTCAGTACGATGACGTCAATCGGCGTGGAACACCAGATCGTTAGCGGGCTCGGATCCAGTCCAGGGACCGACCAGCTGTTGCAATCCCAGCGCGCGCAGGCGCTGCCGCGCGTGATCGGCGCGGCCACCGCTCGCGCCACGCTGCTGGAGCGCTTGGACGACGCTCTGCCGATGCTGTGGTTGTACGGTGCTGGCCACGTCGGCCAGGCGCTGGTACGTATCGTGGCCGAGCTGCCGCTGCGCCTGACCTGGATCGATACTCGCGCCGAGCTCTTTCCGGCGCAGATTCCCGACTCGGTCCGGCTCCTGCATGCAACGGATCCGGTGTCGACCGTGGTCGGCGCGCCGGCTGGCGCTCGTTTCCTGGTGCTCACGCACAGCCACGCACTCGACTATGCGCTTTGCCGGGCGATTCTCGAACGGGGTGACTTCGCCTCGCTGGGCCTGATTGGCTCGAAGAGCAAGGGCGCGCGCTTTCGTTCGCGACTTGCGCGCGATGGTCTGCCGGCCGCCACCATCGCACGGCTGCTGTGCCCGATAGGCGTGCCTGGCGTCACGAGCAAATGGCCGGCCGCGATCGCGGTGGCCGTCGCGTTCCAGCTCCTGCAAGAGATCAGTGGCGCCGAGGCCGAACAGCGGGCTGGTATCGCGCTGCCAGCCGAGGCGGCCTGTCAGGACACGAACTGCCCGAATGCAGCCTGCGCCGATTGCCGGCCACCAGGCAGCCACGCCACGTGAGCGCGGCGATGCGATGGTGGTGACTTACCGGTGGTGACCTACCTGCTCGACTGGCTCGGACTATTGGTTCGCTGGCTGCACCTGGTCGCCGGCATCGCCTGGATCGGCGCCTCGTTTTATTTCGTCTGGCTCGACAATCACCTGCAAGCCCCGAGCGAGCGCGAACGCGCCGACCCGGGCGTGGCCGGGGAGCTGTGGGCGGTGCATGGCGGCGGCTTCTATCGCTCGCAAAAGTACCGGCTCGCGCCGGCGGTATTGCCGCCGACGCTGCACTGGTTCTATTGGGAGGCCTATACGACGTGGCTGTCGGGCTTCGCGCTGCTGTGCCTGCTGTATTTCCTGCGCGCCGAGGCCTACCTGATCGATCCGGCGGTCGCGGCACTGTCCAAGCCGGTCGCGATCGGCATCGCCGTGGGTTTTCTGATCGCAAGCTGGCTGATCTATGACGGCCTGTGCCGCTCGTCGCTGGGCCGCCACGCCCGGGCTCTGACCGCGGTGCTGGGGCTGGCGCTCGCCGCTGAAGCCTGGGGATTGTGCCAGCTGTTCAGCGGTCGCGGCGCCTTCATGGTGTACGGCTCTGCGATCGGCAGCATCATGGTGGCCAATGTATTGTTTGTAATCATTCCCGGGCAGCGCGAGCTGGTGCACGCCAAGCAGCAGGGCCGCGACCCGGACCCGGCGCCCGGACTGCGCGCCAGGCAGCGATCGGTCCATAACACGTATTTCACGCTGCCGGTGCTGTTCGTCATGATCAGCAATCACTACGCCATGACCTACGGCGCGCGCTCCAACTGGCTGGTGCTCATCGCCATGAGTGTTGCCGGTGCCTGCATTCGCGCCTGGTTCGTGGCCCGTCACCGCGCGGCTGAGCGTGGGCGTTTCGCGCTGGCGCTGTCGGGGCTGGTTGGCATCCTGGCGCTGGCTGCCGTGGTAGCGGCCCTGGCGCCGGCGCCAGGCTCAGGGGCCGCGGGCACAGCGGCGCTGGCACCGGCAGGCGAGGTGTCGCGCGTGCAGCAGATCGTTCAGGTGCGCTGCGTACCCTGCCACGCTGTGAAGCCCACGCAAGCCGGCTTCAGCGCCGCTCCCAATGGCCTGGTACTCGAGACGGTCGATCAGCTGCTGGCGCATCTGCCGCAGGTGCAGCAGCAGCTGTCTGCCCGCACCATGCCGCTCGGCAATCTCACCAGCATGACGGAGGAGGAGCGAGGGGTAATGCTGATGTGGATCGGACATGGAGCGCGCCATTAAAGCTCACGACTACCCACGCGACCTCACCGGTTACGGCCGTCAGCCACCGCATGCGCGTTGGCCCGGGGACGCCCGCATCGCCCTGCAGTTCGTCCTGAACTACGAGGAGGGCGCCGAGAACTGCGTGCTCGACGGCGATCCCGCCTCCGAAGTGTTTCTGTCAGAGATGATCAATGCGCAGGCGTTCCCGATGCGCCACATGAGCATGGAGTCGCTGTACGAGTACGGCGCGCGCGCCGGGCTGTGGCGGGTGCTGCGGGCGTTCGAACGTCATCGGCTGCCGCTGACGATCTTCGCGGTCGCCGCCGCCGTGCGCCGCAATGCCGAGGCGGCGGCAGCGTTCAAGGCGCTGGGCCACGAAATAGCCTGCCACGGCCTGCGCTGGATCAGCTACCAGCAGATCGACGAGGCGACCGAGCGCGCGCACATGAGCGAGGCGATTGCGATCCTGCGCGACACTTTTGGCGCCGCGCCACTGGGCTGGTACACCGGCCGTGACAGCCCGAACACGCGCCGCCTGGTGGTGGAGCACGGTGGCCTGCTGTATGACTCGGATTCCTACGCCGATGACTTGCCGTACTGGACCGAAGTGACGCTCGGCGCCGGCTCCGCTCGGCGCGCCGTGCCGCACCTGGTGGTGCCGTACGCGCTCGACACCAACGACATGCGCTTTGCAACCGCGCAGGGGTTCAATAGCGGTACGCAGTTCTTCGACTATCTCAAGGCGGCGTTCGACACGCTGTATCGGGAAGGTGATCCGGCGGCCCTTGATGCCCCGAAAATGCTCTCGGTCGGGCTGCACTGTCGCCTGATCGGTCGCCCGGGGCGAATCGCCGCGCTCGAGCGCTTCCTCGATTATGTGCTGGAACACCAGCGGGTCTGGATCTGCCGCCGCATCGATATTGCGCGGCACTGGATCGCCGCCCACCCGCACCGGCATGCGCCGTGATCGCCCTCGAGCAGTTGAACGCGCTACCGGCGGGCGAGTTCGTCGCGACACTGGGTGGCATCTTCGAGCATTCCCCGTGGGTCGCGCAGCGCGCCGCCGCCGCCCGGCCATTCGCCTCACGGCTGCAGCTGCTCGATTCGATGCGGGCCGCCGTGGATGCCGCCGCGCCCGGGGAGCAGCTGGCCCTGGTGCGCGCGCACCCGCAGCTCGGCGCGCGCGGGCGCAGCCTGAGCTCACTGACGGTGGCATCGGCGCGCGAACAGCGTCGCGCGGGTCTCAACGCCTGCACGCCGGCCGACGCTGCGCGCCTGGAACAACTCAATGCGCTCTACCTGGGGAAATTCGGCTTTCCGTTCCTACTCGCCGTGCGCGGGCACGACCCGGCATCGATTCTCGCCCACCTCGAGCATCGCCTCGGTAACGACAGCCACCGCGAGCAACACATGGCGTTGAGCCAGATCGGTGCCATTGCCGCCTACCGCCTCGCCGACCTCATCCTCTCCGCGCCGGGGCCGGAGATCGTGGCCATGCTCGAACGCCTGGCGCGCTCGTGCGAGCCGGCCGGCGCGGCTACGGGCGCCGCCGACCTGGTGCGCGAGTGGATGCAGGCCGCGGGGCTGGAGGTGACGGTGGCGACGGGCGGCTATCTGATAGGCCAGACGCCGGGCGGCGACGCCACCGCAATGACGCTGCTGGCCGGTGTATGTCGCGATCCGCTGGTCAACGCTGCGCGTTACGAAGGACGCGCAGCATTCATTGTCGCGATCGAGGTCGCGCAGCAACTGCGGCACAAGGGTGCCCAACTGAGGTCCGGTCTGGCAGTCATGGCTCGGCCGGACGATGCACGCGTCGGGGACGCCGGGAGCCTGCTGCAGAGCCACGCGCTGCCGGCCTGGGTCGAGCTGGGCGACGTCGATGACGCAGAGGCGGACGCAGAGGGCCGCGAGATCTTCCGGGCGTTGCGTGCGGTTGAGCTGGGGCACACGGTCGTGGCGCTGGCGCGCCGGGCCAGTCCCGCTTCCGGTCCGCGCGCCGTCGCGGCACTTACGGCCAGTGCGGCCGAGCAGGCGGCGCGGGCGCTGGAGGAGTCGCTGCGTCGGGTTCAGACTGCAGCATGAATGCCAGCTGTTGTACATTGCCGCCGTTGTGCAGCGCAGATCCGTATTGGCATTTGATCCAGCCTGGGTGAGCGATTTTTCATGACTGACAATCCCGGACACGCGGAATCCCTCCAGCGCTACATCAACGTCGCCGATGCGCGGCTGGGCGCCGCGGCACTGTACGCCACCGACGAATTCTTCGGCGCGAAGGAGCGGCTGCTGCAACCAACGGAACCGGAGTGGCGTGCCGGCCTGTATGACGATCACGGCAAGTGGATGGACGGTTGGGAATCGCGCCGGCGGCGCGGCCCGGGCCACGATTATTGCGTCGTGAGGCTCGCCGCGCCGAGCACGCTGGCCGCGCTGGACATCGATACACGCTATTTCACGGGTAACTACCCGCCGTATGCCTCGGTACAGGCTTGTCGCACAGACGGGCAGCCCGACGAGAGCACGCGATGGATCGAACTGCTGGCGCATTCGGCGCTGCAGGGCAACCAGCGCAATTATTTCGAACTGCAATCCACCGGCATCTGGACTCATCTGAAGCTCAACATCTACCCGGACGGCGGGGTCGCCCGCTTGCGCGCCTTCGGCAGCGTTTACCGTGATTGGGCTCATGCGGCCGGCACCGAAGCGCTCGACCTGGCGGCCGCTCTGAACGGCGGCATGGCGCTGGCCTGCAGCGATGAACACTACGGATCGATGGGGAATCTGCTGCTGCCAGGTCGCGGCGCAAGCATGGCTGATGGCTGGGAGACGCGCCGGCGCCGCGAGCCGGGCTATGACTGGGTGATCCTGCGCCTGGGCCATCGCGGTCGGGTCCAGCGGGTTGAAATCGATACCGCGCACTACAAGGGCAATTACCCGCACCAGGTTTCGATGCATGGCGTGCTGCTGCCGGCGGGTGCGGACGCCGACCTGACCGGCCAGTGTCTGTACTGGCCGCTGCTGCTCGAGCCACAGCTTCTGCAGGCCGACAGCGTGCATCGCTTCAGCGCCGAACTGCGCGACCTGGGGCCGATTTCGCACGTGCGTGTGAACATACACCCGGATGGCGGCCTGAGCCGCGTCAGGATGTTCGGTCAGCCCGACGGCAGCTGAGGGCGAACCGTGGCGGATATCACTTTAAAAGCGAGCGCGCTGAGCGCTGAGGCGTTCGCACCGTTCGGCGATGTCATTGAAACCACCGGCCACAGTGCGCGCTGGATCAATGAGGGCACGTGCGAGCGCTTTGATGATCTGGCCCCGGTGGACGTGCTGGCGGCGGCCGGCCGGCCGTTGATCAGCATCTTCAGGGCGCAACCGCGCCCGCTGCCGTTCCAGGTGAGGGTGCTCGAACGCCACCCGTTGTCCAGTCAGGCCATCATTCCGCTGGACGGGTTGCCGTTTCTGGTGATCGTCGCCGAGGACGGCGCCGCGCCACTGAGCAGCCGCATCCGTGCCTACTGCGCCTCGGGCAGCCAAGGTGTGAATTATCGGCGCAATACCTGGCATCACGCGCTGATCGCGCTCGAGCGCACCACTCATTTCCTCGTGGTCGATCGTGGCGGCCCGGGTGAGAACTGCGATGAGACGACCCTCGGCGATGCCGTGGTTCTGGTGACTACGCCGGCCGCCTGAGCGTTGCGAGTGTCCAGTCCATGTCAGCGCGTCACGACTCGGTCATGGTCGCGAGCAGCTGCTCGGAGTTCTCCGGTGTGCGAAACACCAGCGGTCGTTCGATCTCGGGGCGCGGGGGACGCGGGCCGTTGACGATCTCGAGCACCCGCGCGTGCAGCGGGGATTTATCGCACACCGGATCGGTCGCGCCGACATCGCCGGTCAGCAGGAACGCCTGGCAGCGGCATCCGCCCAGATCCTTGCCCTTCTCCGGGCAGCTGCGGCACGGCTCGGGCATCCACTGATCGCCGCGAAAGCGGTTGAATGCGGGCGAGTCGAGCCATATCTCGCGCAGGCTCGCATCACGCGCCGACGGCAGATTAATTCCCGGCAGCATGCGTGCCGCGTGGCAGGGCATCACCAGACCGTCGGGCGCTATGACCATGAAGGTGGTACCCCAGCCGTTCATGCAGCGCTTCGGCCGGGTTTCGTACAGATCGGAGATGACGTACAGGATACGCAGCCGGTTGCCAATGCGCTGACGATAGCCCGCCACCACCGCCTCTGAGCGCTCGAGTTGTTCGCGCGTCGGCAGCAACTGGCTGCGATTCAGATCGGCCCAGCCGTAGAACTGGGTGTTGGCCAGTTCCAGGTACTCCGCGCCGATCTCGAGCGCCAGATCGATGATGCGGTCGACATGATCAATATTCAGGCGATGGATGACGCAGTTCATGACCATCGGGAAGCCATGATCCTTGATCAGGGTGGCGACCCGGCGCTTGAGATTGAAGGTGCGGGTGCTGGAGAGAAAATCGTTGAGTTCGCGGGTCGAGTCCTGGAACGACAGCTGCACGTGATCGAGCCCTGCATCCTTCAGAGCGCGCATCCTGGTCTCATTGAGCCCAACCCCCGAGGTGATCAGGTTGGTGTAGAACCCGAGCCGATGGGCCTCGGCGACCAGTTCCTCGAGATCCGGGCGGCTCAGCGGCTCCCCGCCGGTGAGTCCGAGCTGCACGGCACCGAGTGCCCGCGCTTCGGCAAATATTCGGCACCACTCCGCGGTGGACAGCTCGCTCTTGATCTTGGCGAAATCCACCGGGTTGGAGCAGAACGGACAGTGCAGCGGGCAACGGTAGGTCAGTTCCGCCACCATCCACAGCGGCACCGCGGCGGGTGTCGGCACGCTGCTCACGGGCTCACCGCGTCGCGCCACTCGACCCAGCCGTCCTGGGTGGCCGAGCGCAGGAAGGCTTCGACATCCCCATCGATGGCATCGGACTGAAATGCCGCGCGCAGGTCGGCGATGATCTCGCCGGCCGAACGCTTGCCATCACAGCGCCGCAGAATCTCCCCGGCCGCCACATTGAGCTGCACCATACCCTCCGGAAACAACAGTACGTAGGCATTCTGCGCCGCTTCCCACTGAAAGCGGTACAAACGTGCGATGCGCGGATACGACGCGCGCGACCATGGCGTCGGGTCAGCCACCGTTCAGACCACAGCGCAGCTGAATGGCATCGAGCATCGACCACAGCACATCGAGCTTGAATTGCAAAATGTCCAGCGCACGCTGCTGCGCCGCGCGCGTGAGAAAATAGCCCAGGGTGACCTTGAGCCCGTGCTCCACGTCGCGCGTGGCCAGCGGCAGGCGCGACCGGAAGTACTGCAAGCCGCTGGAATCGATCCATGGGTAGTGCGCGGGCCAGCTGGCGAGGCGTTCGCGGTGGATCTGCGGGGCGAACAGCTCCGTGAGCGAGGCGCATACGGCTTCCTGCCAGGGTTGCTGGCGCGCGAAATTCACATAGGCGTCGACCGCGAAGCGAACACCCGGCACCAGGTGTTCGAGCGACCAGAGTTCAGCGCGCGTCAGCCCGACCGCCTCGCCGAGCCGCACCCAGGCCTCGATGCCACCCGGATCCTCGTCCGAGCCGTCGTGATCGAGGATGCGGCGTACCCACAGCCGGCGCTGCTCGCGGTCCGGACAGTTGGCGAGGATCGCCGCATCCTTGCGCGGGATATTGATCTGGTAGTAGAAGCGGTTGGCCACCCAGCCGCGAATCTGCGCGCGGCTGGCGCGACCCGAATTCAGCATGACGTTGAACGGATGATGGATGTGGTAGGCCTGCCCCTTGGCACGCAGTTGCTGCTCGAATTCCGCGGCAGTCCACGGCGCTGCGGCCTCATCCACACTGCTCGCCATTCGATTTCCGAGACTGCTCACAACGCGATCTCCATGCCGTCAAATGCGACCTCGATGCCCGCGGCGGTGAGTTGTGCGCGCTCGGGGCCGGCTTCGTCGAGAATCGGATTGGTGTTATTGATATGAATCAGGATGCGGCGCGTACGCCGCGGCAGGCGGCCGAGCACCGCGGCCATGCCCTCCGGTCCGCTCTGCGGCAAGTGCCCGAGGTCGCGGGCACGTTTGTGCGACACGCCGATCCTGATCATCTCGTCATCACTCCAGAATGTGCCATCCACCAGCACGCAATCGCTGGCGTTGAGGACCTGGGCGACCGCCGGCGGCACGCCCGCCAGTCCGGGCGAATAGAACAGCTGCCGGCCGCTGGCGGGGTCGCGAAAGATCAGTCCGATATTATCCCCGATACGCGGATTTTCGCGGTGAGCCGAGTAGGGCCCCGGCTTGCCCTCGACCGGCAACGCGGTGATCGACAGCCCCGGCAGCACCGGGATCTCGAACTGCGCGCCGTCCACCGGAATGCGATGCCAGTGGACGCCGCAAAAATGCTGCAGCACGTTGAGGATCGGCAGCCCGCTGCTCAGATCGTCGCGTACCGTCTCGGTGGTCCACACCTCGAGCGGCGCGCGGTGCTCGCGCAGCAGGAGCAGCCCGGTCGAATGATCGATCTGCCCGTCAACCAGTATGACGGCCCCGATCCCGGAATCGCGCACGCCCTCGTGTGGCTGCAGCGCGGGGTTCTGAGCGATCTGCTGGTGAATGTCGGGCGAGGCGTTGCACACGACCCACTGGCGGCCGTCGACCGAGACGGCTATCGAAGACTGGCTGCGCCTGCGGGCATTGAGAGTACCGGCGCGCATGCCGCGGCAATTACCACAGTTGCAATTCCACTGTGGAAAGCCCCCACCGGCAGCCGAACCTAATACCCGAATCAGCAAGGACAGCAGCCGGTCTGCTGCGTGGAGACCGCCCCGGAGTTACCGGGGCGGAACCCGATCAACGATTCGCGATGTACGAGTTGATTTCCATTCCGAAACGCAACACGACAGCCGCAGGTGTAACCCATTTCATATGCAAGTTCCTTGTGTTGATCAGCCATCAAGCACCAGCCACCCTGGGACGCAGTCGCGTCATAAATGACTGGTACGGCTGCAGTCTGACCGTCGTTGGCGCCTTCGGCCCACCATGGAACCTTGAATCCGGCCTCATGATTTTCATGAATCCGGGGCGCCGCGGGGGCTACGCGCGCTGCCGGGGCCAGGGGCGGCCTCCGGCGGCGCCGGCATCGGGGGCGCCCATGCCCCCGGGGCGCCCGGGGGTGGCCATGTCCCGCGGGGCACTGGCATCCGCGACTGGGGTAGCATGCCACCGATGAGCAGCCTCAGGGCGAAGCGCGCACTTTCCCCGCCGATGGCGCCCACGGGCTGGCCCGTGCCGGCTGCCGCCGTCCGCCCGCGCCACGCAGCGCCCGGCCGTCGGGCAGGGGCCGCATGAGCCTGCGACTGCAGATCAATCTGATCATCGCGGTGCTGATGAGCCTGTTCATCGGCACAGTGATCTACCAGCAGTTTCAGGACACGCGCAGCAGCGTGCGCGAGGAGATCGAGGGTTCCAACCAGGTTGCGACACAGTTATTTACGCGTGTGTCATGGGTCTACGAGGTCTCCGGCTTGCGGGGCATGCTGGCCTTTCTCGATGAGCTCGGCCGCGTGCGCGCCAACGATGTGTTCCTCTACGATCCGGCGGGCCAACTGGTCTATTCGTCGCCGCCTTCGGCCTACAAGAGTGGCCGCGACGCGCCGCGCTGGTTTGCCAG
>Ga0302324_100005830_pt1 | contig 26779 bp, 22 predicted proteins | sample Palsa_T0_1_FD_201949 | JGI IMG/M metagenome (GOLD analysis project Ga0302324, IMG submission 201949) | Peat permafrost microbial communities from Stordalen Mire near Abisko, Sweden - Palsa_T0_1 | ecosystem: Environmental > Terrestrial > Soil > Palsa > Peat permafrost | place: Sweden: Abisko...
TGCGACCCGAGCGCCGACTCAAGCGCCGGAATGGCAGGGGCGGCTTCGGCCGCCTCAGAAATCAGACCCGCCGAAACTATAACTTATTGAGGCCGAATTTTGGTCTTGACAATGGGGTCCACTTTAGGTGCGGAATGTCGATTTTACTGTCAAAAAGATCGTTGAAGTTCCTCCTTCCTGAAAATACGGCATAGGAATTGACCAACGCCTGAAGGGCGTAGTCTCCGGCCAAGTTGTGAGTTTCAGTGACCGCTCGAAATTTGTAAAACCTGATGGCACTCACCTTCATATTCTTACTTTTCTCAGAGCGCTTTGCGTCGCGTTTCAGAAAGGGTCAATTACGTTGAAAAACCCTTCCGCGACGCGTGGTGTTTTAGGCACCTAGCCTGAGAAGAGCCGGTCAGGCAGATCGCCCTTCCCGCGCAACCCCGCCTCAGCGTTCACGCTACTCCCTCACCAATCTTCCCTCCCACCCAACAACATCCGCCACTCAGCCTACGAAATCGCCATCCGCCCATGCTAGAACTGCTCCCGAGGTCCTCCATGACAAATCCAATTCCGACGCCAATCCCCAATCCCCAACCCCCAATCCCGGAGCCTCGACACGCTCCGCGACATCCAAGCCGACCGTACCGAGCGCGAGCGCCGCGACCTCAAAGACGCCGCGGCCCTCTTGGAACTCCATAAACACAAAGCACTCCCCTACGATCCGGCCCAATATGGGTTCGTTTTTGCAAAAGACCAAGTCGAAGCATTCGCCCAACGCCTGAGGCGTCTCAACGAATCTCGCCACATCGAACATGTGCTCTTCCACATGCCGCCAAGCCTGAGTTCGACTTATCCGCGTTGATCTGTGTTTATCTGTGGCCAGCTACGTTTTGGACTTATCCGGAGTCACCATTGTGCCGACAGCTTTGCAATGAGGTACAGTTACTAAAGCCTTGGACCCTTCATTCCGTCATCGTCAGATTCCCGGCCGCCAGGCTCGCGGCGGCTGCCTTGCGTATGCCATCGCCGCGATTCTCCTCTTCGTAGCCCTGCGCTGGATCTGCGGCTGGACCATCGACTACCAATGGTGGAAGGAAATGGGCCAGCTGCACACCTGGTACAGCATTCTGGCTTATAGCGTCATTCCAGCCAGCGGCGCCACCATTATCGCTTTCGCGGTTTTCTGGATGGCGCACTCGCTCGCGCTCAAACGCGCGCATGTCCGTCTGCGCGAGCACCCGCTGTACGCCAAACTCACCGCGCTGGGCATTTTCCTGCTGGCTGTGATCGTGGCGCTTTCGACGCTCGACACCTGGACCGTGGTGCGCTACTTTGGCGGCCGGGATTTGGGCGGCGCGGCTACTGCCTGGCACGACCCGGTGTTCGGAAATCCGCTCTCTTTCTACCTGTTCAAGATTCCGTTCTATTCAGACCTCTTGGGCCTGTTGCTCGGCATCGTGGTGCTGGGCGCGCTGATCTATTGGGTGGCCGAGCGAGGCTGGGAGCTGGTGGGCCGGGCCGGCGATTGGAAGAACGTGCAGGAAATCAATATCTCGCACCTGGGCCTGGCAAGCGCGCTCAACAGCAACTTCCTGCGTGGATTGGGCGCCGTGTTCCTGCTGTCGATGGCGGCTCGATTTTTCCTGGCGCGCTATAGCCTGCTGCTGGAAGAACACGGCAGCTTCATGGTTGGCGTCGACTACGTGGACCAGAACATCGTCCTGCCCTTGCAGTGGGTGGAAATCGCCGGGTGCGTCATCTCGGCCGGGCTGCTGGCGATGGGCCGCTGGCGCTCGGCGCTGATCGCGGTGGTGGGAGCCATTGTTTTGCGTACGGTGATCCCGCCCATCGTCAGTAATGCGTACGTGAAACCGAACGAGATCTCCATCGAGCGGCCCTACATTCAGAAACATATTGAGGCCACGCGTTCGGCCTTCGGCATCGACCAGCGCACCAGCGAGGTAGATTTCACGGCGAAGCCGGATGAATCGGTCGATTTCAAGCAGCACCAGCCTCTGCTGGACAACGTGCGCCTCTGGGATTGGCACGCCTATCACGACGCGATCACACAGCTGCAGCCGTACCGGCCCTACACTTATTCCCTTCCCGATGTCGATCGTTACACCATCGATGGCAAGCTGCGCCAGATGATGCTGTCGGCTCGCGAACTGGACCTCACGCAGCTGGGTGAAGCGGGAACGCGCTGGATCAACCCGCACTTCATCTACACCCACGGATACGGCATCGTGATGGCCGAAGCCAATACGGTTTCTCCGAATGGCCTGCCGGAGTTGATTATCAAGGACGCCCCGCCGGTGGTCAGCGCGCCGGGGCTGAAGCTGACGCGGCCGGAATTGTACTACGGCGAAAACGTGCAAGATCCCGTGTTTGTCGACACCGCGCAAGCCGAGTTCGATTATCCTTCCGGCGATCGGAATGTCGAAACCCATTACCAGGGCAAAGGTGGTTTTCCGATTTCCTCGCTCTGGATGCGCACCGCCGCGGCGGTCTCGCGCGAAGACATCAACATCCTGCTCACCGGTTACCTCACTCAAGACAGCCGCATGATGATTCGCCGCAACGTCACCGCGCGCCTGAACGCCATGGCCGATTTCTTGAACTGGGATCCTGATCCGTACCTGGTGCTCACCGACGCTGGCCGCCTGGTTTGGATCATCGACGGTTACATGACTTCCGATGTCCATCCCTATTCGGCCAAAGTGGGACTGGAAGGTGTCGGCGAGTTCAACTACATCCGCAACTCGGTGAAAGCCACTGTGGACGCCTACGATGGCACCGTGCATTTTTACGTTTTCGAACCGGACGACCCGCTGTTGCAGGCTTATCGAAATCTTTTTCCGGATTTGTTCGAGCCGGCCTCCGCCATGCCCGCCGATCTGCGCCGTCACGTCCGTTATCCGGAAACGATTTTCCGCGTGCAAGCCGATATCTACCGGCTGTTCCACATGCGCGATCCCGACACGTTCTATAACAAGTCCGATGCCTGGGACACCGCGAAGTTCACCAATGAGCAAGGCGGCACGCCGGGTCCGCTGGCGCCCACCTATGTGGTGGCGACGCTGCCGGGAGAAACGCAGCCCGAGTTCCTGCTCATGACGCCGTTCACGCCGCGCAACCGCGACAACCTGATCGGCCTGATGATGGCCCGCTGCGACGGAGAACATTTGGGAGAGAAAGTGGTTTTGCTGCTCTCCAAGCAGGAGATCATTCTCGGCCCCATGCAAGTGGAAGCGCGCATCAATCAGGATCAAAACATTTCCAAAGACCTTACGCTATGGAACCAGCAAGGCTCGCAGGTTCTGCGCGGCCAGATGCTGGTGCTGCCGGTGGAGAAGACCTTTTTGTACGTCGAGCCTATCTATATCCAGGCCTCGCAGGCCAAGATGCCGCAATTGAAGAAGGTGGCGCTGGCGATGGGCAACAACCTGGTTTACGCCGACACCTACGGGCAGGCGCTGGCGCAACTGGCGGGCGAAAAACTGCCGACTACGCCCGAAGCAACTGCGGCGGCGCCCGCGCCGGCCAGTACGTCCGCGCAACCCCCGGCACAGCCGGACGCGCGCATCGCTGAAGTCCGCCGGCACTTCGAGCGCTATCGTGAGTTGGTGTCGCAAGGAAAACTTTCAGAAGCCGGCAAGGAACTGGAAGCGATCCAAGGGCTGGTCGCAAAATAGGCTATTCTTTAATTCCGGCCAGCTTCGCCGTTTCCGTCCAAAGCCGCTCGGCTACCGCATCGTTCTGAGCGAGCTTCGACGGCGCGACGGGGTTGCATTTATAAAAATAGAGCCCGGTTGTTTTGGCGACGTCGTCCGACGAAGCCAGATATACGATCGTCTCTGCTCCCTTTTCCTGGGAGATCGCGAAGACTTTCAGAAGACCTAGCGCGCGCGACATCAAGTCACTTCTCGCATTGTCGCCGAAGCGCGTCTTCACGAAACCGGGATGTAAACTGTTCGCGGTGATGCCGGTTCCAGCCAGCCGCCGCGCCAGAACTCGAGTGAACAGAACGTTGCACAGCTTGGAACGGCCATACGCCGGAAACGATTTGTAGTCGTGTTCGTATTGCAGGTTGTCGAAGTCGATGTCGCCGAAGCGGTGGGCATGCGAAGAGGTGTTGACCACCCGTGCGGAGCCGGCCGCCGAAAGCGAGCCGAGCAAACCATGCGTGAGAACGAAGTACGACAGGTGATTGGTGGCGAAGGTCAGCTCCAGACCGTCTTCAGAGACCTGGCGCTTGCCGAAAAGCGCTCCCGCGTTGTTGATTAGAACGTCGATGCGCGGCTCGGCCGAACGGATTTCCTCGGCCAGCCGGTTGAGATCCGCCAGGCGCGAAACATCCCCGTAGTAGATAGTATGCGCCTGGGCGGGAGCAAGCTCTCGCAAGCGGCTCAACGCGGCTTCGCCCCGGTTTTTGCTGCGCGCCACCAGCACCATCCGCGCGCCCGTGGCCGCCAACCGCTCCGCCGACACTTGTCCAATGCCCGACGTCCCGCCGGTGATCACCACTACTTTCCCTTGCATGGCTGCTGGCCAGTGTAACCTAATTGGGGATGCGTATCGGATCCATTTGCATGGCGGCATTGCTTCTGTCGGCGTGCCACAAGAAAGAAGAACCGAAGGTGGTGGTCCCGGAGGTGTTCCACGTGAAGTTTCAAACATCCCAGGGAGATTTTGCTGTAGAAGCGCGGCGCGCCTGGGCGCCGCACGGCGTTGACCGATTCCACGAACTGGTTCGAATGAAGTATTTCGACCAGGGCCGCTTCTTCCGGGTAGTTCCGGGATTCATCGCGCAATTCGGCGTGCATCGCGACTTCAACGTCCATGAAAAATGGCGAACGATGTTTATCGCCGACGATCCGCCGCAACAGAAGAACCTGCGGGGCACGCTGGCCTTTGCCAAGTCGGACCCGGGAACCAGAGCTACCGAAATCTTCATCAACCTGGCCGACAACCAGGCCCTGGACGATCAGGGGTTCGTCCCGTTCGGGAAGGTGAGGCAAGGCATGGAGGTGGTGGATAAGTTCTACGCGGGCTATGGCGAGATGCGGCCGGAGGGCAAGTACATCGATCCCGCTCGCGTAGAAGGCGAGGCCAACGAATACCTGACCCAGCGTTTTCCCAATCTTGATTTCATCCTGCACGTGGAGTTTTTGCCGTGAGTAGACGTAAGAAACTGTGGCTGGGCGGCGCGGCGCTGCTGTTGCTTTTCTTGGTAGCAGCAGCCTACGTAGCCGCCTCCGTAATCGCGAAACAATTTGAGCCGAGGCTGCGCGCACAGGCGATCCAGTACCTGCATGACCGCTTCCATAGCGACGTGGAACTGACGGCGCTGCACATCAATCCACCCAAGATGTCGACCTTTCAGATTCTGCTGCGGCATGGACGCGGCGCCGTGGTAGGCGTGGAAGGCGATGGTCTCGCGATGCGGTTTGGAGGCGACCGAAGCAGGCCACCGCTGTTCGCGATCAGGAAAATCTTCTTCACCGTCGATCTCGGCGTGTTGCTCGAACCGAAGAAGTCCGTCGATTTCGTGTCGCTCGAAGGGATGGAGATCAACGTTCCACCCAGGGGCGAGCGGCAGAACTTGAGCGGCGGCGAAAGTTCGAATTCCAGCGTCATCATCAGGGACGTACAGATCCGTGACGCAGTGCTGGTGTTGTTGCCCAAGGACCGCGACAAGAAACCGCTTCGATTCGACATTGCGCGTTTACATCTGGAATCGGTGGGCGAGAATTCCGCGATGCGCTATGATACCGACCTGACGATTCCAAAACCCCCGGGAATCATCAAGAGCAGCGGCGACTTCGGGCCGTGGAATGCATCCGAGCCAGGCGACACGCCGCTGAAGGGCACCTACACCTTCGACCATGCCGACCTCGGGATTTTCGCGGCGATTGCGGGCACACTGTCGTCGAAAGGAACATTTGACGGCTCGCTTGATTCAGTCACCGCTCGCGGCACGGCGTATGTACCGAACTTTCAATTAAAGATGGCGGCCAATCCCCTGCCCCTGTCCACCACATTTGAAGCCCGGGTGGACGGGACTAACGGCAATACGGTGCTGCAACCTGTGCGGGCAACGCTCGGCCGCACCAACTTCACCACGACGGGCGCGGTGATCAAGCACGAGGAATATGCGCAGCGCGGCATCAGGCTCCGAGTGAACATGCCGAATGGCGATATGCGCGACCTGCTGCGCCTGGCCATGAAAGGGCCGCCGTTTATGGAAGGCTTTATCAATATGAATTCGAGCATCGAGATTCCGTCGTTGAGCGAAAAGGTGAAGCAAAAGCTCCTGCTGGACGGCACGTTCGATTTGACGGATGCCAAATTTCTCAAGTCCACCATTCAGGACCAGATCGATCAATTGAGCCGGCGCGGGCAGGGGCAGCCCAGGAATAACGCGATCGACGAGGTGATTTCGAAAATGCAGGGTGAGTTTCATCTGGAAAATCAGGTGATGACGTTTCGCTCGCTCGCTTTTGAGGTCCCCGGCGCAGCCGTTTCGGTAGCTGGAAGCTATGACATGGAGCGCGATATGCTGGACTTCCATGGCGCGCTCAAGCTGGACGCGAAGCTGTCGCAGACCGTGACAGGCTGGAAGCGATGGCTGCTAAAGCCGGCCGATCCATTTTTCGCGAAGAACGGCGCTGGAACATTCTTGAAAATCAAGATCGAAGGCGACACGCACCACCCGAAATTCGGGTTGGATCGCTGAGTTACGCCGCGCAGAATCAGGCAGTAAAGATGCGCTTACTAGCGTCGATTTTTGCATAAATCAACGCACCGCAAACGCACAGCGCGGAGGTGACAAAGAAAGGAACGTCCCAACCGAAGCCCTTTACCAGATACGCGAGCAGCGCGGGCGAGATAGCGCCGCCGATATTGCCGCACATGTTCATGACGGATGCGGTGCAGCCTGCGAAGTCGCCGCCGATGTCGAGCGGAATGGCCCAGGAGACGCCAACGGTCAGTTCCAAACCGCCGAAAGCGAGGCAACTGAAAGCGACGCAGAGTTTGGGATCGTGGGTGAGCGTAGCGGGGAGAATCCCGAATGCGGCGACGATGAAACCCGCGATGCCAACCATGCGGCGGGCGCGTGTAACATTGCCGGTGCGGCGCAGCGAACGATCGGAAAGCCAGCCGCCGGCGAGATCGCCGAGAGTGCCCGCCAGCAGTGGCAGACTGGCATAGAAGCCCATCTGCGTGAGGTTGAAGCCGCGATGGATATTCAAATAAGTAGGAAACCAATCCAGGTAAACGGCCAGCGCGTACTGGTAGCAAAAGTACATCAGCGCAAGCTGCCAAACCGTGGGGCTGCGAAGAATGCGACCCCAGGGAACGCGAGCGCCGATTTGCTGGCGCGGGCCGCCGGTGGTTGACTGGATCAGTTCGAGCTCGGCGGGGTTGACGCCGCGATGCTGCTCGGGCGAGTCGCGATAGTAGATGAACCAGACCGCGGACCATGCCAGACCGAGGACCGCGAAGGCCAGAAAAGGCATGCGCCACCCGTAGCGAAGGATCATCCAGACCACCATCGGCGGCGTGACGGCGGCGCCCAATCGCGAGCCGGCGTGCGTGATGCCTTGCGCGAAGGCGCGTTCGGCCGGGAGCATCCAGCGCGACAGCGATCGCGTGGCAATGGGGAACGCGCCGGATTCTCCCACGCCAAAGATGAAGCGGAGAACGACCATAGAGGCGGCGCTCCAGGCGAGCGTGGTGAGGGAGGTGAAGATGCTCCACCAGGTGACGATGATTGCGAGCGCGCGGCGCGGGCCGATTTTGTCGCCGAACCAGGCGCCGGGGAGTTGGAAGAGCGTGAAGCCCCAGCGGAAGCTGGCAAGGATCCATCCAACCGTGATCAGCGAGAATCCGAATTCTTTCTGGATGAGGGGCATGGCCGACGCGATAATGGTGCGGTCCATGTAGGTGATCATGTAGACAGCCACGGTGAGAGCGAGAACGGCGTGGCGGGCGCGGCTGGGGCGTTGCGAGTGGGGCTTAGGGGACGTCGAGGTGGCGGCGGCAGCGATGGGACGAGCTTGCGGGGCGGTGGGCATCATCGGCGAGAACGATCCGAAGGGACAGCGACCCGGATTGGCCTGGAATGCGACGACGGTCTAGCGCGCGTTGTCGTGGTGGTCCCCGTTGACGTAATGGCCGGCGTCGTTATCCACGCAAGGCGCGGCTTCGTCCAGAGTATCCGGCTGAAGGGTCAACGTACGGAGAATGGTCCAAGGCTTGGCGAGAACCTCCGGGTCGTCCGCCGTCATCTGGTACTGAATCGTGTCTCCCACGCGGCGCAATCGCTCGATTACGTGCAGTTTGGCGCTGTGGTAGAAGCCGTTGTCGGCGAGCCAGGTATCGGTGGTAAAGCGCGTGACGTCCACCACCAGCGTGTCGCCGTCCCATTTAGCCACCGAGTCGCCATTATAGGTTCCCTCTTCTTCCGGATCCGCGCTATGATGGCCGTCCACTGGAATCACACGCCAGTGATTACCCGTCGAATCGGCGTAAAGGAACACCACTTGTTTTGGCGTCTGCACAATTTGCTGCGGCGGGCCAATGCGCGGCACTCCGGGAGGCATGCAGTGTAAAGTGCGATCCTCCTTGACCTGATTGTCGTTGAGGAACTTTACTTTCGCCACGAACTGCGGCTTGTATTCGGGCAGCGGATCGGGTTTCTGGCGCAGCGCGGGCGCCCGGCCGCCGGAAGAGCGGGGTACGGATCTTCCGAAATCGAGCACAAAATTATCGCCCTCCTTGCCGACCAGCCCGCCGAAAAAATGATGCCAGACGCCGTTGAGATCGGGATGCCCATCGGCGAGGTGAGGAGTGGGCTTGGATGCCGCATCGGGGTAGCGGGCGGCTTCCACGGCGTAGTTGGAGGCGGGAGGACCAAACTGGCCCGACGCGTTGACGGGGACGATCAGGGCCGCCGCCAGCGCAACGCTAACGGCTCCCGCGGAACGAATGCTTAGCCGGAATTCCATAAGTTTCCTTTCCTCGCTCCGCTATTTCGCCGGAGCCGGTGCATTAGCGCCTGCCGGATTATAGAGATTATAGAAATGTCCATCCGGATAGGTCAGCTTGAGTAAGAACCCGAAATCGTCGGTTCCATCTTTCGCCGGATATGCCGTAACGGTGGCCTCCGAGCCGTCGAGCAACTTGTCTTTTGTCAGACCGCTGCCTTTGAAGAACATGGGGGGCGCCGATTGCAGCTTCCACGTGGCGACCTTTCCATTTTCATCCTTCACATCAAAGTAAATGAAGATGTGCGGATTTACCCAATCCACTTTGGACACCACGCCCTTCAAGGTAATGACCTTGTCCGCATTGAACTCAGCCGACACGGCGTGATGCGCAAGCAACGGCAAGGCCGAACACAGCACTGCGGCCGCGGCAATCACCTGGCGTTTCATTCTCATTGGATCTCCTTCACAGGGAGCGGCACACATCCCCTCGGGCATCGATTCCACCTAGGTATATCGTTCGGTGCCAGCCTTGTCAAGCCTGGTGCTGATGTCTTAGGAAGGAGATGACCCTAAGACCACATCACCTCAAGCCTCCGGGCCTTCAGCATCCTGCTAGCGGGCGCTGGCAACGTACAGGAGGAGCCCCAATAGGACGGCGGGGATCAGCGCGAGCATCAGGTACGAGAGCAGCGAACGGCGGGGAGGCTGCTGACGCAAATCGACCAGCGCGGAACGATCCGTAACAGCAACTTCATCGGGATGGGCGAGATCGCGGGCGAAATCCTGGGCGTTGGCGTAGCGCTGGCTGGGATCGCGCTCCAGGGCGCCGAGAACAATCTCGTCCAGGCCGGGCGAGATCGCAGGATTGATTTCGCTGGGCGGGCGGGGCGAAGTAACGAGACGCGCATTCATCACAGCGAACGGATTGGCGCCGTGGAAGGGCGTCTGGCCGGTGAGCATTTCGTAGAGGATCACGCCCACCGAGTACAGGTCGCTACGGGCGTCGCCCCGTTTGCCTTTCACTTGCTCGGGTGAAATGTAATCGGGGCTTCCCATCACCTGCGAGAGTTTGCCGAAGGTAAGGCGGCGCGAACCAGCGCAGGCGGCGATGCCAAAGTCGATGATCTTGATCCGGTCCTTCGCATCGAGCATTACATTCTCGGGTTTCAGATCGCGATGCACGACACCAGAGGTGTGCATGTACTCGAGCGCAGCCAGGATCTGGGTTGCGATGGAGATGGCACGTTCAATGGACATGGGGCCCTGGCCGGCGAGAACCTGGCGGAGAAGCCGTCCATCCAGCCACTCCATGGCCATGTACAGGCGGCTTTGGCCGGCGGAAGGGAAGATTTTGCGAATGCCAGGGTGCCGGAGGCGGGCTCCGATTTCCATTTCGCGCCGGAAGCGTTCGTGAAAAATGGGATCGCACTCGGCTTGCGGTTGGGGCACCTTGATGGCGGCACGGGAGCTGTCGCGCAGGTCCGTGGCACGAAAAACGGTGGCCATGCCGGTAGATGCGACCAGAGATTCTAATTGATAATCGTCGAGTTGATCTCCGGCATACAGGTGCGTCATCGGACTCACCCCGATGTTACGCCGGGAAGGGTGAAGAAGTAATAGAAAAGCCCTTAAGAAGTCGTTAATATCACGCGTGCGCTCGATCCTGGCGAGTGCTTCAAGCGGCGTCCATCAGTTCGTCCCAAGCGAGAGCGTGGCCAAGGGCACGCGTTACTTCGGAGCGGCGGCGCGGCGGCAGTTGTCCAATTCGCTTGATGAGGGCGGAACGGGGAACGGTTCTTATGTTGTCGCAGTTGGCCACGCATGGCGAGGGCAGGCCTTCGCCGCGGCCCAGCGGCACTTCGACCGCAATGCGGCGAATGGTGGATGTCACCTCGGCCGCAATGAACTTGTTGAGATAGGAATACGCTTCGTCCCGGCTTAGAAGCAGGACGGGGCGGCGGCCGGCGGGCTTGGGCAAAGACGCCCACCAGAGGTCATACTGCCTGATGAGCTGCGGCTGCTTCACGATTTCCATTCCTCGGCGGAGGACCAGTCGTCGGCCTCCGCTTCCGAATCCGGCCGCTGCAGGTAGGCCCGCCGGGTCCGTTCTTCTTCGGTTTCCCGGATGGCTTTGCGAATGGCCGATCGAACAAATTCCGCCCGTTGGCGTTTGGCGGCCGGGGCGATCCGGTTGAGGGCGCGATAAGTGGGTTCATCGAGCTGCACCAGCATCGATTTCATATGGTGCTACTATATCAAATCTATATATAGAAAGTTAGAGATCCGGCAGGCGCGTGAACCGCAAAAAGGCTAGAAGGATTCGAGCGTGCCGTTGAAACGGTAGCCGACCCAGGGCTCGGTGGTGACCAGTTCGGGGTGGTCCGGATCGGACTCGATCTTTTTTCGCAGATTTCTGATGAAGACGCGCAGGTAGTCCACCTGATCCCCGTAGTCGGGACCCCAGACGGCTTGCAGAAGCTCACGGTGAGCCACTGCTTCATTGGCGTGGCTGGTGAGATAACGCACCAGGTCGAGCTCCTTAGGGGTGAGATGGCTGGTACGGATGCCATTGAAGGCCGTGCGGCGGGCGAAATCGATTACCAAATTGCCGACGCGGACGCGAGCCGGGGAGGATTGCGCGGACGCCGGAACCCGTCGCAGCGCGGCGCGAATGCGGGCCAGCAGCTCAGGCGTGCTGAACGGCTTGTTGACGAAGTCGTCGGCGCCCGCATCCAGGCACGCCACCTTGTCGGCCTCGGTATCGCGCACGGTGAGCATGACGATTCCCACGCCGCTGCCGGCGCGGATCTCGCGGCAAGCCGCCAGGCCGCCCATACCGGGCATGTTCATGTCGAGCAGGACCAGGTCGGGATGATAGTCGCGCAGCTTCTCGATCGCCTCCTCGCCGGTTTTGGCGTCGTCCACTTCGTATCCGGCGCCGGTGAGAGCGGTGCGCATGATGCGGCGGATCTGGGGCTCGTCGTCCACCACCAGGATGCGTCCGGCGCTCATCGGCGCTCAGCCTTGCGGACCGGCGTCTTGGCCAGCGGCAGCGAGACGCGAAAAGTGGTTTCTCCCGGGTGGCTGGTTACCGTGAGTTTTCCGTGATGCGCCTGCACGATGCTGTTCGCGATGGCAAGACCGAGGCCGAAGCCCGGGATCTGGTTCTTAACGGATGGGCTGCGATAAAAACGTTCAAACAAACGGCCTTGTTCCTGTTCCGGAATGCCCTGGCCGTGGTCGGTTATGTCGAAGTTGACCGCGCCGGCGCCGTCGGACAGGCGCAGCGTAAGGGGAGAGCGCGGGGGCGAATACTTGAGCGCATTGTCGAGCACCTGCTTGAGGGCCAGCTTCAGCAGCCGGCGATCGAGATCGAGGAGAGGCAACGATCCGTCCGAGTGAATCTCCACGGGCCGGCTGTCAATCTGCGTGCGGAGGGATGCCACCACGTCCTCCATGAGTTCCCTGGGATCGGTCAACTCGCGCCGCACTTCGATATGGTCGGACTCCAGGCGCGCCATTTCCAGCGCGTCGTCAATGAGGGACTGCAGGTGCCGCGCCTCCTCGTCAGCCACCTCCAGCAGTTCGGTGCGGCTGGCGATGGGCTGATCGGGGGACGACAACAACGACGTGGTGGCGGCGCGGATGGAGGTGAGGGGCGTCTTGAATTCGTGCGCCATGGCGTCGATGAGCGTGGTGCGCAGCTGTTCGCTGCGGCGCGCGGCTTCCACCTGATGGGCGAGATCCTGCGCGCGGGCGCGCTCCAGTCCGATGGCGATGAGGTTGCTGATACCCTGCAAAACCGAGTCTGGCATGAACGCGCTTGGGTTGGCAAAAGCGATGGCAAAGCTGGCGATGGGTTCCGAGCCCAGGCGGACCGCGGTGATCACGCGCATGTGTTCAGGGTCGAAGAAGGATGTGCCCTGCGAGGCGGTGTCGCGCAACTGATCCTCCATGCCTTTGAAATCCTCACCCCGGAAGTCCGAGGGGCCGGCGCGGTGGATCTCACCGGTGCGCCGGTCATAGAGCACGACGGCGCGCAGCCCGAAAACGTCCGCCAGCTTGCGCGCCAGCTGTTTAGCGACGGGCTCCACGGGATCGATGAGCAGGATGGCGCGGCTGAAGGTATAGAGGCGCTCGATGTCGCGCTGTCGATCCACCGCGTCGAGGGCCTGCTTCTTCACCCGGGCCGAGAGACGGCTGGTGATGAGCGCGGTGGCGAGAAAGCTGAAGAGCGCCACCCAGTTCTGCGGATCGGCAATGGTGAATTTGCCAATGGGCGGCAGAAAGAAAAAGTTGAAGGCGAGCGTGGCGGCGAGAGAAGCCAGCGTGGCTTCGGCCAGGCCCCAAGTGCTGGCGAACAGCAACACCAGCAGCAGATAGGCGAAGCCAACCGTGGTGGGATTGTGCGGAATTACCGCATACGCGCTGAAGGTAACAACGGCCACGCTGGCGAGCGAAACCAGCAGGCGAAGGGCAAGCCGACTCGATGGAGACATCCCTGGGCTATTCTAGCGCCGCGCCGATCTGCCGGCACACTTGATGGCAGGTGGCGGGGGCAAGCAAGATGCCGTTGCGGTAGTGGCCGTAGGCGAGCCAGAGGCGGCTGGATTCGACGCGTCCGATGCGCGGGGCGCCGGCGGCGGGGCGGAAGCCGATCCAAGCGGATTCGGGTTGAAGCGCCGACAGCGCGGGGACCAGTGCGCTGGCGCGAGCCGCGACGTCCGAAACAATTTGGGGATCTATGGCGCGCTGGTAACCGGCGTCTTCGGTGGAGGAGCCGGCGATGGTGAAGCCGTCGGCGCGCTGAAGAACGTAGGTGTGATCGTAGCGGACGGTGGCGGCCAGCGATCCGGCGGGGAGGCGGTAACCGAGCAGATGGCCTTTCATCGGAAAAGAGCGCGCAAGCGCGTAGGGCTGGCGATCGATGAGAACGTTGAGACCGCTGCTCCAAGCTCCGGCGGCGATGACGGCGAAGGACGAGCCGGCTGCACGATCGGCGAGACAGACACGGACACCGGCGGAACTGGCGGAGATGGAAGTGACGCGCGAGTTTTCCTGGATGATAACGCCGCGCGCGAGGCAGGCGGCGTGGAGGGCAGCCATCAGGCCGGCAGGATCGACGATCGCCTCGCCGGTGTAGCGGATGGCGCCAACCGCGCCTGGGCGAACCAGGGGAACGAGCGCGCGGAGCTCGCCGGGAGTAAGAACGATGGAAGGAATGCCGGCAGCCCGCTGTGAGGCCGCGCGCACGGAGAGCGATTCGAACTCAGAAGCGGTGAGCGCGATCTGGACCGCGCTGGTGCGGCGGAATTCGACGGAAAGGCCGCTATCGGTCTGGAGCGCGTGGATGAAATCGTCGTACTTCGCCAAGCTGCCGATGGCGAAGTCCAGCAAGGGCGAGGCTTGGTCGAATTCGCCGCCGGGGGAGAGCATGCCCGCGGCCGCCGAGCTGGCTTCGGAACCGATTTTGGCGGCGTCCAGGAGCAAGACACGGCGCCGATTGCGGGCCAGCTGCCATGCGATGGAGGCGCCGATGACGCCGCCGCCGGCGATGATGACGTCGAAATCAGATGCCACGGCAGTTTACTCTTCGGACCCGCGGTCCGATTCGAGTGCGGCGAAGTCACGCGCGATGGCTTCGCACTCCGCCAGGATTTCTGGGTCTTCCCCCATTTCCTTGATGGCGTCTTCGAATTCCTTCGAGTCTCTCGATGTAGGTTGCATGGACCGATTAATGTGTCTGCTCTGGAGATGTTTTAAAAGGATTCACGACCGTGATCGGACCAAATTGGCGCCCGCTTTGGAAATCCTCGCTGAGGAGATACCTGCACTTGGTGCGCTCGGCCGCGGCGACAATCAGGCCGTCCCAGAAAGAGACTTGTGCTTGATCGGCCCAATGCCAGGCGCGCTCGAACATCCCAATGCTCAACTCTGGTGGAGTCCATTGGGCCATGAGCCTTACCCTATGGCGCGCTAGTTCCGGTGCGACTCCGAATTTTCTTGAGGCGTTCCAATAGAATTCCTGGAGAACCTGCCAGCTTAGAGCGCCACAGGCATTCTCCCACAGCCACGCGAGCCACATCTTGGCTTGCGCGCGCTTCGCTGGATGAGATTGATCGTAAGGGTAGAGGAGTACGTTGGTGTCGACGAAGTACCTATCGCCGTTCATGCGCTTCGTCTCTTGTAAAGCGCTTGGACGCGTCTATTGGGACTCCAAGATCGTCGGGGAGACTCTTCCACTCTTCGTAGGCGCGCCAATAGGCATCGGACGCGCGCATTTCCTTTTCGAGCAGGCGGCCGACGAGCTTTGAGACCGATGTGTTTTCGTCGGCGGCTTTGCGGCGGGCCCAATGGGCGACTTCGGGATCGAGGGTGATGGTGACGTTCTTCAGCACGAGATCAGTGTAACACGAATCCAGTGTCGACAGGTTGATCCCAATGTAAGGCGAGCGACTTCGTATTCATACCCATATTGTTGGGTCATTGAGGTGGGCTTCTCTCCCGGGGCCGCGGTCTTCGCCCGTCCGACGCAATGGTTCTGGCGCGTGAGATGATCCAACAGTAAATAAAAAAGGCGGACCCCGAAAGGCCCGCCTTGGATTTTGCGATCTCGCTTGGTTATTCGGCCAGCGCCGGCTCTTCGCCCGGCTCTTCGGTCAGGCCGCCCGCGTAGATGGTGCGGGCTTCGTCTTCGTAGCCGCCCAGGTCGCCGGCGAGTGAAACTTCTTCCGCGATGGCCTCTTCCTCCACCACGTCTTCGCCCGCGATCTTCACGCCGCGATAGTATTCCATGCCGGTTCCGGCGGGAATCAAGCGGCCCATGATCACGTTTTCCTTAAGGCCCCTGAGGTAATCCACCTTGCCGTTGATGGCGGCTTCGGTGAGCACGCGCGTGGTTTCCTGGAAGGACGCGGCCGAGATGAACGAGTCTGTCGAGAGCGACGCCTTGGTGATGCCGAGCAGCACCGGCTTTCCGGTGGCCGGACGGCCGCCCGCATCCACCACGCGGGCATTTTCTTCGCGGAACTTGAACTTGTCGACAACTTCTTCGGGGAGGAACTCGGTATCGCCGATATCGTCCACCTTCACCCAGCGCATCATCTGCCGCGAGATGACTTCCAGGTGCTTGTCGTTGATGTTGACGCCCTGCAGACGGTACACTTCCTGGATTTCGTTGACCAGGTATTTCTGCAGTTCCTTTTCGCCGAGCACGGCCAGGATGTCGTGCGGATTGCGCGGACCGTCCATCAAAGGATCGCCCGCCTTTACCCGCTCGCCCTCCTGCACGTTGATGTGGACGCCGCGCGGAATGTTGTAATCCTTCTGCTCGCCGTCGTCGGCGGTGATGCTGATCTTGCGCATGCCCTTGGCCACTTCGCCGTAGCGCACGATGCCGTTGATCTCCGCGATGATGGCCGTCTCGCGAGGCTTGCGGGCCTCGAACAGCTCCACCACGCGCGGCAGACCGCCGGTGATGTCTTTGGTCTTGGTGGTGGCGCGGGGGATCTTCGCGATCACGTCGCCCGCGTGAGCCTCTTCGCCATCCGTCACCATCAGGTGAGCGTGAGTGGGCATGAGGTAGCGTTTTTCGTCAGAGCGCGATCCGCCGTCGGGCCGCATGATGACGGTGGGAATGCGTTTTTCATCGATGGAATCGGTGACCACCCACTGCGACATGCCGGTGATTTCGTCCACCTGCTCCTGCAGCGTAGTGCCTTCCGACAGATCCTTGAAATGGACCTTGCCGCTGACTTCGGTGAGGATAGAGAAGGTATAGGGATCCCATTCGAGCAGGATGTCGTTGTTCTTCACCCGGGCGCCGTCTTCAAACAGCACCTTGGCGCCGTACACTACCGGGTAACGTTCCTTCTCGCGGCCCTTGTCGTCGATGATGGCCAGGATGCCGTTGCGATTCATGGCAATCAGCTCGCCCTTGGCGTTGCGCACGGTGGTGACGCCGAGGAATTTGACGAAACCGTCCGAGTTGGCGTCCTGCTTGGATTGCTCGCTCGATCCGGTGGCCGTTCCGCCGACGTGGAACGTTCGCATGGTAAGCTGCGTTCCCGGCTCGCCGATGGACTGCGCCGAGATGATACCCACCGCTTCGCCGCGCTCCACCATTCTGCCGGTGGCCAGGTTGCGGCCGTAACAGAGCTGGCAAACGCCGCGCTTCGATTCGCAGGTGAGCACCGAGCGGATCTTCACGCGCTCGATACCGGCGGCCTGGATGGCGCCCGCCAGGTCTTCGGTGATTTCCTTGTTGAGCCCGACAATCAGGTTGCCTTCATAGTCGAACTGATCTTCGAGAGCCACGCGGCCGACGATGCGGTCGCGCAACGGCTCGATGATTTCGCCCGATTCGATGATGGGCTCAACGTAAATGCCGTCGCTGGTGCCGCAATCGGTTTCGGTGATGATGACGTCCTGCGCCACGTCGCACAGGCGGCGGGTGAGGTAACCGGAGTCGGCCGTTTTGAGCGCGGTATCCGCCAAACCTTTGCGCGCGCCGTGCGTCGAGATGAAGTACTGCAGCACGTCCAGGCCTTCGCGGAAGTTGGCGGTGATGGGCTGCTCGATGATTTCACCGGACGGCTTGGCCATCAAGCCGCGCATGCCGGAGAGCTGGCGGATCTGCTGTTTCGATCCGCGGGCGCCGGAATCGGCCATGATGTAAATGGGGTTGAGGTAACGGCCGGTGCGGTCGTCTTCCTCCATGGATTTGAACATTTCCTCGGCCACGCGTTCGGTGACCTTGGACCAGATCTCGATGATCTTGTTGTAGCGCTCGCCCTGCGTGATAGCGCCTTCCTGATACTGCTGCTGGACTTCGATGACGGCCTTTTCGGCGTCGCGCACCAGCTTGGGCTTCTCCTCAGGCACCACCATGTCGTCGATGCCGATGGAAATACCGGCGCGCGTGGCGTAGAGGAAGCCGAGCTTCTTCACTTCATCCAGCATCTGGACGGTGATCTGCAACCCGTACTTCAGGTAGCAATATTGCACCAGCTGGCTCAGGCCCTTTTTCTTGAGCAGGCCGTTGATGAAGGGCATTTGATCGGGCAGCACATCATTCAAGATGACGCGGCCGACCGTGGTATCCATGTACTGCTTGTTGAATTCGATCGGCTCGGTGTGCAGGACGTTTTGGTTGTCGAACGCCTTGATGAGATCGATCACGCGGCCGGTGTGGCGCAGCTTGATGGGCGACAGCGTTTCCACTTCGCCCATTTCGAGGGCGATGAGCACGTCGTCGCTGGAGGCGAAGGTGCGGCCCTCGCCCTTGGTGCCGGGACGCGCTTTGGTGAGATAGTACAGGCCCAGAACCATGTCCTGGGTGGGAACCGCGATGGGCGCGCCGTGCGCGGGCGAAAGAATATTGTTGGACGCGAGCATCAGCGTGGAGGCTTCGATCTGCGCTTCCGGCGACAGCGGAATATGGACGGCCATCTGGTCGCCATCGAAGTCGGCGTTGAAAGCGGTGCAAGTGAGCGGGTGCAGCTTGATGGCCTTGCCTTCCACCAGGACCGGCTCAAAAGCCTGGATGCCGAGGCGGTGCAGCGTGGGCGCGCGGTTCAGCAGGATGGGATGATCCTTGATAACTTCTTCGAGAATGTCCCAAACCACCGGGTCCTGCTGTTCGACCAGCTCTTTGGCTTGCTTGATGGTGGTGCAATGGCCGCGCTGCTCCAGGCGATGATAGATGAACGGCTTGAACAACTCCAGCGCCATTTTCTTGGGAAGACCGCACTGGTGGAGCTTCAGCTCGGGGCCAACCACGATGACGGAGCGGCCTGAATAATCGACGCGCTTGCCGAGCAGGTTCTGGCGGAAGCGGCCCTGCTTGCCTTTGAGAGTATCGGAGAGCGACTTGAGCGGGCGGTTGTTGGCGCCGCGCAGAACGCGGCCGCGGCGGCCGTTGTCGAACAACGCGTCGACGGCTTCCTGCAGCATGCGTTTTTCGTTTCGAACGATGACGTCGGGTGCGTGCAGCTCAATCAGCTTCTTCAGCCGGTTGTTGCGGTTGATCACGCGGCGGTACAGGTCGTTCAGATCGGAGGTGGCGAAACGGCCGCCATCGAGCGGCACCAGCGGACGAAGTTCGGGCGGAATAACCGGGATCACGTCCAGGATCATCCACTCGGGCTTGTTGCCGGACTTGCGGAAGCTTTCCACCACCCTGAGGCGCTTGGCGTACTTCAGCTTTTTCTGCTGCGAAACCTCGGTTTTCATGCGCTCGCGAATTTCCAGGCTGAGCGCTTCGACGTCGACTTTCTTGAGCAGTTCCTTGATTCCCTCGGCGCCCATCATGGCGACGAACTTGCCGGGAAATTCCTGATCGAGCGCGCGCTTGCGTTCGTCGGTGATCACTTCGCCGCGCGAAAGTTCGGCCACTTCGCCGGGATCGACAATCACGAAAGCTTCAAAATAGAGGACGCGCTCCAGCTCGCGGAGCGTGATGTCGAGCAGGTAGCCGATGCGGCTGGGCAGGCCCTTGAAGAACCAGACGTGCGAGCAGGGGCTGGCCAGTTCGATGTGCCCCAGGCGCTCGCGGCGCACGCGCGATAGCGTAACTTCGACGCCGCACTTGTCGCAGATGACGCCGCGATGCTTCATCCGCTTGTATTTTCCGCACAGACACTCCCAGTCTGCAATGGGACCGAAGATACGCGCGCAAAACAGCCCGTCGCGCTCGGGCTTGAAAGTCCGGTAATTGATGGTCTCCGGCTTAGTGACTTCCCCATGCGACCAGCTTCGGATCTTTTCCGGAGAGGCGAGGCTGATCCGGATGGAATCGAAGTCGGCGATCAAATTTGCTCTGTCATACGGAGAGGATCGATACATGTAATCTCCTATAAAAACGCTTCATAGCCACAAATGAACACCGATTCACACAGATAACTCAAGAGTGGCCGATTTAGTCGGCCGCGAGCGCCGTATCCAGGATCTCTCGCGGCTTCTTCATCAACTCCACATCCAGGCATAACGACTGCAGTTCGCGGATCAGGACGTTGAACGACTCCGGCACGCCGGGTTCGGCGGCCGCTTCTCCCTTGACGATCGCTTCGTAAATCTTGGCGCGTCCGTACACGTCGTCGGACTTGGCGGTCAGCAATTCCTGCAGAACATAAGCGGCGCCGTAGGCCTCGAGCGCCCACACTTCCATTTCTCCGAAGCGCTGTCCGCCAAACTGGGCCTTGCCGCCCAGCGGCTGTTGCGTAATGAGTGAATACGGACCGATGGAGCGGGCGTGGATCTTGTCGTCCACCAGGTGCGAGAGCTTGAGCATGTAGATGTAGCCCACGGTCACGGGTTGCTCGAACGCCAGGCCGGAGAGGCCATCCCAAAGCTGGACCTTGCCGGAACTGGGCAGGTCGGCCTGCTTCAGCTGCGCTTTGATGTCTTTTTCGGTGGCGCCATCGAATACGGGCGTTGCGAAATGAAGTCCTAAAGCGTGGGCCGCCCAGCCCAAGTGCGTTTCCAAAATCTGGCCGACGTTCATGCGCGAGGGAACGCCCAGAGGATTCAGCACGATTTCCACGGGAGTTCCGTCCGGCAGATACGGCATGTCCTCTTCGGGAACGATGCGCGCGATGACACCCTTGTTGCCGTGGCGGCCGGCCATCTTATCGCCCACCGAAAGCTTGCGCTTCATGGCGATGTAGCACTTCACCAGCTTGATGACGCCGGGAGGCAGTTCGTCGCCCTTGCGGAGCTTGGCGATTTTCTCTTCGGTGATCTTTTCGAGCACCGCGATCTGGCGCGAAGTCATCTCCTCGATTTCGTCGATCTGCTCGTTGAGCCGGACGTCTTTATTGGCGAACTTGACGCGCTTTAAATCGCGAGCGCGCAGCTTTTCCACTACATCGCGGGTAAGATGCAGGCCCTTCGACACCAGCTTCTTGTTGGTCTTTTCGTCGTGCAGGTCGGCCAGGACTTCCTTGCCTTCCAGCAGATCGGTGAGGCGCTTGGCGCGCTCGTCGTTCAAGATGCGCTTTTCGTCTTCCAAGTTGCGGTGCAAACGCTCGATCTGCCATTCGAGAATGGATTTGGAGCGCTCGTCCAGATCCGCGCCCTTGCGGGAGAAGACCTTGCAATCGACCACGGTTCCCTCGATGCCCGGCGGGCAATACAGCGAGGCGTCCTTCACGTCGCCGGCTTTTTCGCCGAAGATCGCGCGCAGTAATTTCTCTTCGGGCGTGAGCTGAGTTTCGCCCTTGGGCGTCACTTTACCCACCAGGATATCGCCCGGCTTCACCGTGGCGCCGATGCGAATGATGCCGCTTTCGTCCAGATTACGGAGAAACGCTTCGGCGATATTCGGAATATCGCGGGTGATTTCCTCGGGACCCAGTTTGGTGTCCCGCGCTTCGATTTCAAATTCTTCGATGTGGATCGAAGTATAGTAATCTTCCTTGACCAGCTTCTCGGACACCACGATGGCGTCTTCGAAGTTGTACCCGCGCCAGGGCATGAAGGCCACCAGCACGTTGCGTCCAAGAGCCAGCTCGCCCATGTCGGTGCAAGGACCGTCGGCCAGCACGTCGCCCTTCTTCACCCGCTGGCCCTGGGCCACGATGGGCTTCTGGCTGATGCAGGTGTTCTGATTGGAGCGCTTGAATTTGGTGAGCTGATAAATGTCGGCGCCTACTTCGCGCGAAAGCTGCCCTTCGTGCGCCCCGCCGCCTTCCACGCGGACGATGATGCGCTCGGAATCCACCGAATCCACGACCCCGGAGCGTTTGCAGATCACGACGGCGCCCGAATCGCGAGCGGTGACGTTCTCCATGCCGGTGCCGACATACGGCGTTTCAGCGCGCAGCAGCGGCACGGCCTGTCGCTGCATGTTCGATCCCATCAGCGCGCGGTTGGCGTCGTCGTTCTCAAGGAACGGAATGAGGCTGGCGGCCACCGAGACCAGCTGCTTGGGACTGACGTCCATGTATTCCACTTCGTCTTTGTGCTTCAGGACGAAGTTGCCGGCCTGGCGCGCGTTGACCAGCTCGGGAACGATGTGGCCCTTTTCGTCGAGCTGGACATTGGCCTGCGCGATGAGATACTTGTCTTCCTCCCACGCCGACAGATAGTCGCAGTGGGCTTCGAGTTCAATGGGCTGCTTCTTCGCTCCCAGATCGCGATTGGCTTTGTCGGCTTCGGCGCGCGTCATCACGTCGCCCACCTTATAAGACGAGTCGCCCGGATTCAGAATCCTGATTTCATCGATCACCGTGCCCTTCAGCACGCGGCGGTAGGGGCTTTCGATGAACCCATATTCGTTGATGCGGGCAAAGCAGGAGAGCGACGAAATCAATCCGATGTTCGGACCTTCCGGCGTCTCGATGGGGCAGATGCGGCCGTAGTGCGTGGGATGTACGTCGCGGACTTCGAATCCGGCGCGCTCGCGAGACAGACCGCCTGGTCCAAGGGCCGACAGACGGCGCTTGTGCGTGATCTCCGACAGCGGGTTGGTCTGATCCATGAACTGCGAGAGCTGGCTGGAGCCAAAGAACTCGCGGATGGCGGCCATCACGGGCTTGGCGTTCACCAGGTCGTGCGGCATGGCCGTCGACATTTCCTGGTACACCGACATCTTCTCTTTGATGGCGCGCTCCATGCGCACCAGGCCGATGCGGAACTGATTTTCGAGCAGTTCGCCCACCGCGCGCACGCGGCGATTGCCCAGGTGATCGATGTCATCCACGGCGCCGATGCCGCGGCGCAGCTTCAGCAGGTACTTGATGGTGTCGATGAAGTCCTTCTGATCGAGCGTGCGTTTGTCGAGCGGCGCGGCGTCGATCTTGTCGTACAGCTTGATGTTGAACTTCATGCGGCCCACGCGCGAAAAGTCGTACTTGCGCGGGTCGAAGAACATGCCTTGGAACAGTTGCGTGGCGGTGTCGAGCGTGGGCGGATCGCCCGGGCGCAGCTTGCGGTAAATTTCGAGCAGCGCGTCGTTCTGGCTCTTGACCGGATCTTTTCGCAGCGTGACGGACACCACGTTGCCCGTGTCGTCGCGCTCGGGGAAGAACACTTCAAACGACGTGATGCCGTTCTCCATCACTTTATCGACGTTGGTGAGCTCCTGATTGGCTTCCACCAGCACTTCGCCGGTGGACATGTCGATCACGTCGGCCGCGATATAGGCGCCTTGCAGGTCGGCGCGATCCACTTCCACTTGTTCGATCTTGGTCTTGAGAATCGCTTCGTACAACGACTTGGTGATCTTGCGGCCCTGCGGAACAATGGTTTCGTTCTTGGTGCCGATGGCCTTAGAAAGCTTCAGGCCGATCAGGCTGTCGGAAACCTTCCAGAACAGCTTCTTGTCCTTAATGACGATTTCACTGACGTTGTAAAACGCCTTCAGGATTTCGGCGTCGCTCTTGAGTCCCAAAGCGCGCAGGAATACCGTGCCGTAGAATTTCCGCTTGCGGTCGATACGGACGTACAGCAGATTCTTGTTGTCGTACTCGAACTCCACCCAGCTTCCGCGATAGGGAATAATCTTGCCGAGGAAATAGCCCTGCGCTGGAACGCGCTCGAAGAACACGCCGGGCGAGCGGTGCAACTGCGATACGATGACGCGCTCGGTTCCATTAATGATGAAGGTGCCGTTGTCGGTCATCAACGGAATTTCGCCGAAGAAGACCTCTTGCTCCTTGATGTCGCGCACCGTCTTGACGCCCGTTTCGGCGTCTTTGTCGTAAACGGTGAGGCGGATGGTCACCTTGAGCGGGGCGGCGTAGGTCATGCCGCGCTCTTCGCACTCGGCGACGTCATATTTCAGCTGCAGGCCCACCGGATCGCCGCAGCGGTTGCAGAAGGTGACGATATTCCGGTTGAAGGTCCCGCAGCGGTGGCACAGCACGTCGCCGACGTGAAACGGATCGGTCTTGATGGTGGCGCCACAGCTTGGATTGCGGCAGGTGGAACGCAGGTGATGCAGCCCCTTCAGGTTGCCGCACTTGCACTCCCAGTTCCCGATGGCGTAGTCGACGAACTCCAACTGGCTTAGCCCGCGAAAGTCGGAAATCGGAAACACGGAATTGAACACGCTCTGCAGGCCGGTATCTTCCCGTTCGCCGGGAAGCAGGTCCATCTGCAAAAACCGTTGGTATGATTTCTTCTGAACCTCAATCAGATTGGGGATCGGGATGGAAGTCTTGATACGTGAGAAATCCATTCGCTCGCGCGTTGCGACGTTAGCCAGATTTTCCATTTTTTACTCCTACGGCCGATGGTCTCTCGACTCATTGCAGAACAAACAAACCGCCGCTTCCCCGCCTCTGTTCAAGGACGCCCCGGCCGGGATTGGGAGCCAAAAACCGTGGGGGAAGATCGAAAGCGGGACACTAGACAACCAGCACTGGAAGACCGTGGCCATACGCGCCCAGCGCACACAAGAAGAGCAGGGCAAAAATGAGCATGGCAAAGCCCTGTGCCTCTCTCAAGAGAAGGCACACCAAATCCGCAGGATGTTTGGTTCACAAGAGCAAGAATCCGGGTCGGTCTCCGGCCAGTAACAATCTAACTTTAACAGACCGATCTAACTTTCGTCAAATCGGCCCGGAAGGTGGAAACAGAAGGGGCCGCTCGCCCCAATCTTTCCAATAGGCTACAAGCGCCTCAGGACGGGTCGCGTCCTAAGGCATCTCGGCCCAAAGCAGCCGCGAGAGCGGCTATTTCACTTCCACCGTAGCGCCGGCGTCGGCGAACTTCTTCCGGATGGTTTCGGCTTCTTCCTTGTTGACGCCCTCTTTGATCGGCTTGGGCGCGCCGTCCACCAGATCCTTGGCTTCCTTTAGCCCCAGGTTGGTGACTTCACGGACCGCTTTGATGACGTTGATCTTGTTCGCGCCAACCGCGGTCAGGATCACGTTAAACTCAGTTTTCTCTTCGGCAGCCGGAGCAGCCGCCGCGCCGCCACCCGCCGGAGCCGCGGCCACGGTAGCCGCCGCCGAGACGCCCAGCTTTTCTTCCAGCAATTTAACCAGCTGCGCCGCTTCGAGCAACGTCAGCCCTTGAATCTGTTCCGCAATCGCGTTGATGTCCGCCATGATCTCTGCTCCCTTGTTCAAATCAGCTTGTTCAAATCAGCTTATGCAAATCCGCTAAATGCAAATCTGCCTATTGTGAAAACTTGTTTTCCTTTACCGCCTGATCCACCACCACCGCAAGGTTGCGCCCCACGCCGCCAAGCGTGGTAACCAACCGCTGCGCCGATGCCTGAATCAGGAAAAGAACTTTCGCCAGAATCTCTTCGCGGGCCGGCAGGGAAGCCAGCTCTTGAATCGACTTCACGTCGATGGCGCGGCCCTCCACCAAACCAGCCTTGAAAGTGAATGCCGGATTGGCCTTCGCATAGGCGGTGAGCGCCTTGGCCAGCGCCACCGGATCCTTGCTGGTGTAAGCCATCGACGTCATGCCCACCAGATGGCTCATGAGGTCTTCGGCGGGAGTGCCTTGCGACGCCTTCTCGGCCAGGTTGTTTTTGACAACCCTATAGCTGCCGCCCGCTCCCCGCACCGTCTTGCGCAGCTCGAAATCCTGCTGCACGGTCAACTTTGCGAACCCGGCGAGAAAAATATTCTGCGCGGCTTCAAAATCCTTCTTGAGCGCTTCGAGATCTTTTTCTTTATCCGACTTCTTCTTCATGATGGCTCTTTCCCTAGCACTGCGCGTCAGATCTGCTTGGCGTTGAACGATGTAACATCCAGATGGACGCCCGGGCCCATGGTGGAGCACAGCGTCACGCTCTTGACGTACTTGCCCTTGGCCGCCGCCGGCTTGGCTTTGATTACCGCCTGGATCAGGCTGTCGGCGTTTTCGAGCAGCTTGCCGGTTTCAAAACTTACTTTGCCGACGGGCACGTGAATCACGCCGGTTTTGTCCACGCGAAATTCCACTTTGCCGGCCTTCACTTCTCTAACGGCCGTCGCGATATCTGTGGTGACGGTGCCGGTCTTGGGATTGGGCATCAGCCCGCGCGGGCCAAGCACTTTGCCGAGACGTCCCACCGAGCGCATCATGTCCGGCGTGGCGATGACGGCGTCAAAATCGGTCCAACCCTCGCCCTGGATCTTGGCGACCATCTCTTCGCCGCCGAATAAGTCGGCGCCGGCCGCTTCTGCTTCCCGAAGTTTGTCGCCTGAGGCGATCACCAGGACTCTCTTGGATTTACCTAAGCCATTCGGAAGGACCACGGTGCCGCGCACCATCTGATCGGCGTGCTTGGGATCCACGCCCAGGCGCATGTGCAGCTCAACCGTTTCGTCGAATTTGGTGAACTTGACCTTCTGAACCAGCGGAACCGCGTCGTGGAGGGTGTAGGGGCGTTGCTCTACTTGTTTGGACGCAGCTTCAAACTTTTTACCGTGTTTCGACATACTCCCTCATTGGTGCAGACGGCAGATACTGACTTCCTAAAGACCCCTGCCTCCCACTGAGATTTAAGATTATTGCGTTTAAGCGCTACCGCTAAGGTAGCAGACGGAAATCGGGTTTGTCAAAATCAACGCCTCCGCAAGCACAGTTTCGGCTGGACAGCATCTATACTGGTACATCGCCCGTGCCCCGCCGCCGGCGATTCGCCGCCCCGCCTGGGGCCCCGAAAGGAAACTGGGCTAGGAAGATCTCACCGGGGCGCATTCACCGGTTGCCCGTCGTCTGGCGTATAGCAGCCCGTGTCTAAAGTGCAAAAACATGTGGTACTGAAAATGTTTTGATCTTACAATCGATCTATGGCGATGGGGACGCGAAAGAAGCGGCAAAGACAAGAGGAACTCTGGTACGGCGGC
>Ga0302324_100005831_pt1 | contig 26779 bp, 25 predicted proteins | sample Palsa_T0_1_FD_201949 | JGI IMG/M metagenome (GOLD analysis project Ga0302324, IMG submission 201949) | Peat permafrost microbial communities from Stordalen Mire near Abisko, Sweden - Palsa_T0_1 | ecosystem: Environmental > Terrestrial > Soil > Palsa > Peat permafrost | place: Sweden: Abisko...
CCTTCTCTCCCTGCTGCACATCCATATAGGCATTGACGAACAGATCCCCCGGGTCTGTGCTCGACTGCGCGCGGAGGGGGGCTGCCGCAAGGGCAAGAACCGCGAGTAGGAAGGAAGCTGATAGTCGCATGGGCTGGGAAAAATTGGGCAGATAATACTTGATTTTTGCTTCCGATGCAACGGATTCTCGCCGGGCCTTGAGCCGTCCCGCCGCGCCCCAGTCCCCGCGCCATCCGCATGGAGCGTGGCTGGCTGGCTCCCAACTCGCCGCTTTTGCCACGGCGTCGACCAGCGCGCACCGGCTTTGCACGGCTTCCGCCGGGTGGGTCGAACGCTTCGGCGGGGACGCGCTGATTTCCTACAAGGACACGGCCGTGTGTGCCGACCTGCGCGCGGAATTGCACGCCTGGGCGCGGGCGCATGACTGCGCGCCCCGGCGGATTTTCGGCAAATTTCTCCCGCGGCAAAACGCCGAGCGCCTCGCGCCGGCACTGCTCGAAGGCGATGCGACGCTGCCGATGAAGACGGTCGTCGAGGAGAACGGAATACGCTTCGGCCTGGATTTTGGCGCGGGCTACTCGGCGGGACTATTCATCGACCAGCGCGCCAATCGCGCGTTCGTGCGGCGCAGCGCCCCGCGGCGGTTGCTGAACACTTTCGCCTATACCTGCTCTTTCTCGGTGGCCGCCGCGCTGGTGGGAGCGGAAACGGTGAGCGTGGACCTGTCCAAAAAATCGCTGGATCGTGGACGCGAAAACTTCACCCTCAACGGCCTGGGTACGGCCGCGCATCGCTTTTATGCGGAAGACGTGCTGGAGATGCTGCCGCGCCTGGCGCGCAGGCACGAGACCTTCGACGCCATCATCCTAGATCCGCCGACTTTCTCGCGCGGAAATGAGGGGAGGCGCTTCCAGGTTGAACAGGATTTGGAAGCGCTGCTGGTGGCGGCGCTCGAAGTCGCGGCGCCGCGGGCGAAAGTCCTGCTTTCGACGAATTGCGCGCGGCTTCCGCGACGGGCGTTGGAAAGTATCGCGCGGTTCGGTCTGAAGGCCACCCGCCGGGCCGCGGATTTCCACGCGGAAGCGCCCTTGCCGGATGTTCCGGCAGAGGCCGCGGCGCAGTCGTTGTGGCTCTTGCTGAAGAGTTGATGGTTGACCCTTCGACCAGCTCAGGACTGATCGCCGCGTCTTGAGACGGCGCATTGCCGTGCGGGCGATGGCGATCAACCTTCCACCGTCAACTTACGCTTCATTCCACCTTCAGCAGTTCGACTTCAAAGATCAGCGTCTCGTTGGGGCCGATGGGACCGCCGGGCGTGCCACTTTCACCATAGGCGAGCTTGGAGGGGATGTAGAGGATCGCCTTGCCGCCTTCTTTGAGGAGTTGCAGCCCTTCGGTCCAGCCGGCGATCACGTGATTGAGCGGGAAAGAAATGGGCGCGTTCCGCTTGTAAGAGCTGTCGAATTCCGTGCCGTCGAGCAGGGTGCCGCGGTAGTGAACGAGCACCGTGTCGGTGGCCTTGGGGCTCTTGCCCTCGCCTTCTTTGACGATCTTGTACTGCAGGCCGCTGGCGGTGGTCTTCACGCCGTCCTTGGAGGCATTTTCATGAAGGAATTGTTTGCCCTTTTCGAGTGCGGAATCAGCCATGGTGGTGAGGGGCGCGAGGAGAACCGCGGCGCCGAGCGCGGTGCAGCAGACGCTGCGGAGGGTGGAGGGTTTCATTGAGGCGGGGAGGGTAGGGTGGCTGTGGTGATAATTCAAGGGGCGGTCTTGAATCACTCATGGCAGGGTTTCGCCATTCAGGATCTTTCCGCCCTCCAATTTCCAGCGATAAATCGGAGCCAGCCGGTCCTTGCGCGCGGCACGAAAGAGCTCCGGCGCATCACGCTTTTGCAAGACGAACTCGGTGACACCCTCGGCCTGGCAACTCAGCACCCGCGTGTAACCCTTCGCCTGGCGCGGTTCACCGATCACACGGGAATACCCCGCCTCCATCCCCCGCACGCGGGCGAGCACCAGAAAACTGTAGGGGACGCTGCGCAGGTCGATGCCGATCTCGCGGGCGAACGCGGCCCAGCGGGCATCCTGAAAAATGTGCGAGGGCGGGTGGGCGAAATGGTGGCACCAGTGCGGTGCATTTTTCGGCGCGAGCAGGCCACAGCGGCCGGCATGCGTGCACGGGGCCACGGGCATAAACTCGTCACGCAACCGCTCGCGGACATCGATCAAGCGCCGGCTGTCGGCATGCGTGCCGGCCTCGACCCAGATGACTTCGCCGGCCGCCCGAGCCAAATCCAGCAATTGCTCCAGCTCCTTCGCAGCCAGTTCATTGATCACATGGCTCACGAGCAGGAGCGTTTCCCGTGTCACGGCCGGTGCGCCCCAGGTCACGGTCAGTTCCGGGAAAGCGAGTTGCGCCTTTTCTACGGAAAACAGCCGGGCCCGCGGTGAACGATCGTGCAGGGCGAGCGCCGGGAATTGCGGCCACCTCGCGAGCACGCGCCGATGCGCCACTCCCGTGCCGCACCCCCAGTCGAGCAGGCGGGTGGCGCGCGGACGCCAGCCACGCAGGCGCAATTCGTCGAGCACCGCATCCCATTTCCAGCCGATGCGCTCGCCAAAAGTCGCATCGTAAAGATCGAGATGCTCGGGCGACTCCCAGTAATCGGCGGCTCCGGCCGTGCCGGCGAGAAAGCGCTCCCGCAATTCGCGCAGCGTGGCCAGTTCATGCGGCGTGAAATGATTCATCCCAGTTTTTCGCCGAGCAGCGCAGCCAGGCGCTGTTCGCGCAGCCCGTAGAATTTCATCAAGGAGCGCCATTGTTCCCGCAGAGGCGTCGCGTCCACGGGCTGCGCCTGGCGCACGGCGGCGAGCATCAGGTTCTTGCTCGTTTCCTCCGGCGAAATGAACTCGAAGACGCTAGTCCGGTAGCCGTGCATTTCGAGGAGGAGCGCCCGCAATCCATCCGTGACAATCTGTGCCTCGCGCTCCGCCAGAATGCCGTGCCGCAGCACCTCGCGCAGCACCGGCGGCGGCTGCATCTGGCCGCGCACCTCTTTGTGACAGCAGGGCGCGGCAAGAAGGAGCGCGGCACCACCGTGAACGCCCTGCGCCAAGGCGTCATCGGTCGCGGTGTCGCAGGCATGCAAGGCGATGAGTACCTGGGGCGGATTTGGTGAGGCGAAATCGCCGATGGTACCGAGCGCAAAACTCAGTTCCGTAAAGCCCTGTTCGCGCGCCACGCGGTTGGTGAGATCCACGAGATCGGCGCGCGCTTCCACACCGAGGACCTCGGCGGCAACGCCGCGTTTGCGAAAGAACTCCGCCGTGGCGAAGGTCAGATATCCCTTGCCCGCGCCCATGTCCACCACGCGCAGTGGCGGATGCGGCAGGGACGCCGCGCCACTGGCGTCCTTCGACTTGCCGGACGCTTTCCACACGCCGTCTTTCCGCAGCGGCGAATCATCGACGAGGTGCCCGAGCAATTCGACGAATCGCTGGATTTGCCGCAATTTCGGCGACATCCCTGGCCGGGCGTCGCCGGCGGCATTGGTCACGCCGAGCGCTCGCAACCATCCGATTTTGGGGACCTCGAGCGGGGCGGTTTTTTCCCGATCGTGCTCCGGCGCGGGCGCAACGGCGAAGACGGGGCGGCTGGCTTTGAGGGAACCTGGACTGCCGGCCTCGCAGCGGAGCTGCCAGTCGCCGGTGGTCGTAAAGAGATGGGCCCGCTCCCATTCGACGCCCAGCATGGCGCCAATGCGTGAGAGTGCTTCCTCGATCGGCAGGTTCTTGGTGACATCACGGGTTGCGTAGCGCCAGAGCAGCGAAAGGCGGCGGCCTTCGCGCAACTCGACCACCCGGCCGTAGACGTTGCGCAAACCCGCCTCCGCGCCGCGCGGCTGGCTCAAAGTAAGCTTCACCAGGGTCCGCGCATGCCACGCCGCCTCCATTTTCTGGAGAAAGCGGATGCGCGCGTCATCGGTCATGCTGGCAATGAACGCGCAAACCGGCGCGGTGGAAAGCGGCCATTGAGAGGCTGCTTCCGAAAACGCCGGAGCACCCGCGCAGTCCTAAGCAACGGTGTTGATGTCGAGGAGGATTTTAGAGCGTTGTGGAGGTGGTGTGGGGAGGGAGAGAGGGCGGGAATGAGGGGGAAGAAGAGTGGCTGGAGGAGTTAGGGGCTTTGGAGCTGGAAGTGAGGGTTTTTCAAGAGGCGATTGAGCAGGATGATGAGCTTTCGCATGACGGCAGTCAGGGCGACCATTTTCTTCTTACCGGCGGCCAGGAGGCGCTGATGGAAGGCTTTGAGGATGGGATCGTGGCGCGCGGCGCTCAGTGCGGCCATGTGCAGGGCGCAGCGCACCGGAGCGCGTCCGCCGGCAATGCGGCGGGTGCCGGCAAAAGGGCCGCTATCGCGATTGTAAGGAGCCAGGCCAGCCAAGGCGGCGGCGCTGGCATCACGCAGCGTTCCCAGTTCGGGCATTTCGGCCAGCAGGGTGGAAGCGGTGATGGCCCCGACGCCGGGGACCTGCTGGAGGCGTGCGGCGCGGGCGGTCAGCACTGCATCTGCGCAGATGAGGGCGGCGATGGCCTCCTCGCATTGGGCGATCTGGCGGCGCAAGAGCCGCAGCACGGCGGCCGCCTGGCGGCGGGCCAGCGCCTCCAGATAGTGGGCCGAACGGTTGCTCTCCGCGGTGCGCGATTCGAGGAGTTGCCGCCGGCGGGTCACCAGTTCTGCCAGGCGCTGCTGCGCGGCCTTCGGTGCGGGCGTAGCCAGCGGCGCAATGGCTTCGCCAAAGGCCCGCAGCACCCCCGCATCGATGGGATCGGATTTGGCCCGCAGCCCCATGGCCCGGGCAAACGCGCGCACCCGCGAAGGTTCCAGGACGCTGAGCGCCAGCCCCGCGCCGTGGAGCGCGCGCACCGCCCCCTGCTCATAGCCGCCGGTGGCCTCCAGGATGACCTGGACCTGGAGGACTCCACCCAGGATGCGCAGCAGCCGGGCGTGGCCTTTGGCATCATTGGACAGATCGTGAAGGCGGCCCTGAAAATCCAGTGCCAAGCTATCCTTGGCAACATCCAGGCCCGCGTAAATAATGGAAGGGTTGTTCTCACTCATACTTGCAAATGCGAGCCGCGGCAGGGGTGCATCCCGGTCGCGCTCAATCAACGGTTCGAGTTTGGAGCAATGGATGCCCACGCCGCTTGCTCTTAGACGCATCCCGCCCAGAAGGCGGATGCTCAGGGCGTTCGCAGCCGCGTGCATCAACGCCACCGAAGGCGAGAGTGCTTTGGGCCGTCTGGCGGCGTTGCTCCCTCCTTCCAGCCCGCTGCGGGGATGCGCGTCGCTCGCGCCTTGCCATCCGGCCCAAAGCACTCTCGCGCGACCTTCCCCTACTTTTTAGACGCCCTCTTGGAACCGCTGCGCTCGACGTTGCCCGACCGCGAGTCAAACCAATGCGCCATGGCGAGGCTGAGGGTGAGAAAGGCGCAAATGTCCGCCACGGTCGTAAAGCGGGCGGCGTAGTTCGTGAGGACGAAAGTCAGGGAGGTCGCAATCAAGGCAGTGAGCGCGATGGCCAGGACGAACAGAGGAATCGCGGGATCGCCCACCCTGGCCAGGAGAAAGACCAGCGCCAGGGCCGAACTCACCGCCAGGACCAGACCGTGCGGCGCCCACTTCCAGAGACGCAGCCAGGGATTTGCTTCGAACCCGACGATGCGGTCTTTGGCTTCCGGGCTGCAAACCGCCAGGCCGTTGGTCTTTTTGCCGAATTCGGGATGGGATGCGTAGAGGTCGATCGACCAGGTTGCGTCCTGCAAATAGAATGAACTTACGTCGGTGGGGCTGGTCGCGGCCAGGCAGTGCCAGATCGAACGAAGAGTCTCCTGGACCAGGTAGCGATTGTGGGTATGGAAAAAGAGGCTGGCCGCGCGGTCGAGATAGGCATCCGCCTTTACTTTCAAAGCCTCGGGATCTGTCGCGGGCGTTTGCCGTTCGAGGATCTGCAAGATTTCTTCCCGCTGCTGCACCCAGGTGGCTGGCCGGGCCAGAAGCGGGATCGCCTCTTTGAGGACGGGATCGTCGGTGCTCGCTTGGAGATGGGCGAGAAAGGCCTCCTGTTCCGGCGGCGGCATGAGCTTCACGAAGCCCAGTCGTTCCCCCGTGGCCCGGGCGCTGATGCCCCGATATTCGACATCAAAAGCCCGGCAAAGCAGCCGCGTTGTCACCTGGTCGCCGGCGATGCAAGCCATTCCCACCAGGACAAACACGGCCAGTCGCGAGCCTAATCCCGCTGTTACCCGGCGGGCGCGGAGCCATTCTGCCACGAACCGGAAAAGAAATGCCAGTGGCAGCAGCATGGCAAAGAGCGCATTGAGGTGGCGGGTCATGATCGCCGCGTAAAGGCAGACCCCGTAGGCCGCGACGCCGGCCATCGAAAGCTTTGCGGCCCGGAAGAGCTCAATGCCGATGGCCACCAAGGCAATGACCAATCCGACCGACAAAGCCTCTGTTGAGATGAGATTGGCCATCACAAAGATCGAGGCGTTGGAGGCGAGGACAGCAACCATCAGCCATCGCGCCGCCGGCGATTGCGCTCCGCGCCACACGAATGCCGTGAGGGCGAGGGCCAGGATGATCTCCTGCGAAATCATGAGCGCGCGAATGCCCGCATCGTTCAAAACCACGACACGCTTCAGGCGAATGGTCGTCTTGTGATGATCGATCCAGCCCCGGATCACTTCCGCCGCGTAGATGTGCATCCGGCTGAAGAAGGGATATGCCGCCGGATACTGGAGCAGCGTCATGTCGTTCGGGCGGCTGCTGATCTGGATCAAGCCATCGTAGTCGCGCCAGAGAGGCGGGCAGGCCAGGACGACGCCCAAGCCTATACCCAAAAACACCACCAGGATTCCCAGCATCGGCAGGAGCCTTCCACGCCGCCGGCCACCGGTATCTCGCGGTGGCTGGGAATCGGGAGTGGAACTGGAGGAGGAAGGCACCTCCGGCATCTATCAGTGGGAGCGCCAAGAGCCAAGTAACGAGAGCCAAGTGGCCTCCAGGCGAGGTCAACCGGCCATGCGTTTCCGATGGAGTGGCTGGGGGAAGAATTGCGCCGTAACACAACCAGCTTCACCGTTTGATGAAGATCGAAACGGAGGCGGTTTTCGGCGAGGGCGCCGAAAACAGCACGCGGGGGCGCGTGCGCTCCCCAGAATGCCGCTGCCGAACGGATCGTTACGGCTGAGCACTCACTGGAGCACTGAGCCCTGAGAGCGCTGAGCACTGCCCCTGCCTTCCCCCCGGCCCACCGCAACTTTTCCCTGTCCAACGGTGTAGTTCTGGCTGGAGACCTGCTAGATTAAACTCTTATCCATGCCCGCCGCTGCCCCGCATCGTTCCAATTACACTTTCGGCCACTACACGGTGCTGACCCGCCCGGATGGCCACCCGGAGGAACTGGGCCGGGGCGCCATGGGCATTACCTACAAGGCGATCGACACCACCCTGGAACGCCACGTGGCCCTGAAGGTGATCAATCCCGATCACCTCGCCGGGGAGGACACGCGTCAGCGCTTCCTTCGCGAAGCGCGTGCCGCGGCGCAGCTCCGGCACCCGAATGTGGCGGGAGTATTCCATCTCGGGGTGGACGCCGGGACGCATTTCTATGCGATGGAATTCATCGATGGTGAAACCTTGGAGGCGCATGTCCAGCGGCTGGGTCCGCTTCCCTGCGGCCAGGCGCTGGACCTCGCGGCGCAGGCGGCCGGTGCGCTCACGGCGGCGCATGCCGCCCATCTCGTGCACCGGGACATCAAGCCCGCCAATCTGATGGTTGTCCGGGAATCCGCCGGGCGGCTTTTGCTGAAGGTCATCGATTTCGGCCTCGCCAAGTCGGCGGTGCTCGGGCCTCGCGACGCCACGCTGACCGTAGGCGGCTTCGTGGGCACGCCGCATTACGCCAGCCCGGAACAACTCGAGGAAAAGGATCTTGATATCCGCTCGGACATCTATTCGCTCGGGGCAACGCTCTGGTACCTGCTCACGGGACAGACGCTCTATTTCGGTTCGCTGGCGCGGGTCATGATCGGCCACATTAGCGAGACCCCGGGATTCGACCGGTTCGTGGCGCCCCCGGCGGTGCGCGCACTGTTGCGGCGAATGCTGGCGAAAAGCGCGGCCGATCGTCCCCAGACACCTGACGCCCTGCTGACGGAGATCCGCGCCGCCTCCTCGCAGATTGGCGATCCCGCGTTTGTCTGCCGCCTCGAACCGCTCGCGGTCACCGCCGGCTGTGGGTTTAGCTTGCAGGAGCTTTTGCGGGCGCGGCGGCTGCTGCCACTGGTCGAGGTCCTCCCCATTTTGCGCAAGATCGCCGAAGCGCTCGATTCGGTGGACGCCGAGGGCCGGGCCCAGGTGGATCTGTCCGTCCAGGCCATCGCCCTGGATTTTCCCGAGCAGGCCATGCTGGCGGCCGACCTCATGCGCCAGCCGGTCGGGCAATGGCCCGCCTTCGGGCTGAAGTTTCGCGATTCGGTTCCGACCACCGTCGGGCACCACGAAACGATCGCCGATCAGGTCACGCTTTTTGCCGCACCGGTCGCAGCGCGTGAGGAAGGTTATTTGCAGCAGCTTGTGGAAGTGACCAGCGAATTGCTCGGCGGGCGACTGCGCGCCGAGGACAGCGGCGCGCCGTTGGAATTCGCCCCTCTCGCCGCCTTGAGCGAAGAAGGCAATGTGGTATTGCAAGCGGCCATGACGACCGGTTCGCCTGGGGTTTATGCGAGCGGTTCGGAGTTTCTCGATGCGCTGCAGACGGCCGAAGGAGTCGAGTCGATCCCGACGCCTGGGCTACTGCCGCAGGGGACGGCGATCCTCGCACGCACTCAACGCCTGGGTGCGGCGTTGCGACCCTCGCGGGTACGATCGCGCAAACATCCCCTGGCGACGGCGGCGATGGTGGCTGTGGCGATCGTGGCGGTTGCGGGGGCATCCATATTCGTTTTCCAACCAACTCCTTCCCGCAACGACGCGAAGCGGGCCACCTCCGCCAAGACCGCAGTCAAGCCGGTCCAGCCGGAGCCGGCGACACCCGCCCCGCTGGCCGCCACGCTGTCCGAGCCCGCGGCCGATCCTTCACCGGCAGCGACCCCGGCGCCTCCTGCTTTGGACGCGGACCAGCAGCTCAAGCTGGCGATTGGCGAGGGCGCTGAATACGAGGCGGCGTCGGATTGGAAAGGCGCGCTCTCGAGTGCCGTGCGGCTCGTTCGCGATTTTCCGAACTACGACAAAGGCCCGGCCCGGCTCGAGGATTTGATCGGACGATTGAATACCAAGGGCGAATTTACCCGCCATTGGCCGACGTACGCGCCGATGCTGGAAGAGGCCTCCGGCCTGGGATCGGGCCATGCGACGCTCCTACTCGGCCTGGCGGCGAAAAAGGACGACCCGGCCCAGGCGCTGCAGCTCTTGCAGAAGGCCGCCGATCTCGGGGTGCGCGAGGCAATGACCGAGGTGGGCCTGGCGCATCTTCACGGCGAAGGCACTGCCAAGGATGTCGCCGAGGCCGAGCGCTGCTTTCAAAAGGCCAGTGACGCCGGTGATCCCGCGGGCATGCTGATCCTCGGCGAATCCTATCTTGCCGGCAAAGGCGTCAAGCAGGACAACAGCAAGGCGCTCAAGCTGATCCAGGAAGCGGCCGACCACCGATCCGGCGACGCGAAAAACCTCCTCGGCAAGCTGTACCTTTATGGCCGTGCCGGCCTGGTCGCGAACAAGCCCACGGCGGTGGAGTATTTCCGCCAGGCCAAGGATCTGAAATGCCCCGAGGCGTTCTACAATCTCGGCATGATCGCTTATACCGCGAACGGACCGCTCGCGACACCGGCCCGCGCCGCGGGGTTGTTCGAGGGTGGCGCCAAACTTGGGCATTCGCTCTGCATGTTTTATTACGGGCGTTGCCTCGACGAAGGCACCGGTGTGCCGATTTCGAAGACCGACGCGCAGATGTGGTACGCGAAGGCCGTCGAGCCACTCAGGAAAGAATCCGAAAGTGGGTCCCGCGCGGCGATGGTGTGTTATGCCATGGCGCTCGATCAGGGCCTGGGCGTGGAGAAGAATTTCTCCGAGGCGAAGCGTTGGTATGCCAAAGCGGCCACCCTCGGCGACACCATGGCCGAGCAATGGTGTTTTCAAAACCACGTCGATTTTCAGATCCCGCCATCGAGTCTCTCCACCTCCACGATTAACCTGCCGCATAAGGTTTACATCGGCAAACGGATGGGGACGCCGATGCCGTAATTTGGGGGGGCGGCTTCGCCGAAGATCCAACATCCAACATCTCCCTCTCCCGCAATCGCGGGATCGAGACGTCCCGCGTTCGCGGGACGCAACACCCAACATCCAATGGGTCCGCAGCGAGCGCGAAACCCGAGACGCGGAGTCCAAAATCCGCTCGTAAGTAGCAGCATTCGGTCCGGTTGGGCATTGCGGGAGCGGGTCTACGCAGCCGGAATGATTGACGTCCCTTGGATCACGGCTTGCGCCCGTGACGCGCCCCTGCGATTCTCTGGGGTATGAAAGCCGCGTCGAAATCCGCCCCGCGCAAGCGCGTCGAACTGGGCAAATTCATCGTTGCCGATAGCGGCATCTGTCACGGCAAGCCGACATTCAAGGGCTCGCGCGTGATGGTTTGGCAGGTGCTCGCTGGGTTGCAGCGTGGGGAGACGGTGGATGAGCTGTGCGATGCGTGGCCGGACGCGGTCACACCGGAAGCGGTGGCGGAGGCTGTTGAGTTGGCTGGGGCGATGTTCCGTGATCCGCGCTGCGCCTCGTATGCCGCTCGCGCAGCGAAGCTCGCCCGAGCCAGTTGAGCGGAGCCGCGCGTGCTCATCATCGACGAGAATCTCCGTCTCGAACAGCAGGCGGTGCTGCATGCGTGGGGCATCCGCACGCGGAAGATCGGAAAGGACCTTGCTGTCCCCGGGACCGATGATGCCGATTTGATTCCGTTGCTCCTTCGAGCAGCCATCGCCGACGTTCTTCACGCACGATGAGGATTTTTGGAGTCAGGCGCTCCGGCATCCCCGCTACTGCCTCGTCTGGCTCGACGTGGAGGACTTGCGCGGTGCACTCTATGTGCGGCGTTTTCTACGGCACTTCGATTTTAACACGAAGGCGAAACGCCTCGGGAAGGTTGTGCGAGTTCATGTCGGTGGTCTGAGTTTCTACGAGTCGCGCCACGGGAAGCCGAAGCACGCGGCGTGGCTGCGGTCGATTTGAGGAAGCCCGTACGGCCTGCGCGTCCCGCCGGTGCGAGGCGCGAAAAAAACGGGTAGGTCTGGTCGAATTCCTGGAATTACGACCCACCTCGTGCTGCATTAAGTTTCAAGAGTCGACCCCGCCCGACTAATGGATTGAGCGCAAGCACGCGACCGTCAGGCACGCGACGGGCATGGACGACCATCCCTAAAGCCCCGCCAGAATGTCGTTGAAGGTCGGGCTGGGGCGGAGGGCCGCGGAGGCTTTGGCGTCGTCGGGCCGATAGTAACCGCCGATCTCGGCCGGTTTGCCCTGTACGGCGATGAGTTCGCTGACAATTTTCGATTCGCTGGCGGTAAGTTTTGCGGCGATTGGCGCGAAGATTTTCTGGAGTTCGGGGTCCGCCGTCTGTGCGGCGAGGGCCTGGGCCCAATACAGCGCGAGGTAGAAGTGGCTACCCCGGTTGTCGATGCCGGCGCCGACTTTGCGGGCGGGTGACTTGTCGTTCTCCAGGAATTTGCCGTTGGCCTGGTCGAGCGTTTCGGCGAGGACCTTGGCCTTGGCGTGCTGGAAAGTTTCGCCCAAGTGCTCGAAGGATGCGGCCAGCGCGAAGAACTCGCCGAGCGAATCCCAGCGCAGGAAGTTCTCCTCCGTGAATTGCTGCACGTGCTTGGGCGCGGAGCCGCCGGCGCCGGTTTCGAACAATCCGCCGCCTTTCATCAGCGGCACAATGGAGAGCATCTTCGCGCTCGTGCCCACTTCGAGGATCGGAAAGAGATCGGTGAGGTAATCGCGCAGGACGTTGCCGGTGACGGAAATGGTATCCTGCCCGGCCTTCAGGCGCTCCAGCGTCGCCGCGCAGGCCGCGGCCGGTGGCAGGATGCGGATGTCGAGTCCGGTGATGTCGTGGTCGGCGAGATACGTCTTCACCTTGGCGATGATTTGGGCGTCGTGGGCGCGTTTTTCGTCGAGCCAGAAGATCGCGGGCGTCTGGCTCGCGCGGGCACGATGCACGGCGAGTTTCACCCAGTCGCGCACGGGTGCGTCCTTGGTCTGGCAGGCGCGCCAGATGTCACCCGCTTCGACGGCGTGTTCGAGCAGCACCTGGCCGCCGGCGTCGACCACGCGGACCGTGCCACTACCGGATATCTCGAAGGTCTTGTTATGCGAACCGTACTCCTCCGCGGCTTGCGCCATGAGGCCGACGTTCGGCACCGTGCCCATGGTGCGCGGATCGAAAGCCCCATGCTTCTTGCAGAATTCGATGACGGCCTGATAAACGCCGGCGTAGGAACTGTCGGGGATGACGGCGAGCGTGTCCTGGCGCTGGCCGGCGGCATTCCACATTTTGCCAGAGTCGCGGATCATCGCCGGCATGGAGGCGTCCACGATGATGTCGCTCGGGACGTGAAGGTTGGTGATACCCTTGTCGGAGTTGACCATGGCAACCGCGGGGCCGCTGGCATAGGCGGCCTGGATGTCCGCTTCGATCGCGGCCTTCTGGTCCGTCGGGAGGCTCTGGATTTTGGTGACAAGGTCGCCGAAGCCATTGTTGAAATCGACGCCGAGCTGCCGGAGCACAACGCTGTGTTTCGCGATGAGATCCTTGAAGAAGACTTTTACGAAGTGGCCGAAGATAATCGGGTCGGAAACCTTCATCATCGTGGCCTTGAGATGCACCGAAAAGAGGACGCCCGATTTCTTCGCCTCGGCGATCTGCTTTTCGACGAAGGCGACCAGGGCTTTTTTGCGCATGACCGTGGCGTCGAGGATTTCCCCCGCTTTCAGCGTCGTCTTTTCCTTGAGCGCCGTCGCTTTGCCGTCGTCGGCGATGAACTCGATCTTCACGTCGGTTGCCGCGTTGACGGTCACGGACTTCTCGTTCGAGAAAAAGTCGTCCTGGCCCATTGTGCCGACGCGGGTTTGGGAGTCCGCGGACCAGGCGCCCATCGAGTGCGGATGCTTGCGCGCGTATTCCTTCACGGCCTTGGGCGCGCGCCGGTCGGAATTGCCTTCGCGGAGCACCGGATTGACGGCACTGCCCTTGACCGCGTCGTAGGTCGTGCGAATGCGCTTCCCAGCGTCGTCGGCCGAGGACTCGGGATAGTCCGGGAGCCGGTAACCTTTCTTTTGCAGCTCCGCGATCGCCGCCTTCAATTGTGGCACCGAGGCGCTGAGATTTGGGAGCTTGATGATGTTCGCCTCCGGCCGGAGCGTGAGCGCGCCGAGTTCGGCGAGGGCGTCGCCAACGCGCTGTTCCGGAGTGAGAAAATCGGGGAATTTGGCAATGATGCGCCCCGCGAGCGAGATATCGCGGCTTTCCACCACGATGCCGGCGTGCTTGGTAAACGCCTGGACGATGGGCAGGAGGGAATAGGTGGCAAGCGCAGGCGCTTCGTCGGTCCTGGTGTAGATGATGGTAGGTGCCTCGGCCATGATGTGTGGTATGCGCGATTAGACCAAGGCGAGCGGCTGCGGTCGAGCGTCTGTTTGCTTTGGGTGGCGGTCATTCGCATAAGATGACGTGACAATCAGGCAATCAGACAATGAGACAGGGAGAACCGCCTGCCGGGTCTCGTCTGATTGTCTGATTGTCTGATTGTCTCCTGGTCTCACAATCCGGCGTCGACCCAATCACGTCGTGCCCTTCGGAATCGGCGCTTTGCCGCCCTCCGGTGAGATGTGCACCATGATTGCGTTCGTGCTGAAGACGGTGGCGCGCGTGCGGGCGTTATGGCACCAAACGGCGACGGTGCAGGAACTCGAGCCGACGCGCTCGACCCGGCTGTAGATGCGCACGATGTCGCCATTGAGCACCGGCGCGGTGAAGTCGAAGGCTTCGACACGGCGGGTGACAAAGACCGCTTTTGGGAAAGTGAGTGAGGCAATGTTGAAGGCCATCTCATCGGCCCACGCGAGCATGTAGCCACCGAAGAGGGTGCCGCGTTGGTTCAGGAATTCCGGGCGGATGAGCATGGTTTTCTCGGAAACCGGAAAGGCGCCCGGGAGATTTTGCCCCGTGGAGTTTTCCACCGCGGCGATGCCATTCAAGCGCGCCACATGCCGGCCGCCTTCAAATTCCGTATCCAGCCAGGTACGGACGATCTCCAGGGCCAGTTCCACCGGCACGGTGCGCCCGCCGATCGAGATCACATTGGCGTCATTGTGCTGGCGCGCCAGGCGGGCGGTCTCGACGCTCCAGCACAGGGCGCAGCGGATGCCCCGGATTTTGTTGGCGACGATTTGTTCCCCATTGCCTGACCCCCCGAGGACGATCCCGCGTTCGCACTCGCCACTGGCCACGGCCTGGGCGGTCGGTGCGATGAAAACCGGATAATCGACCGGTTCGGTCGAGTGCGTCCCGAAATCGCGCACCTCGTGCCCCATAGTCGAAAGCATTTCGATGATCCGGCTTTTGTACTCAAAGCCCGCGTGATCGGAACCGATGGCAATTTTCATGGGGCCGACTTTGAGCGGATGGGGCTTCTGAAGGCGAGGCGAAAAGGGCCGGCGTGGCGGACGTGCCGACATCATTGCGCGTTGGATGGAGGGACGGCCTCTGAGGCCAGTGCGCCCTACCTTGGCTCTTCCGCAAGCGACGCGAATTGTGCGTCCGATAGTTGGATCCCTGCGGCGGCCACATTCTCCTCCAGGTGCGCGATGCTCGTGGTGCCCGGAATGAGGAGGATATTTGGACTGCGGCGCAGAAGCCAGGCGAGGGCGACCTGTCCGGTAGTGGCGCCAAGCTCGTGGGCAATCTGCGCCAACCGACCGGAGGCCGTGGCCAACGGGGCTTCGGGGGCGAAGGGCTTGGCGGCGAGCGGCCCCCACGGAAGATACGCAATCTGCTGCCGTGCGCCGTAGTCCAGCACCGGGTCATCGGCGCGTTCGAGCAGGTTGTAGCGGTTTTGCACGGTCGCGATGGGCACGATGCCTTGCGCTTCCTGGACCTGAGCCAGCGTGACGTTCGAGAGCCCGACGTGCCGGATTTTTCCTTCGGCGCGAAGCTCCGCGAGCGCCCCAACGCTCTCGGCAAAGGGGACGTTCGGGTCGGGCCGGTGCAGTTGATTGAGGTCGATCCGCTCAAGTTTCAGTCGGCGCAGGCTGCCTTCGCAAAAGCGGCGCAGGCCGGCCCGGCTGCCGTCGGCGAAGATTTTGTCCGGCGCCGTCTTCTCGACACCTCCCTTGGTCGTGACGATCAATCCGGGCGGGTACGGCGCCAGTGCGTCGGCGATCAACTCCTCATTCCAGCCCGGTCCATACGGATGGGCGGTGTCGATCAAGTTGATGCCGAGTTCAAAGGCCCGGCGCAGAAGACGCTTGCCGCCCTCCCAATCCGGGTACGGCCCGAAGTTCCCCGGCTGGGCACACAAGCGCATGGCGCCGTAGCCCAGTCGGCGAACAGGCAAATCGCCCCCGAGCAGCCAGGTCGCATTGGCAGTGGTCATGATGCAGATCAGGGCTGGTGAGCCCCACCGCCGTCAAGCCTTGCCGCCAAAGGTCACGTAGTCATCGACGTCGAGCAGGTCGGCCCACGTTTCGATGTCGGCGCGATGGGGCGCGGCGGCCTGGCGCATCTGATTAAAGAATTCCATCGAGTCGGCATCGGGAACGCGCTTTACCGCCGCGTCCGACCAGCCTTCGATTTCAGCCGGTGTGTGTTTGTTCTGCTGATTCGACCGAACCCACTCGAGGATTTCGCCGTCGCCCTTTCCGGCCGCGAGTTGAGCCTGGAGGGCGTTCACCTCGATGCCGAGATACTCGAGGATGCGCTGGTCGAGCGGACAGTTGAAGTGATACTCGCCGTTTTTGCCGGCGATTTCCGCGCGGCCTTTGTCAAGCATGCGCGGCAGGATGGCGTAGCCGCCAAGGCGGGCGCGCATGCTGCGGGGTGGACGTTGGGTGAGGTCAGTGATGTTGCTCATCGGTTTGGATTTGGTGGTGGTGGGACGAGGTTATTGAGCGGTAAAGCCGCCATCGACTTTGACGGAAGTGCCAGTGATGAACGAGGCGGCGTCGGAGCAGAGGAAGAGCACGACATCGGAGATCTCCCGCGTCTGGCCGGTGCGGCCGATGGGATGGAGTGAGGCCAGGTAATCGCGCTGCGGGCCTTCCTTGCCGGCAAACCGATCCACCATTGCCGTCTCAATGACCGCCGGGGCGACAGCGTTGATGCGGATGCCCTGCCTGGCGAACTCGATCGCCGCGGATTTGGTGATGCCTTCGACGGCATGCTTCGAGCCGATATAAACGCTGGCGCCCGCCATGCCGATGTGACCGGCGACGCTGCTCGTATTGACGATGACGCCTCCGCCGGTCTGGAGCATCGCGGGGATCTCATATTTCAACGAAGTGAAGATGCCCCACACGTTGACGTCGAAAGTGCGTCGATAGTCGGCTTCGGAGATTTCCGTGAGCGGTCCCATCCACTCGACACCGGCATTATTGAAAGCGATGTCGAGGCGGCCAAACGCCGCGAGGGTCTGCGCGACGAGGTTCCTGACGTCGGCTTCCACGGCGACGTCGCCCCGGACAAAACGCGCCGTGCCACCCGCCGCGGTTATTTCCGAAACCACGGCTTCTCCCTCCTGCTGGCGGCGCCCGGAGAGGACGACCTTGGCGCCCGCTTTCGCAAAGGCGAGAGCGGTGGTTTTTCCGATGCCGGAGGTACCGCCGGTGATGAGGACAACTTTGTTGGTGAAATCGGAGTTCATGGCTTAAATGCGAATGAAGAGTTCGTCGGCGCTGTAGCGGACCTTTGCTTGCGAAGCGTACTTGTCACCGGCGGAGCGAAACCCCGCGGCCGCCGCGACGACGGTCTGGTAGCCCTTGGCCGGAAGCCCGAGGAACTCGTCGTATTTGACGGCGTCGATGCCTTCCATCGGGCAGACATCGATGCCGAGCATGGCCGCGGAGGTCATGAAATTCCCGAGGGCAATGTAGGCCTGGCGCGTGGCCCATTCGTGCTGCCATTGGCTGCGCGGGCCCTTGACGATGTCGCCGATCAGCATGCTCTTGAGCTGTTCGACCTTGGCGATCGGAACGCCGCGCACCTCGGCAACGCGAGCCACGTAACGGTCCACGTCCGCCTCGCTCACGCTGCTCATCGCGGCGAAGACCACGAAGTGCGAGGCATCGACGACCTGCCGCTGCCCCCACGAAAGCGGCCCCAGCTTCTCGCGGGTGGCCGGATCGGTGATGACGACGAAGCGATAGGGCTGAAAGCCGTAGCTCGTCGGCGTGAGGATGAGGGCTTGTTCGAGCGTGGACCAATCGGCCGCGGAGATTTTTTTCGCCGGGTCGAAGGCCTTGGTGGCGCAGCGCCAGCGAAGTTGCTGGAGCAAGGTGTCGTTGGAGACGGGTGGGGCGTGCATGGCGGTGTGGGTATGGGATATTGTTCGAGAAAGGAGCTACCAGGCGATCTCCTGGCGCTCGCGCAGGAATTTGCCGGTGAGCTTTTGCGGCGCGTCGAGCGCCAGCCACACGATGGTGTCGGCGCCTTCCTCGACGGAAAGCGGCGCGCTCTTGCCGCCCATATCTGTTCGAACCCAGCCCGGTGAGACGGAATTGACTGCGAAACGCGGCAGAGCCGCGGCGAAATGCTGGGTAAGCGCGTTGAGTGCGGTCTTGGAAATGCTGTAGGCCGGCGCCCAATCCTGGAGGCCTTCGGCGAGCTGGCCGGCGCCGCTGGAGACGTTGATGACGCGGGGCGCTTTGCTTTTCGCCAGCAGTGGTTCGAAAGCCTGCGTGACCAGGAGTGGACCCACCGTATTGGTCGCAAAAGTCTTCAGCGCTTTTTCACCGGTGAGGTCGAGAACGCTGCCGCGGTCGTCGAGCAAGATTGCCGCGTTATTGACCAGCGCATCCAGATGGTCTGTGTGTCGCGACACCAGGCGCACCGCGCTCTCGATGCTCGCCGAATCGCTCACATCGAGCGGCAGGAAATGAACGTCGCCCTTGATCGAGGCCGCGGCGCGTTCGCCCGCTTCGCTCTTCCGCGCGGTGAGAAAGACGCGCGCGCCGCGGGCGGCGAGTTGCCTCACCACCTCGAGACCGATGCCCTTGTAGGCGCCGGTGACCAGGACCATGGATGGTGAATCGCTCATCAGAGATCGTTAGAAAGGAGATTTGACCACACCGCCTTCCACGCGCAGCGCGGCGCCGGTGGTGGCGGCGGACAGGGGGCTGGCGACGTAGGTGACGAGATTCGCGACTTCCTCGACGGTGGCAAATCGCTTGATCAAGGAAGAGGGCCGGACCTTCTCGAAGAACTCCTTCTCAAATTCCGCGAACGGCTTGCCGCCGGAAAGCTGGTCGACAAAGGTCTCGACACCTTCGGAGCGGGTCGGGCCCGGCAGCACGGCGTTGACGGTGACACCGGTGCCGGCGGCGAGTTCGGCGAGACCGCGGGCCACCGCGATTTGCGCGGTCTTGGTCATGCCATAATGGATCATCTCCGGGGGGCTTTGCAGGGCCGATTCGCTGGAGATGAAGATGATGCGGCCCCAATTTCGCGCCTTCATGCCCGGGAGAAACAACCGGCTGAGACGGACGCCGCTGAGCACGTTCACCTCGAAGAAGCGGCGCCAGTCGGCATCGGCGATTTCTTCGAATGGCTTCGGTTCGAAGATGCCGAGATTATTGACCAGCACCTCAACGGCCGGGAAGCGTCGCGCGAGTTCGTTGGCGGCCGCCTCGGTCGAGAGATCGCCGGCAAACGACTCCAGCTTCGCCCCCGGCGCCTTCGCGTGAATGCCGGCCAGAGCTTCGGCAACGCGCTTCTCCGTGCGCCCGTTGATGATGACGCGTGCGCCCTCGGAAGCCAGGGAGGTGGCGATGGCGAGGCCGATACCGGCCGTCGAGCCGGACACGAGTGCGAGTTTGTCGGTGAGCTGAAGGTCCATGGAGTGGGTAAGTTCCTCAATCATCAGCAGGTGACGAGCTTCATCATCGCCGGCTGGTACCGTTCGCCGGTGATTGGGATGCTGGAGAGTCCTTCGCGAATCTGCTCCTGGTCCTCGAAAGTGAGGGCCAGGTTGAGCGAGGTGCCGTTCAGCGGACCGGGATGGCGGGCTTTCATGATACGCGGGCGTTTGACGTGACGAACGGAAGGCAGGGGATCAACTCCACACCCAGCGATCGTGGACAAATTCGTACCCGGAATCATTTCTCTGCACGAATCCGAGCGCGGGATAAGCAAAGTGCGCCGCAAAAATCCGGGTGCGATCGGTGGCAGCGCGGTCGAAGAGGTGCTTGCGCGTGGCGCTCGCCTGGGCGGGGATGGAATCGCCCGCCATGGTCCAATCGAGATGCGCAAACATCAGCACTTCGTGGTGCGCGGCGTCGACGAGGTGCAGCAATTGCTCATTTCCCGAAGTAATGGCGAAAGCGAGATGTCCTGGCGTATGGCCCGGTGCGTCGATCAATTCGACGGCATCCAGGAGACGGTCACCCGGCGCGACAAATTCCAGCTTCGGCTTGACCGCGTTGAGTACGGTGCGCGCGGTCTTGAGGGCGCCGGCGATCATCTCCTTACTGAGGCGTATCCCGCTGACGTCGGGCGAAGGCGCGTTCCAGTAATCGAATTCGCGCCGATGGATGAAGTGTTTCGCGTGCGGGAAGAGCAGATCTCCAGTCTTGGCATCGATGAGACCGCCGATGTGATCGGAATGGGCGTGGGAAATGAACACGGCGGTGATCTGTTCCGGCTGGACGCCAGCCGCCGCCATCACCGGGAGCAAGCGACCGATTGTCGGCGCGGAAAATCCACCGGCGCCCGCGTCGAATAGCAGCCACTCGCTTCCCACGTGCACCAGAAGCACATTAAACGGTAGTTGCGCCTGCGGAGATTGAAAGTGGGCGGCAAGGACCTCCGCGACCGCGCCGGGCGGCGCTTCGGTGGCGAGCATCGGCTGGATGGGCAGGCCGAGAAAACCGTCACTCAGGACATACGCCGTGGCATCGCCGATGCGGAAGCGGTAATAGGAGGCTGCGGTGATGGGTGGTTCCGCGGCAGTGGTCACTGTCGCCGCGGAAGCGCGGCTGGCGAAGACGGCGAGGCCACCGAGGCCCAGCAGGCGGAGGAGTTCGCGACGGTCGAGGACTGAGAGATTGGTGGTTTTCATTTAGTTGAGATCGTTTTCGAGGACGATGCGGTACCGGGCCTGGCCGCTCTTGAGATGTTCGAGAGCGTCGTTGATCTTCGACATCGGGAAATGCTCTGTGGTCGGCGCGATGCCATGCCGCGCGGCGAACTCCAGCATCGTGGCCGTCGTGGCTGGGCTGCCCAGCGGCGAACCGGAGAACGAGCGCTGGCCGACGAGCATGGGAAAGGCGGCCAGGCTGACGGGCTCGGCCACGGCGCCCACGGTGTGCAGCCGGCCTTTGGGTGCAAGCGCGCCAATCAGCGTCTGCCAGTCCAGCGACACGTTCACCGTAGAAAGGATGAAATTCAGCGAACCGGCGAGTTTGTTGAGGTCGTCGGGATTCCGCGAGTTCACCACGCGGTTCGCGCCGAGTTGCAGGGCCTCTTCGCGCTTTGAATCGCTCGAGGTGAACGCGACAACGTCGCAGCCCCAGGCGTGGAGAAACTTCAAGGCCATGTGGCCCAGGCCGCCGATGCCAATCACGCCCACGCGATCGGTCGGCTTGATGCCAAATTGGAGAATGGGATTGAAAACCGTGATCCCCCCGCAGAAGAGTGGACCGGCTTTGGCCGCATCGATCCCCTCGGGCAGCGGGACGACCCAACTGGAAAGCGCGCGCACACTGGTGGCGAAGCCGCCATGCCGGTGGATGATGGTGGCCTCCGCGGTAGCGCAAAGATTATGATCTCCACTCATGCACTGCTGACAGGACATGCAGCTCCCGGAGTACCAGCCGACCCCCACGGTCTGGCCGACCTTCAGGTTCTTTACATGATCGCCGACTGCCGTAACCGCGCCGATGACTTCATGCCCGGCGACCAGCGGGTAGGCGGTCATGCCCCATTCGTTCTCGATCATGGAGAGATCGGAATGGCAGATGCCGCAGTAGGAGACGGCGACATCGACCTGGTCGTCGCCGAGCGGCCCCGGCTCGTATTCGAAGGGTTGGAGTGGCGATTTCGGTGCGGTGGCAGCGTAGGCTTTGATGGTGGTCATGGTGGTGTGTTCTTTCTACGTATTTGCGCCCGCGATTGGGCGCTTTGGCTTCGCCGCGTTGGCGGCCTGCCAGAGGTACCACGCGGCGGTAGTGCCATGTGGACGCCAGCGTTCCGCATGGGCGAGAACGTCCTTCGGTTTCGGTATCTCCGACAGCCCGTGGGCGATGCGAAATCCATCCCGGATGCCGTAGTCGTCCGCCGGAAAAACGTCGGGACGGCCGAGTTTAAAGATGAGCAACATTTCGACGGTCCAGCGACCCACGCCACGCACCTGAACGAGGCGTTCGATGATGGCCGCATCGGACATGGCGCGAATGGTCCGCGATGCGGGGACGGTGCCATCGAGCGTCTTTGCGGCGAGGTCGCGCAATGAAGCGATCTTGGCACGTGAAAATCCGCAGGCCCGCAGGGCGTCGTCGCTCACACTGGCAAGTTCCCTGGCGGACGGAAACCGACGGCTTGGGAAAAGGCCGCGAAAGCGGCGGAGGATGGTTTCCGCCGCCGCGCCGTGCAGTTGCTGGTGGGCAACCGCCCGCACCAGCGACTCAAAGGGCGTACGGGCCGTCTCCGGCGCCAACGTGCAGGGTCCGTGGACGCGGATGAGCCGGCGCATGATCTTGCAGCGCTGTGTGAGATAAGCGTGGGCTTCGGGAGTCATGGGTGGCGGTGTGGCCGCGAATCTTGCGGGTCGCGATGGGAACCCTGAAGAGGTGCCCGCTTATGCCGCGGCGAGCGCTTCGAGCTTTGCCAGGATGGCGTTTTTCGAGAGGGCGCCGACGGCATAGTCCCGCACCTGGCCTCCCTTGAAAAAGAGCAGGGTGGGAACGGCGCGCACGCCGAACTGGCTGGCCAATTCGGGATGCTCGTCGATATTGAGCTTGGCGATCTTGAAGCGCTGGCCATTGGACGCCGCGATCTCGTCGAGCGCCGGCGCCATCATGCGGCACGGACCGCACCAAGGCGCCCAAAAGTCCACGAGGACGGGCTTGTCGGATTTTACGACCTGCGCGTCGAAGGTCGTCAAGTCGATTTCGGTGGTGTGATGCATAGTGATATCAGGCGGCGTGCTGAAGATTTTGCTCGGACCGATGGGCCGGCGACGGAGCGAGGGCAGCGAAAACGAAGCGGGCCTTTTCCTCGGCAACAGCCGGGAAGAAGAGGCTCGGGAAGCCCGTCTCCTGTGCCACGTCCATCGCTTCATCGAGCACGCGGCGAATGAGGGGCGGCGGAATCCGGATGCCGAAATCGCGCATGAGGCGGGCGGTGACCGCACGGCGTAAATCACCCATGAAATTAGTTCGCGAACGGAGCGAGGGAGGTTGGGCGGCGTGCAATTGGGATCGGCGCTTCATGGCGTTTTCGGTAGGTTACATTTTGGTTAAAATTAGACCGGTCGTCTCTGAGATTCTCAGCAAAATTACGCAGGCGTTAAATACCGGCGGAGGAATACCGCCATGGAACGCAGCGGCGCGACGTTGCGCTCGACGAGCATCCGCAAATTCGCTCCCATCCAGAGATCGTGAATGAGCAGGGCGGTCGCCTTCGGATCAATATCCCTCCGGATCACGTCCTTGGCCTGGCCCTCCGTGAGCACTCGCTCCAGGTAGCCGACCCATTCGCGCCCCCCTTCCGCCAGAACCGCTCGCATGTCGTCGCTGAAGGTCGCCACCTCGGTGGCCAATTTTGCGACCAGGCAACTGCATTGGCAGCGATTTTCCATTAACTTGGCAATATTCAGGTCGAAGAACGCCATCAAACGATCGAAAGGGTTCTCGGAAAGCTCGGTGGTCAGCAAGGCGTGGCGCTTGTAATTGGAAGCCTCCGCCACGTAGTGTTTGAGCAATTCGACGCCAAACTGCTCCTTGGACTGAAAATAATGGTAAAACGACCCCTTGGGAACTTTGACGGCCGAGAGGATTTCGTTGAGGCCGACGGAATGGAAGCTCTTCTGGAGCATGATCTCCTCGGCCGCATCGAGAATGCGTTCCTTGGTGGTCGTGTTGGCAGTCGCCGTGCTCATCTGGAATGGGGACAAATAGACCAGTCGTCTAGGAGTGTCAAAAAGAATTCTAAAGGTTTCCCAGCCGGTGCGCGCCGAGCGTAGCGGGGTGCCAGCCGACTAATTTAGAGGTGGCTGCCAAGGCCGCCTCTACACCTTACTGCCCTTCGCCCTCGCCCTGCCGCCCGTTCTCCTCGAGGTGCCGCAGCACATCACTGCGGTCCTCGACCTCATCCCACACATCGCGGCTCACGTAGATCGGCGCCTTCTGCTGGATGGCGAGCGCGATGCAATCGCTCGGGCGGCCGTCGAGTTCGACGATCTTCTTCTCAAAAAGTTCGTTCTCCGCGCTGATGATGAGCCGGGCAAAATACGTTTCGCTCTTGAGATCGTTGATGATCACGCGTTCCACTTTGGCGCCGAGCGCGGCCATGAGATGGCCGATGAGGTCATGCGTGAGCGGGCGTTCCTTCGGCGTTTCGTTGATGAACATGGAAATCGCCGCTCCCACGCTTTCGTCCACGTAAATGACGAAGACTTTCTCCTCATTGCCGATGAATACGGCCCGGCCCGAATTGAACGGGAGCACGGTGCGGATTTCGACCGGAATGACGGGCTTACTCATGGTGCGGGAATGTCGGGTGTGGGTTGGCTGGTGTCGAGGGCGAAAAGTGCCGTCGAGCAGGTGCGGGGATGTTCGCCTTGCCAGGACGCGACCGTGAATTCATCATCGCGTCGATGCGGAGCCCCAGATCCACACCACCACCTCGGAGGAAGCGACAGCCGGCCTCGGAACCCAAAGGAGGCGGGAAATGCTGAGACGGCTTCTGAGCCTGGCAGTCCTGGGCGCGGGGGTCTACTGCCTGCTACACCCTTGGTCTTCCAAGCCCATGACGTGGGATGAGATCATTCCGCATTGGAACGGTGGGCCGGGGCAGCCGTCGGAAAGCGCGGGCAACGCAGGGACCACGCCCACCGGCACGAATGTCCCCACCGCGCCTGCCGCGCGCAATCCGGGGGCTCTCCCGGTGCCTGGAGTGGAATCGTGGAGCGAACAGAATGTCAGCGGATTGAGGCTCAGCGTTCCCTTCCCCGTGCAGCCGGCTCCCGTGACCATCCCGCCGCGGGCAAATATTACGATTCAGGCCTATAAGGGAGAGTCCGGCAGTCGCGCCATTTACCTTGCGCACGCGATGCATTCCACGCTGGTCGGGGCTCCGATGCTCTCGTGGGCCGACAAGACGCTTTCCAGTGCGATGGGCAAAGTCGGGATGCGAGTCATGTCCACCAACACGCCGACGCTGCTGCATGGCTTGCGGGCCCGGCGGAGCGACCTCATCTCGGTGAGCGCCGCCCCACCAATTCGGGGGCGCCTTTTGCTGTTGGAAGGCGGAAGCAATGTCTGGGTGATCGAATGCCATGCGCTGGAAAGTGATCCCGATGCGGAGCGGATCTTCATGAGAATCGCGACTTCCGCGCAACCGCTGTGACTGGCTGGGGTTGAGCCGCGAAGAATATTGCGAACCGTAGATTGCATTCGTCCGCACATTCTACTATCGCGTGCGCCATGCAGCAGACTTGGGATATCCCCGCCGCCGTTTCCCTCTACAACATCGATCGTTGGGGCTCGGGCTATTTTACGATCAACGAGCGCGGGAATGTCCAGGTCCTGCCCACGCGCGGCACGGCTTCGATCGATATCATGGAATTGATCGAAGAGGCGAAGGGGCGCGGACTGACGTTTCCGCTCGTGCTTCGTTTCCAGGACCTGCTGCGCGACCGAGTCGAGACCATCAACAAGGCCTTCGCCGCCGCGATCAAGGAGGCGAACTATCGCAACGAGTACCGCGGCGTTTTCCCCATCAAGGTCAATCAACTTCGCGAAGTCGTGGAGGAGATCGTGGATGCGGGTGCGCCGTATCACTTCGGGATCGAGGCGGGCAGCAAGCCGGAGTTGATCGCGGCCCTGGCCATCCATCGCGACCCGGAGTCACTCATCATTTGCAACGGGTACAAGGACAAGCTCTTCATCGAGAACGCGCTGCTGGGCCGGAAGCTCGGCAAGAAGGTGATTCTGGTAGTGGAGAAGATCGAGGAACTTGCGGAAATCCTTCGTGTGTCCAAGGAGGTGGGCGTCGAGCCGATCATCGGGATACGCGTGCGCCTGTCGGCGAAGGGTGCGGGAAAGTGGGCGACGAGCGGGGGCGAGAATGCGAAATTTGGCGTGAGCACGGCAGAACTGGTGGCCGCCAGCGACCTGCTCAAGAGCGAGGGGCTCGCGCACACCCTCAAGCTGGTTCATTTTCACGTCGGTTCGCAGGTGCCGGACATCGGCACGATCAAACGCGCCGTGCGCGAGGCCGCGCGCTACTATGCGAAGCTCAGCCGGCTCGGGCACGAACTCGGCTATCTCGACGTCGGCGGCGGTTTGGGCGTCGATTACGACGGGTCGCGCACGGCGTTCGACAGTTCGACGAATTATTCGCTGCACGAGTACGCGCGCGACATTGTGTGGAATATCATGGAGGTCTGCGACTCGGAGAAAGTCGCCCACCCGGCGATCGTGAGCGAAAGCGGGCGGGCCATCGTGGCCCACCATTCGGTGCTCGTGGTCGAGGCGTTTGGCTCGATCGAAAAGGACAAGGCGCCGGCTCAGATCGAAGCCGGGGCCGACGATCCAAAGCAAGTCGCCGAGATCCTGGAATTGCAGCGCAACCTTTCCCAGCAGAACCGCATGGAGTCGCTGCACGACGCCCAGCAACTCAAGGAACAGGCGCAGTCGATGTTCGACCTCGGATTGCTCGGGCTCGAAAGCAAAGCCAGGATCGAGACGGTCTACTGGCAGATCGCCAAAAAGGTCGTCGAGTATTGCGCGGGCATGAAATACGTGCCGGACGAGGTGAAAGAACTCGAAGTTTCGCTCGGCGATCAATTCGTCTGCAATTTCTCAGTCTTCCAAAGCCTGCTCGACCATTGGGCGCTGGGTCAGCTTTTCCCCGTCATGCCGATTCACCGGCTCAACGAATTTCCCGAACGGCAGGGGACGCTGGTCGACATCACTTGCGACTCCGACGGCAAGGTCAGCAAGTTCATCGACTTGCAGGACGTCAAAGACACGCTCTCGCTGCACAAGCTCAGGCCCGGTGAGCACTACTACCTCGGCTTCTTCCTCATGGGCGCCTACCAGGACATTATGGGCGACCTGCACAACCTTTTCGGACGGGTCAACGAGGCGCACGTCTTTCTCGATGAGGACGAGGAGAGTGGCTGGTACATCGAGGAGACGATCGAAGGCAGCACCATCGGCGAGGTTCTTTCCATGACACAATGGGACCTGAACGAACTGGCGCGCCACATGAAGTCCCAGGTC
>Ga0302324_100005832_pt1 | contig 26778 bp, 21 predicted proteins | sample Palsa_T0_1_FD_201949 | JGI IMG/M metagenome (GOLD analysis project Ga0302324, IMG submission 201949) | Peat permafrost microbial communities from Stordalen Mire near Abisko, Sweden - Palsa_T0_1 | ecosystem: Environmental > Terrestrial > Soil > Palsa > Peat permafrost | place: Sweden: Abisko...
GCCACGCCGATCGCACCTTCATGAATTGCGCGGCTTCCTGCTTCAACTCATCCACCTGCCGATGGAGCGCGAGCGCTTTCGGATCGTGTTCCTTGAGACCCACTTCGAAGTTGCCCTTGTATCCTAGATGCCTCCCATACAGCATGTACGGATTGATGTAGCTCCACACTTCGGCGAGATTCGGCACAGCGCGCAGTTTTCGGTCCAAGTATGGCGCGTGGGGAATCGGAAGATCGATGCGTACTTTGCTGCTGCGCCGATTGGTTGCGGGCGCGGCCGGAGCTTCGGCCTGGGGTTCCTCCACGGGAGCTTGCGTTGCCCGGTTACGTTCCAGCATGGCTTCGCGCTCAGCCGGGTCCATGATCTGATTCATCAGACTCAAGCCAGTCATGGCGTCCTTGGCGTAACAAGTTGCTTCACCGTAGGCCGGGGCGATTTTCGTGCGCGTGAATTTTTCCGAAAGCGCGGCGCCGCCCACCAGCAATGGCACTCGAATTCCGGCGGCCTTGAAATCGCTGGCCGTGGACACCATTTGCTGCGTGCTCTTCACCAGGAGCCCGGAAAGCCCGATGGCGTCGGGCCGGTGCTCAAAATAGGCGCTGATGAGGGCCTCCGGAGGCACTCGGATGCCCAAATTGACGACCGTGTATCCATTGTTGGCCAGAATAATCTCCACCAGGTTCTTGCCGATATCGTGCACGTCGCCCTTGACGGTTGCCAGGAGGATGCTGCCGCGCGCTGAGGTCTCGCCTTTTTTCATGAAGCGCTGCAAATGGCTCACCGCGGTTTTCATGGCCTCGGCCGATTGCAGCACTTCCGCCACGATCAGCTCGTTGTTGTTGAACAGCCGCCCGACCTCGCTCATCCCATCCATCAGCGGGCCGTTCACGATATCGAGCGGGTCGGCGCCTTCGGCCCGTTTGCGGTCGAGGTCGGCGATCAGGCCGTCCTTGCTGCCCTCGATAATGTAGTTCGCGAGCCGCTGGTCGAGCGAGAGGTCCTGGGCGAGTTGCTTGGATCGCTTGGTGGCTTGGCGAAAATGGGCGGTGATGGCTGCGATGTGAAATTGGTTAATGGCGATTCTCTGCGCCTGGGACTGGTCGCGCCAATCGGCCGGAGCGTCGCGCAAAGCTTCGTCTTCCACGCCCTCTGGAGGCGTGTTAAAGAGCAGATCGTGAGCCAGGCGCCGTTCGGGTTCCGGAATGGACGCGAAGCGCTCCAGCTTTTCGGCATTGACGATGGCCAGATCCAGACCAGCTTTGGTGCAGTAATACAGAAAGACCGAGTTCACCACTTCACGAGCTGACGCGGGAAGCCCGAAGGAAATGTTTGAGATTCCGAGAATGGTCTTCACGTATGGCAGCGTCTGTTTCAACGCGCGAATGGCTTCAATGGTCTCCACGGCGCCGCCGATGTAATTCGCGTCTCCGGTGGCGCAGGGAAACACTAACGGATCGATGATGATGTCTTCGGGCGGAATTTTGTACTTCTGGGTCAACAGGCGATACGATCGCTCGGCGACTTCCAGTTTGCGCTCGCGCGTGAAGGCTTGGGCCTGCACCGGATCTTCGTCGATGCAGCCCACCACCAGCGCGGCGCCGTAGCGCTTCGCCAGGGGGCACACGCGCTCGAATTTCTCTTCCCCGTCCTCCAGATTCACCGAATTGATGATGCTCTTGCCCTGGCAATAGGTCAGCGCAAGTTCGGTAGCTTTGAGATCGGTAGTGTCGATCATAATGGGCGCGCGGACCTTGCGGATCAGTTGTTCATAGAAGTGAGGAATATCGTTGATTTCATCACGTTCCGAGCTTTGCAGGCAGACGTCCGCGATGTGGGCTCCGTTTTTCACCTGGCGGCGGGCGATCTCGCTGGCCTCTTCCCAGTTCTCCTGCGCGATCAGGTCCTTAAAAAGGCGCGAGCCGATTACGTTGGTGCGCTCGCCCACCACCAGCGGGCGATTGCTCTCGTCGGCCTCCACCAGCTCGATACCGGAGTAGTAGGAACGATGCGAAGGCGTCGGCGTCTGGCGCGGACGCTTGCCTTCGGCCATTTGAGCGATGGCGCGGATGTGCGCATCGGTTGTGCCGCAGCATCCTCCCACCATGTTGAGCCAGCCGAGATCCAGGAAGCGCTCCAGGTGACCCGCGAGCGATTCGGGAGTCGCCAGATATTTTCCTTCTTCATCCGGCAGGCCCGCGTTGGGATAGCAGGAGACGCGGAACGGAGACATCTCGCTGATGGTGCGCAGATGATCGGTCATGAATTCCGGACCGGTGGCGCAGTTGAGGCCGATGGAGAGCAGGTCCGCGTGGGAGATGGAAGCGCAAAACGCATCCGCGGTTTGGCCGGCCAGCATAGTGCCCATGGCCTCGATGGTGCCGGAGATCATGATGGGGATGCGCTGGCCCAGTTCGTGCCGCAGCCGCTCGATCGCAACCAGCGCGGCTTTGACGGTACGCGTGTCCTGACAGGTTTCGAGCAGCAGAACATCCGACCCGCCCTCCAGGAGCGCCTGGGCCTGCTGGTAGAAATTGTCCACCAGTTGCGGAAACGTGACGCCGCCGGTGACGCTGATGGCTTTCGTAGTGGGTCCCATTGCGCCGGCCACGAAACGGGGCTTGGCGGAAGTGGAGAATTCGTCCGCAGCCTGGCGGGCCAGCCGCGCCGAACTGAGATTCAGTGCATGGGCATCGCCGTCGAGACCGTACTCAGCCAGCACTAGCCCGGTACCGCCGAATGAATTGGTTTCGACGATGTCCGCGCCCGCTTCGAGGTAAGCCCGGTGGATGTCGAGCACGACGTCCGGCCGGGTGCGCACCAGATTCTCGTTGCAGCCTTCCAGAGACGCGCCACCGAAGTCGGCCGCGGTAAGTTGGCGCTGCTGGAGCATGGTACCCATGGCGCCGTCCAGCACCAGAACGCGTTGCGCGAGTAGGTCTTCGAGGGTTTGCTGCCGTGTTGCCCGATCAGTCATCTGGTGAACGAACTGCCTTTGCGACCTCGATGGCCAATTGGTAGCGGCCGAACGGAGCGCTCAGTTGTACTCCCTGCACCATGGATCGGACTTTCCCCGCCATTTCTTGAGCGATGGCCACCCCCTCCTCACGCGCCTTCTCCTGATTGTCGGCGCGGCGCATGCGTTCCACGAACTGCGGCGGCACGCGGACCCGCAGTTCGTTGATCATGAATTCCGCATTCCGCAGGCTGGAGAGCGGCCAGATTCCGCAGACCACCGGGATCTTGACGTGTTCAATGCGCTTGAGAAAGATTTCCAACAGGTCCAGATCGAAAACTGGCTGCGTGACTACGTATTCGGCGCCGGCCTGGACCTTCCATTCGAATCGGCGGATTTCCTCGTCCAGATTCAACGCTCCGGGATCGGCCCCACAGCCGATGACGAGTGCGGTCTGCGATCCGAGCGGGTTGCCCCCGATGTCCAGGCCGCGATTCAGATTCTTCACGATGTTGACCAGGCCGATGGCATCGATATCGAACACCGCCGTCGCGCCCGGGTACATGCCCATGCGCGGAGGGTCGCCGGTGATGCAGATGAGATTGCGGATACCCACGGTGTGGGCTCCCAGCAGCTCGGATTGAATCCCCAGAATGTTGCGGTCGCGGCAACAGAAGTGGTTCACGGCCTCAATGCCGGCCTGTTGCTGGATGAGCTGGCAGGTGGCCTGAGCGCTCACGCGCGCGCTGGCCCTGGGGCCATCCGGGACATTGATGCAATCGATTCCGTTTTCCGCGCAGAGGCGCGCGCCCGCAATTTCTCTGGAGGCGTCCAATCCACGGGGCGGAAGGATTTCCACCATAGCCACGAATTTCCCGGCGGCCAATTTAGCGCCGAGCTTGGACTTTTCCGCGAGAGGAATCGGCGCGAGGCCCGGGGATTTGGATTCTGGCTCCGTCACCGCGATGTTGCGGCTGCCTTCGCGGAGTTGCAGCGAGCGGGTTTCAGAACGAATCAGCTTGATGTGGTCCGGCGTGGTGCCGCAGCAGCCTCCGATGATCTTCACGCCCGCCAACAGGAGCCGCCGGGCGTATTGCGCCATGTACTCCGGCGAGCACAGATAAATATTGCGGCCCTCCACGAGCGTGGGGATTCCAGCGTTCGGCATGGCGCTCAAAGGCTTGGAGGAAAGCCGGGCCATCTGTTCAATGACTTCGAGAGTAGTTTTGGGCCCGACCGAACAGTTGACGCCGATCACGTCCGAGGGCCAGGAATCCATTTCGCGGCTGAAGGTCTCAACCAATGCGCCACTGGGAAGACAGCCGAAATCGTCGACAGCTACCTGTGCAACGATCACCAGATCGGCGCCAGCAGCTTCTCGCGCCGCCAGAACCGCTTCGCGCAGCTCCTGCAAATCGCCAAAGGTTTCCAAGATCAGCAGGTCTACGCCGGCCGCCACCAGCGCCTCGGATTGTTCGCGAAAGATGGCGCGCGCTTCGGCGAACGACATGGGCCCCAGCGGTTCCAGATGAACGCCCAAGGGGCCGATAGCGCCGGCCACGAACGCGCCGCCTTGCGAGGCTTCGCGGGCCAGCCGGACCCCTGCCTGGTTGATCGCGGCGAGCTTTTCGGAGAAACCAAATCCGGCCAGGCGGACGCGGTTGGCGCCGTAGGTATTGGTTTCCAAAATCTCGGCGCCGGCATCGGCGTAATCGCGATGGATCTGGCGGACCAGATCGGGCGAAGATAAGTTCAGTTCATCGAAGCAACGGTTGATGAAGACGCCGGAGGAATACAGCATGGTGGCCATGGCGCCGTCGGCGACCAGGACGCGCTGCGACAGATGTTGTCTGAATTCGAGTGCTCGGTTGGTTACTGCGGTCATGATCCCCCGCGCCCACTTCTTTCACTGTATCGAAAACGGCGAAAAAAGGCCAAAGAGATGGCCAGCAGGGGTGTGCGACTTGAAAGTGCAGGTTTTTCAGAAAAGTCCGGCCACCAGGAGAAACCCGAGCGTAGGGAGTACGCTTGGCCGCGGGTCGGGTACACGCGGCTTCGAGAGGCGTTTTTCCCGGCGCTCGACCAGGGCCAGTCTTGCACGCTGCCGCACAGTCCGGCTTGCACTGGATTGTTTTCGATGTACCGAATCTCTTGCCCGGAATCGCCAGCCGCCTCCATGCAGCAGCCGATTGGCTGCGTGTGCGCTACTGCCCTGAATGCTTCTGACCGTCGCGGCGAGATCCTGACCGCCCACGGCGCGAAGCGCGGCCCGATTTGGCAAAAACGCGGCTGAAGCCGCGAGTCCCCCACTTTGATGTCGCACGCCCGCCGGTAAACCGGGGGGCCGGCGCGAACGAGGGCGTCCGCTTCACTCCGCGGCGCTAGCGTAAATAGCGCTGGTGTTCCTTCAGAATGCAGCGGTCGATCACCACCGCCAGGCCGGCGGCCTTGGCTTTCCGGCCCGCGGCTTGGTCCACCACGCCCTCTTGCATCCAGACCGCGGCTGCGCCAATACGAATAGCCGACTCCACCACCGGCGCCACCAACTCCGAGCGCCGGAAGATGTCCACGATATCGACGTGCTCGGGAATGTCTTCCAGCCGCGCGTACGATTTCTCGCCGAGCACTTCGGACTCATTCGGATTCACCGGAATGATCCGGTACCCATTCTTCTGCATGTATTCTGAGACGCTGTAAGATGGGCGCGCGCGCTTATTCGAAAGACCCACCACCGCGATCACGCGGCTGTGACGCAGCAGTTCAGAAATGGGAGCCATCGGTTATCGTTCCTCCATGCTTAGTAGCTGGGCTTAGTAGCTGGGCTTAGTAGCTGGGCTTGGTAGCTGGGGTCAGCAGCTTGCGGAAGCGGGCCACCTCGGCGGGCGTGAGATGGCGGAACTTTCCCGGCCGCAGCGATCCCAACTCGAGGAACCCGACTCGCACGCGCCGCAGCTTTTCCACCAACCGCCCGAAATGTTTGAACATGAGCCGAATCTGATTCTGCCGCCCTTCGATTAATCGTACTTCGTACCAGGGGTTCTCCGCCCGCTGGAGCAGCTTCAAACCAGCCGGCGCCGTTTTCTTTCCGCTCAGCGGCACTCCCTCGCGAAACTTCACTTCCTGCTCGGGCGCGAGCTGGCCATTGGTCTTCACCAGGTAGGTCTTCGTCACATGATTCGCGGCCGAAGTGATGCGCTTGGCGAACTCGCCATCGTTGGTTAGCAGCAACAGTCCTTCGCTCGAATAGTCCAGGCGGCCCACCGGATACACACGCGCCTTCACGCCGTGCAGAAGATCCATCACCGTTGGCCGGCCCTCCGGATCGCTGACCGTGGTCACGAAGTTCTTGGGTTTGTTCATGGCCAGGTACACCGGAAGCTCCGCGCCGCCCACTCGCTTGCCATCTACTTTAATGTGGTCCCGCTCGGGGTCGGCTTTGGTCCCGAGCTCGGTGACCACCGCGCCGTTCAGGGTAACGCGGCCTTCCAGCATCAGTTGCTCGGACCGGCGCCGGCTCGCGATGCCAGCGTGGGCCAGTAGTTTTTGCAGCCGTTCTTCGGGCATTACTTGGCCGCCATCTATTCCGTCACAGACGGCTCCGCTTGCTCGGCGGCTGCTTCGTCAGCGGACCCCGCTACCGCCGGGGGCTCCTCATCGGGCATCTCATCGTCAACCATTGACAACCGGCCGAGCTCCTCGAATTCTTTGAGCGTCGGCAGTTCGCTCAGATCCTTCAAGCCGAACTGCACTAGAAATTCCTTAGTGGTTTTGTACAGGATCGGTTTGCCAAGCACGGCTTTTCTTCCGGCGGTAGCGATCAGCTTCCGGTCGATCAGCGTCTTTAAAACACCGGCGCCGTGCACCCCGCGCACTTCCAGGACTTCGGGCGCAGTGATCGGCTGCTTATACGCGATCAGCGCCAGAGTCTCCAGTGCGGGCAGCGACAGCTTCAACGGCGGCTTGAGATTCTTAACGAACGCGCGGATCGCCTCGTGGTGCTCAGGCTTGGTGGACATCTTGTATCCGCCGGCCACTTCGCGAATCGTGAGGCCGTGCTCCGGCTTGTTGTACTCGGCGGCGAGCTCTTCGAGCACCCGCCCGATCCTGGCCGCCGGCTGCTCGAGAGCGGTTGCGATCTGATCGGCCGTGAGCGGCTCATCGGTCACATAGATCACGGCCTCGACCACGGCTCTCAGCTGTTCGTCCGGCAGTTCGACGCTTGGTGTTGCGGCGCCTTCGAGCGAGTCGTTCAGGGCGTCTAATTGAAGTTCGGTGGGTTCCATCGCGGCTTGGCTATATTCCTCGGCCTAACTATACTCTTCTTCGATGGCGACCAGCGATTGGCCGACCACCTCGTCAAAGGCGCGCTGCTTCTTCAGTCCAATGTCGCCGAACGCGTCCTTCTGCGTCAACATGAGCGCCTGGCGCCGCACCAGCTCGAGCAATGCGAGAAACAAGCAGATCATGGCGCGGCGGCTGCCCTGCCTCTCGAACAGCTCGGCGGCTGGAAGCGACTCGCCCGTGCGCAGCTCGCCGAACACGCGCTCCAAGTAGCGAACCATGTCCGGGATGCTGACATCCTCTTTGCCGATCTCGAAGATGGGCCGGTTCTTGGCTCGCTCCAACACGGTCTGGAGCGTCTTCACCAGGTCGAAGAGCGAGACCGCGAGTTCCGGCTCCCCGGTCTCGGAGAGGAAGCGCGCCATCTGTGGATTCGACCATGCAACTTCTTCCACCATGCGCTTTTGCTGCAGCATCTCAGCTGCGTTCTTGAACCGTTCGTGCTCCAGCAGCCGGTCCACCAACTCCTGGCGCGGGTCTTCTTCGGGCGAAATCTTGTCGAGCTCCGGATCCTTGGGCAGCAGCATGCGCGACTTGATGTGGATCAGCGTCGCGGCCATGTAGACGAACTCCGAGCTCAGTTCGATGTCCAGGGCGAGCGCGCGCTGCATGTATTCGAGGTATTGCTGCGTGATGGAAGCGATCGGGATGTCGTAGATGTTGATCTGCTGCTTGCGAATGAGGTCGAGCAGGAGATCCAGCGGTCCCTCGTATTGCTCCAGACGAAAATTCAACGGCGACGCCACTTCTTTATAGAATACCAGCCAGGACGGTCGCGGCTCGGTGCAATCGTGAGCCGAGCTCCTCGATCAGCTTGAGCCGCGCCGCGTTGCAGCTTGGACTTCAGTTGCTTTAGACCTCGTTCCCGCTCCTTCTCCTGGTATTGCAGAAGTCGCAGGGCTTCTCGCACCACCTCGCTGCTAGTTTGATATCGTCCGGACTTTACGGGCTCTGAAGGAATCCGCCGAGCTCGGGCGTCAGAGAGATGTTGACTGTCGTGCGGAACTCGATGAATATCGCAGGTGGCACATTGTGTCAATGCGCCAACCCGCCAGACACCCAGCTCATGCTTCGGCTTCCTTTCGAGTCATGCCGGACGCTATCCTAGCCTAATCTTCTACGATTGAGTCCATGGAACAAGTTCGCCGCTTGACCGCCGTAATCGAGCGAGAAGACGATGTGTATGTTGCGCTGTGCCCCGAGTTCGACGTCGCGAGTCAGGGCCCCACTATTGAGGAAGCGCGCGCCAATCTGGTCGAGGCCTTGACGCTGTTTTTCGAGACCGCTGGGCACGACAAGATCCAACGTCGGGCGCGCTCAGGAGTTTTTGTGACGCAGGTCGAGGTTCCTGTTGGGTAAGCTGCGGACTCTGTCCGGAGCCGAGGTTTGCGGACTTCTGGGTATGTATGGATTCCTTGAAGTTCGCCGACGGGGGAGCCATAGTATCATGCAAAACAAGTCGTCTGAAACGACGATTTACCGTGCCAGTTCCGCTCCATCCTGAGCATCATCCGCCAGAGTGGGGTTCCACGGAAGGTTTTCGAGACCGAAAGCTTAGGTCCTCTACTTGTTGAAGTACAGCGTCACGTCCACCGTGTGATTGCCTGCATTGATCTTGGTCTCGGCACGCGTGCTCTTGAGATCGTCGAACACGCCGCCTTCCTTCACCCGGCTCAGAAAATGGTCCGGATACTCGACATTGAACGGCTTGCCCGGCGCGATGCCCCACATCTTGCGGATTTCCGGTTCGGTCTCGATATCCAGCCCGACAATATTCAACTTGCCCAGCGTATAAAGCGGCCCCGGATCGATTTGAAACTCGATGCTCACCGTGTGTTCGGCGTCGTTCACATCGCGCTTCACCTGCGAGGCGGCGTCCAGATGCCCGCTGCGCCGCTGGTCGGCTCGAATCCTGTCCTGCACGGCCTTCACCTCGTCGAAGTTCACGGTCTCATTGGTCTTGAGCTTCGCAAGACTATTCCACTCCGAACGGGAATAATCGGCGCCCACGAAACTCACCCGGTCCAGTTTGTACAAAGGGCCAGGCGCCACTTGTACGGTCACCGTAACTCCGTCCACATCCTTGGCAGGCTCGATGTCGATTTGCGGAAACGTCACGCGCAGCATTCCGTGCGCCTCATAGATGGGGCGGGCGGCGGCGTCCAACAGCTGCCGGAAGCGCGGCTCTTCGTACGGCACTCCGATCGCGACGCCGTACATCGCGGTCTGCAACGGGGCCGATGGAACGTCGCCTATTCCGGTAAATAGCACGTGCGCAATCGACGGGCGCCCCTTGGCCGGCCGGAACAGCAGCGTCAAGTCCTCGCCCCCCTCCGAGGTAAGCTTGCCCGCGATTGCCTGGTGGTAATCGTGCCCGGCGAGAAACTCGGAAATCCACGCGACATACCGGTCCACCACCGGCTTGGTCGCCGGGATCTTGTCTCCAAACAGCGGGTCTTTTTGCTTCAGCCAATCCCGAAGCTGATCGTCGCGAGCGGGCAGCTCCTCAAACCGTATGGGATAAAGTTGTCCGACCTCCGCAACCTCGAACACCACGTCGTACCCTTCGCCGTCTTTGGAAGGCGCAAACCGATAGCTGACGTTATCGAACGCCCCAGTTGCCACCAGCTTCGCGCGCGCCGCTTCGAATTCGGAATTGCCCGCTGATTGGCCCACCCAAAGCTCGGCTGCGGCAAGAATCTGCTCGGCCGTGTGGGCGTGGTTGCCTTCCACCGTCAGGGATTCGATCGGATAAGCAGTCGGGGCCGGGGGCAGCTTGGGCTGCGGATGCTTGGGCGTCTGCGCGGCTCCGACGCCGAGCGTCAGAGCCAAAACTATTGCTGGGCCCGATCTCATTCAATCTCAATGGACACAAACATCAGCCGCCCGGAGCGTTCGATCTGCATGGCCACTTCATCGCCCGGCTTGAACTCATTCACTTTTTTCCTCAGCGCCTCCACCGTGGCCACCGGAGACTGGTTCACGGAATAAATGACGTCTCCCGGCTGGAGTCCGGTTCCAGTGGTGAGGTCGGTGGCGCTGGAACCGGCAGCCACCAGCACGCCGTAGGAGTTCCGCAGACCCGGCAGCATGGCGGCCAGATCCTTGTCGATCCCAATTGCTAAAATGCCTAGCCTGGACACCAGGTTGTCCTCGGGATTTACCATGTCGGCAAAACGCTGGGGGTCGTCCATGCTTTCGATCACTGGCACATCCATGGTCAATTGATCCTTCCCGCGCAGCACCTGCAGCGTAATCTTCTGCTTCATCGGAGAGCGATAGATCAACGCCTCGATTTGCCGCGCATTGCGCATGGTCCTGCCGTCCACGGTTTCGATCAGATCGCCCACCTTAACGCCCGCGTTGTCGGCAGGCCCTTCCGGCGTCACGTCGCCCACCAAAACTCCCCAGTCCCGGGGAAGGCCGAGCCCCTCAGCCAGCGACGGAGTAACGGTCTCCACGTAAATCCCGATCTTGCCCCGATGCACGTGCCCTTCTTTGCGAATCTGCGAGTAGATGGTGCTCACCATGTTGCTGGGAATGGCAAACCCCAGCCCCTCGCTGCCGCCGGATTGGGTAAGGATAAACGTGTTGATCCCCACCACGCGCCCTTGCGAATCGATCAGCGGACCGCCGCTGTTGCCGGGATTGATGGGAGCGTCGGTCTGGATGTAGGCCAGAAAGTCGTCGGGATGGAGTTCGCGCGAGATGGAGCTGACGATGCCCATGCTGACCGATCCTTCGAGTCCCCTCGGGGTTCCAAACGCCATCACCAACTCGCCCTGCCGCACGGCGTCCGAGTTGCCCAATTGCAGATGCGGAAGACCGGTCCGCTCGATCTTGATCACGGCCACGTCCATCTCTCGATCCATGCCGATCAGTTTCGCGTCCAGCAGCCTGACTTCAGGCTCAAAGCTCGCAGTGCGGCCGTGAGTACGCGCCACCGAAAGCCGGACTTGGATGCGCCTCGCCCCCCGGACCACGTGCGCGTTGGTGACAATGAAGCCGTCGTCCGAAAGAATAATCCCGGAGCCGGTACTGCGCTGCTGCGAGAGCAACGCGGCGGTATTGCTGGACTCGGAATCGTCGGCCGTCACGTAGCCGGTGGAAAAGATCTGTACCACCGACGGACGAACACGATTGACCAAGTCCTCGAGAGAGACGCTGAGTTCGCCCAACGAGACCGCCGACGGCTTGTTTTCGGCCGCTGGCGGCTCCTGAGCTGGAGCGGGAGCAGCCAATGCCGCGAGCAGCGTGAGGAGTGGAAACGGAAGTTTTCTCACAATCCCATTTTCCCGCAAGTTGAGCGATAAGTTATGGCTGCCGGGCGCGAAGATTCTTCAGCGCTCGCAATCCCGCCTGTGACACTTCGGGATCCGTATCCTGGGATAGCGCTTGGAGCGGCGCCACGGAATCCTCGCCACCGCTGGCGGCCAGCACTTCCGCCAGTCCAGTCTTTTCATCCCTGGTCACCACGGCTTCCTTCAACACCGGATACAAAGCCTGGCGGACCTGGGGATCGCGGGCCAATTCAGTCAAGTAGGCGCGAGCGACGCCGCGATAGGCGGTTGAGTTGAGATTGTTGACCAGATACCGCAGCGGATCGAATTCCGCCGTGCCGTGCTTGCCCAGGTTTACTAGGGCGAACGCGGCCGACAGCCGGGGCTCAGTCTTGTTCTCGTTGCTGAAGACGCGCTCCAAGCCAGAACTGTCGGCGGGATTCTTGAGCCGGCCCAAACCCTCGGCCGCGGCTTCCCGAAGGCCGTCGTCCTTGTGATCGAGGTAGGTGGTGTAAACGCCATGCAGTTGCGGATCGGGCATCTGCGCCATGGCGGTCAGCGCGGCGCGCTTCACCTTCATCTTGCGAGAGCGGTCCAGGACGTCGCGCAACTGGTTGAGCGCATCGCGATTCATCAGCAAGCCGGTCGCCTCGATGGCCGTGATCTGGACCTTTTCATTCAGATCGTTCAACAGAAACGCAAGACTCGCGCCTGCGCTTGGATCGCGGATCTTTTCGAGCGCCACCAGCGACTCGTACATCAGGCCGCTGTCCTTGGATCGCAGCGCTTGTTCCAGATCCGGAACCGCTTGGCGTCCCCGCAGGATTCCAACCGCTCGCGCTGCATTGGCGCGCGTTTCCAGACTGGACCCCCCACTGACGATCCGGCCAATCGCCGCGATAACTTCCGGGCGAACCTGGATGTAGGGATCGATCACCAGGTCGTCGCGGTCCTCGAACTTGTCCTTGATTGACGACCCGGCGCGCCGCAGCGGCGCCGTCAAACCGGTCTTGAGATAGCCCGGGACATAAAAGTTGACCAGCCCGTCGATGGCGCGAGCCTGAACTTCAGGATCGTTATCGGCGCAGGCTTTGATCAGCGGATCCAAACTGCGCTGCGTCCCGATGCCCGAAATCGCCTTCACCGCCTCCAGGCGCACCTCCACTGCGGCATCGGAAAGATACGGCTCAATTTTGGGAATGTTTTCCGAGCCCCCTTTGCCGAGCTCGCGAACGTTTTTCACTTCCGCTTTGACGGGGTCCTGGGCCGTAAGAGAGAAGGCGGCCAGCACCAGGCACGCGCAGGATGCAACACAGCGCCGAGTCCACGACATAGACAACCCCTTAGCGCACAAACTCGTCCTTATCGTACAAACTCGTCCTTATCGTACAAATTCCACGGTGACTTTCTTCGAGATCAATCCAGCTTCGTAGCCCATGTCGAGCAATTTCTGGGCCGCCAGCGGCACCAACTCGCCGCAGTCTACCGTGAAATGATTGACGTACATGCCGACGAACTTCTCAGCCAGCCGGGGCTCCAGATCGCGCGCGAATTGCAGGGCATAGTTCAGCGATTCCTCGCCGTGATCCAAAGCGTACTGAATGCTTTCGCGCATCATGCGGCAGCACTCGCTTTTCAGCTCGTCCGGAAGCGACCGCAGCAGCACGTTGCCACCCAGCGGCAGAGGCAAATCGTACTCCGTTTTCCACCAGCGTCCCAGATCGATAACGTTGTGAAATCCGCTCTTGCCGTAAGTGAGCTGCCCCTCGTGAATGATGAGTCCCGCGTCCACGGCGTGTTCGGCCACCGCATCCAGGATCTTATCGAAGGGAATCACCACTTCCTCGAAGTCGGGTTCGAATAACTTCAGCGTGAGATAGGCGCTGGTCATGCGTCCCGGAATCGCGATTTTCTTGCCTTTGATTTCCTCCGGCGCCATCGGTTTCACGCTCACCAGAATGGGTCCATAGCCGTCGCCGATGCTGGAACCGCTGGCCATCAGCACGTACTTGTCGGCGACATACGGATACGCATGGTAGGAAATCGCGGTGAGCTCGTAGGCGCCTTCCAGCGCCTTGCGATTTAATGTTTCAATGTCTTCTAAAACGTGCCGGAAGTTGACCAGCCGGGAACGCACTTTCTTGGTCGCCAAGCCATAAAACATGTAGGCGTCGTCGGAATCGGGGCTGTGCGCACAGACGACTTCCGTTACGTAGGTGGATGCCATAGGAGAGAGAGCAGACCACCACTATAGCAGACGCGATATGCGTTTCCGCGAACGCGAAACGAAGTTTTTCGGCTTCGTTCGGCTACTTGGCCTGCAGCAACTCAAGCTCGGGCCGGAGTGCTTCCAAGGCCTGCTCGAGCTGGAACAGTCCTTCTTGGGCGCCTCTCAGGTCTCCGCTGCGGCCCTGCTTTTCGAGCGCGAACGCCGCTTCAAAAGCGCGATTGGCGCCGAACGTGGATACGGATCCCTTCAAGCTGTGGGCGTGATGCTCCAGCGCGCTGACATCGCTCGCCGCCACGGCGTTTCGGATTTTCTCGAACGTCCCGGGATAGTCATCGAGAAACAGCTCGATGACTTCCTTTAGCAACTCGACGTCGCCTCCCACGCGGCTGAGCGCGAGCGATTCATCCAACTGCCGGAGTTGCACCTCCACGGGGGCCGGCTCCCCGGCCAATTCGGTATTCATGGAATTTCCTCCTGCTCCAACGGATTCAATTATCTTCAGCAGCGCCGGCACGTGCACCGGCTTTGTCACATACGCGTCCATGCCCGATTCGAAGCATCGCAGCCGGTCCGATTCAGCCGCCTGCGCCGTCATGGCGGCAATGGGAATGTGCCCGCCGGAAGAGCGCTCCTTCTCCCGAATGCGGGCGGTGGCCTGCAAACCGTCCAGACCTGGCATCTGGACATCCATCAAGATCAGATCGAACGGACGCTGTTCGAAAAGATCCACGGCTTCCTGGCCCGACCCGGCGATCGTGACCGAGTGCCCCTCGCGCTCCAGCAGCCGCGCCGCCAAGCGTTGGTTGACGCTGTTGTCCTCGGCCACCAGGATGCGCATGTTTCGCTTGGGCGCTGTCCGCTGTTGGTCCCGCGCCTGATGTTCGGTGGGCAATTCGAACGTAATCGTGAAATAAAACGTGCTGCCCTTGCCAGGATCGCTGTCCACCCAAATTTTTCCATCCATCAATTCCACTATTCCAGCGGAGATCGACAGCCCCAGCCCTGTCCCGCCATAGCGGCGCGTAGTGGAGCCGTCGGCCTGCGTGAAAGGTTCGAAAATCACCCGGTGCATTTCACGCGCAATGCCGATTCCAGTGTCCGCGATGCTGAAATTCAGCGTGACGCGGGGACCTTGCATGGATTCGGCATGGACCCGGACAGCTACCTTACCGGCATTTGTGAACTTGATGGCATTGCCGACAAGATTGCGCAGCACCTGGCCGATGCGCATCGGATCGCCGATCAACTCGTCGGGCACCAGGTCGTCCACCACGGCCTCGAAAACCAGCCCGCTCGCCGCGGCCCGCAGCGCGAGCGGACGCAGCACCTCCCGCAGGACGGTCCGCACCGAGAACGGAACGCGATCCAGTCCGAGCTTGCCGGCTTCGTACTTGGAGAAATCCAGCACATCGGTCACCAGGCTCAGGAGCGCTTCGGCTGAAGATTTCACCAGCTCCAGATATTCCCGCTGATCCGGCCGCAGGTCAGTCTCCAGCGCCAGGCCGGTCATGCCGAGAATGCCGTTGAGCGGCGTTCGGACTTCGTGGGTCATATTCGCCAGGAAATCGCTCTTGGCGGCACTGAGCGCTTCAGCCCGATCGGCCATCTCACGGGTGAGCCGCCCGGTTTCTTCCAGGCTCCGGTTGGCCGCGATCAGCTCGCGGTTAGCCGCCTCGGCAGCCTCTTTAGCCCGCGCCAGCTCCCCGGCGCTCCTTTTTTGTTCCGTGATGTCACGTAAAATGCACAGCATCTGCGCGGCCTGGCCAGGGATTTGCACGCGTGTCGCCGAAATCTCGAAAATGCCGGAATGTCCATGCGCGAAGCGTACCTCGCGCTCTAGGAAATGTTCCTTAACCGAAGACGCGAACAGCGCGCGATGGTGTTCCATGAGCGCCTCCCGTTCTTGCGAATCGAACAGCGCGCTCATATGTACTCCTTCCAACGCGCTGGCGTCCGCCGCCAACAGTTTCGCGAAGGCGGCGTTCACCTTGACCACGGCGCCGCTTGCGACGGTGAGAAACATCGGCTCGCAGGAGGCCTCCCAGATGGAGCGGAACTGGATTTCAGATTTCAAAAGCTCCTGCTCCGCCCGATACCGGTCCGTGATGTCGATTCCAGTGGCGATATAGTACTGAACTTCGCCCTGCTCGTTCAGAAGAGGTACGTTGGAAAAGGAAATCCGGCGGCGCTCGCCTGATTTCGTAAGCCACTCGCTCTCGAATGCGCTCGCCGCCCGGGCCGAGAATCCGTGCTCCAACCGTTGCCGGCTCTCTTGCCGGATGTCGGGGCTGACCAAGACGTCGAAGTACACCTTCCCAATAAGCTCTTCGCTCGCATAGCCTAGGGCGCGCTCAAATGCCCGATTCAAGTACGCAATCCGGCCCGCTGCATCGAACACCACTACCAGCGCTCCGCACGTTGCCAGAACCGCGACAATAAAATCAGGCTCTTTGGTCAGGTCTCCGTCCACACAAGTTCCCCACTCTTTATCGGCGCTTCCGGCAGGATTGTTATTGGTACTAACGTCAACGAAGTCCCGTTCCCAATGGCGGCACGCTCCTAAGGCGTTTACCGCATTGCCGGATCAGGGTGAAAACGCTAGGCTGGAATCGTGAAGCGCTGTCTTTTCGTTATGCTCGCCTGTTCGTTCTTGCTGGCTGCCCAGCAATCCTCTGTCAGCGAAACCTCCAGCGTTGATATCAACGGGAACCGCGTCGCAGATGGGCCTGTCATCAGCCAGACGAAATCCGCCACTAGCTCGGTCACCACCCAAAGCCGCCAGTCCATTAACGGCCGATCAGTCCCCGTGGAACAGGTCGAGGTGCGGGTGCTGCGAGATGACGCCTCCGGCAAAGTGACCGAGCGGATCATCCGCCCCTACGATCCACAGGGCAATCCGATGCCATCGATCAGGGAAACCGTCGAGGAGCAGAAGCGCCCGGACGGCAGTTCCACGATCCAATCCACCACCTATCGCGGCGACATCAACGGGAACATGCAGATTGCCGAGAAGACCATCACCGAATCCCACGCCACCGGCTCGGGCCAAACCTCGGAAACCGTCGTGCAGCGTTCCACCGCGGATGGGCTCCAAACCGTCGAGAAGCGGGATGAGGTGGTGGTGAAACAACCCAGCGGTTATCAGTCGGAAAGCACTACCTATCGAAGGGACGGGAGCGGCGCGTTTTACACCGCGGTCCGCCAGACCACCGAGCACACCGAACAGAATTCCCAGTCCTCCGATAACAGCGCGGAGTACGAGATTGGACCCAACGGTCAACTGGAGCTCCACAGCCAAACAGTCACCAAGACAGTCGCGCGCCCGGACGGCTCCAAGGATGCCGTGGTTGAAATCTACGGACGAAATGTTCCCGGCACGGTGTCCAGCAGCGATTCAGCGCTGAAACTTCAGGAACAACAAGTGATCGAGACAGCGCCCGGACCCAACAACACCGTGGTTCAGACGCTCAGCGTCCGGAGGCCCACCGTGTCCGATCCGCAAACGCTCGGCCCGGCGCGCCAGATTTCAGAAACCGTCTGCCAGGGCGACTGCAAGCCGCAGAAGTAAGCTACAGAACCAGGACCGCGAGGGGTGGCGTTTCCCTTACCCGTGGCCCAGCTTCATCAGCCAGCCCAAGCCGATCAGCGCCGCAATAAAATAGGCAAAACAGCGCACTCCGTAGCGCAGGCGCTCGGCGTCCGTGCGCTTGGTGATGACGCCCAAAACCACAGAGGCGAACAGCGCGAACAGCACCGCGGCTTCAAAATGCGACAGATTCATCTTAGGCATGGGTTCCTCCGAGGAACTCGCGCAAGACGGAGCGCGGCGCGAAACAGTTCTTTACCTATTCGGTGGTGCGCGCCGCACCCTTTGCGCTTTTTTGGCATCAGTCCTTCTTCTTGGTCGCGATTTCGTAGGCGTCCACCATCGCCAGAACATTCAGCAGGCCCGCCGCCACTAGAAACTTTGTCCCGTAGTCGTGCACGTGGCCGGCCATGTCCGGCTGCGCGTATCCCAGCCAAACCGTCAGCAGATACAACAAGCCCGACGCCAGATCGCCCAAAAAGCCGCCGCAATAGATGATGGTGGTGAGCACGTCGCCGGTTTGCGGCTGGAACATCGTGCCGCGCATCATCAGGCCCAGCAGGAACATCAACAGGACGGAAGCCAGCACCAGCGCTCCGCGCCACGGCCGCTTCAGCAGGAAATGGCCCGCTCCGGGTACTAGCCACGCTAGAAAAATCGTGCCGTACCATCCCTGCGCCGAAGGGGCCGCGGGCTGTGCTTTTGCGTTAGTCGCCATCGCTTCCAGTGTACCCGATCTCCGCCCTCAGCCTGCTCCAACGGACAGACACCCTCACCCGGAGCAGTGGGCGCGCGCCAAAAGCGCACAGGCGTTTGGTGCCGTTGTGCGCGGTTCAAGAACGCCAATCCCCTCGTCGGCGAGAAGGAGCATCTACGCTGGAATTGGATAGGCTTTATATTCGTGCGCCAGGCAGCTGGCGTCAGACAGGCTGGCCAGAACATCCTCTCGCGTCAGCCCAGGATAACTCGTCAGAAGTTCGCTCACGTACATGTTCTGCGCGGCGAGGACGGCGCCCTCATCAAAGCCCGCTTCAAGACCATACCCAATCAGCAGTGGCTGGTCGTCCGCGAAATGAAGACCTATGGCCGCACGCCGATAAGGGTTTCGTTCCCCATCCGCGTTTATTTGTGTTTATCTGTGGCTAATATGCCTTCTTATACCTTTGCCAGCGCGCCCAGCTCCTTCACGATGCTCGACAAAAACGCCTTCGCATCGCCAAACAACATCAGCGTATTGTCGCGATAGTACAATTCGTTATCGATGCCGGCGAAGCCCGGATTCATGCTGCGCTTGATCACCATCACCGTCCGCGCCTTGTAGGCTTGGATAATCGGCATGCCCGCGATGGGGCTGCGCGGATCGGTCTCCGCTCCAGGATTCACTACGTCGTTCGCGCCGATAATCAGCGCCACGTCCACATTCGACATCTCGGGATTGATGTCGTCCATCTCCCAGAGCTTGTCGTAGGGAACGTTGGCTTCGGCCAGCAGCACGTTCATGTGTCCGGGCATCCGCCCTGCCACAGGATGAATCGCAAACCGCACATCTACACCACGGCGCGTCAGAAGATCGAACATCTCCTTCAGCTTGTGTTGCGCCTGCGCCACCGCCATCCCATAGCCTGGAATCACGACGACATTCCTCGCAGCATCCAGAATCTGCGCCGCTTCTTCCGGGCTGGCCGAATGCACGGGCTTGGCTTCGCCGGCAGCCGCCGCGGTGGTCTGCAATTGTCCGAAAGCTCCGAACAGGACGTTGGAGAACGACCGGTTCATCGCGCGGCACATGATGATGGCCAGAATAAATCCGGACGAGCCGTCCAGCGCGCCCGCCACGATCAACAGCTTGTTATTCAGCACGAACCCCATGGCGCTCGCCGACAATCCCGCGTAGGAGTTCAGCAGCGCGATGACGGTGGGCATGTCCGCCCCGCCGATGGGTATGATCAGCAGCACGCCGAACAACAACGCCAGCGCCGCGAAAATTGGAAACAACACGGTCTGCTCCGGCGAAACTATCAGCGCCACGCCGATGCCCGCCGCCGCCGCAAACACTCCCAGATTGACGAAGTTCTGGCCCTTAAATGTGATCGGCCGCTGCGCCAGCACCTCTTGCAGCTTTCCGAAGGCCATCATGCTGGCCGTGAAGGTGAGAAAGCCGAGCAGCGTTTCGACGATCAGCGCGATCATCACCACCGTGGAAAGCCCAGTCCCTTGATCCAGGCCTTTGTAATACTCGGCGGTACCGATCAGAGCCGAAGCCAGCGCGCCACACGCATGGGAAAACGCGGTTCGCTGGGGCACCGCCGTCATCGGCATCATGTAGGCGATCGGGATTCCAACCGCCGTGCCCAGAAAGAATGCGACCAAGATCCATTGGTAGTTGACCACCTCAAAGCGCAGCAGGGTGCCGACCACGGCCAACAGCATGCCAATCTCGCCGACAATCACACCGCGCCGCGCGGTCGCTGGAGAGCCCAGCCATTTGATGGCCAGGATGAATCCCATGGCCGCCAGCATGTATAGAATCGGAAGCAGGGTGTCGTCGAGTCTCATTTCTTTTCAGGCTCCCGCTTCTTAAACATCTTGAGCATGCGATCGGTAATAAGATAGCCGCTCACCACGTTGAGCACGGCCAGAAAGACCGCCGAAAATCCCAGGATTCGCGATAGCGTGCTGGCTTCCCGCTCGCCCGTGAGCAGAATGGCGCCCACCACCGTGATAGCCGAGATGGCGTTGGTCAGCGACATCAGCGGCGTGTGCAGCAGCGGAGAAACCCCGCGTATGAGCTGGAATCCCAAGAAGGCCGCCAGCATGAAGACCCACAAGTCAAATTCGTACGCAGCCATAGTTTTTTCCTGACTAGGTTATTTCCTCTCTCCCACGGGCGTCGCCGCCACGTTACCCAACAGCTCGCTCACACGCGCGTTCACCACTTCTCCGCCGTGCGTGACCAGCGTTTCACGGATGATTTCGTCCTCGCGATTGATGGTCAGCTCCCCGTTCTTCACCATCAGTTTCAAGAACGCCGCAACGTTCGATCCATACATCTGGCTGGCATGATAGGGCGCCGTGGACGGCAAATTGAGCGGGCCCAGAATCGAAATGCCTTGATGCAGCACCGTTTCACCGGGCTGCGTCAACTCGCAGTTGCCGCCGCGCTCCGCCGCGATATCGACGATCACCGAACCGGATGCCATCGCGCTCGCCATCTCGGCCGTCACCAGGATCGGAGCTTTCTTGCCCGGAACCGCCGCGGTGGTGATCACGACATCTTGTTCCCGCAGCACCTCGGTGAGCAGCGCCCGCTGGCGGCGGTAAAACTCCTCGTCCATGGCCTTCGCGTATCCGCCCTGCCCTTCCGACGAGCCGGTGTCGAGATCCAGAACCACAAATTTGGCGCCCAAACTCTCCACCTGCTCTCTCACCGCGCTGCGCACGTCATACCCGGAAACCACCGCGCCCAGCCGCCGCGCCGTCGCGATCGCTTGCAAACCCGCCACGCCCGCGCCCAACACCAGTACGCGCGCCGCCGTAATGGTCCCCGCCGCGGTCATCAGCATGGGGAAAATCTTCGGCAGCGCCTCCGCTCCGAGCAGCACCGCGCGATATCCGGAGATGGTCGCCATGGACGACAGTGCATCCATGCTTTGCGCGCGCGTAATGCGGGGCATCAGCTCCATCGCGAAAAATGAAACGCCGGTCCGCGCCAGGTCCGAGACTTCGCGAACCGCCGTGAGCGGCTCGCCAAAACCAATCACGAGTTGTCCCGGCCGCAGCAACGGCAGATCCGCCCGTCCTTCCTCGGGATTCACTCCGAGTGCACGCACCTGCACAATAATGCCGGCCTGTTGAAAGACCTCGGCGCGCGTGGACACACGTGCGCCTCGCGCCGCATATTGATCGTCTGGAAATCCCGCGCTGGCGCCCGCCGATTGTTCGATCACGACGCTCGCGCCCAGCTTACCCAGCGCCTCGGCGGCACGCGGCGTCAACGCAACACGCCGCTCGCCCGGGAAGCTTTCGCTGGGCACTCCTATGGTTACTGCCACGAGTTACCTCCTCACGGACGGTATTTGGGAGAGGTAGTCAAGCCTCAAGATGGACCCTCGGCTCTCACGCGCCTGGGCCTCTCGCGACCCGTATGCTCCCAGAACTTCTCTGAAGATGATACTCCCATTTGAGCAAAATTGCCGAAGCCGCTTTGTCAACCGCTTTTGATCTCGTTCAGTGCGGCGGCTATCATGTGAGAATCCTAGCGATCCACCGAGCCCTGCTCCGGCGCACACCAAGCTTATTGCTGGCCGCGTTGTTGTTCGTGCTCAACGCCTACGTCTGCCGCGGGCTTTTTGGAGTGGAATACCTGCGCCACATGGGTTCCATCGAAGCTGCATATATCGGCATCAGCCGGTATATGCTCGCCCATTGGCGTGACTTTTCGTGGTTTCCGGCTTGGTACGCGGGCATTCCCGCGCAAAATACCTACCCTCCCCTGCTGCACTGGATTGTAGCGCTGGTGGCGTTGCTGCGGGGCATCTCGCCGGCGCATGCGCACCATTGGGTGACAGCGATTTTCTACTGCCTCGGACCGATTACGCTGTTCGCGCTCACGCTCCGGCTCAGCGGATCGCCGCGAGCGGCCTTGCTGGCAGGCGCGCTTTATTCCGCGCTCTCTCCCTCCGAATGGCTGATGCCGGCCATTGGCAGGGCCACTGGTCAGTTCCACCCGGAACGGCTGACGGCGCTGGTTTACTATGGCGAGGGCCCGCACGTTTCCGCGCTCACTCTGCTTCCGCTCGCGATCCTCTTCCTTGACTTGGCGCTCGAGCGCAAGCGCGCGCCCTATTTCGCGCTGGCCGCCTTGAGCTTTGCTTCGGTCGCCCTCACGAATTGGCTCGCAGCCCTTGCGCTGGCGCTCGGCGTGGTCGCATATGTTCTTGCGAAGCTGATCCCCAGCAAGCTCTTTGTGCGGGATCTCGCGTTCATTGTCTTTCTTGCGGTAACGGCCTATTGCCTGGCTTCGCCCTGGATTCCACCCTCAACAATTGCCGCAGTCCAGACAAACTCGCAATTTATCGGCGGCGACTATAGCCACACCGGCGCCGAGCTCCTTCGCTGGATTCCAGCGACTCTGCTGATCCTGCTGGTCCTTAAACGAATCCTTCGCCGCGCCCCGCCGCACCTTCAATTCGGCATCTTCTTCGCGCTTCTCACCGCGCTTCCGCCGCTTGCGGTCACTTGGGCGAACGCAGCCATCGTTCCGCAGCCCGAGCGTTATCACTTGGAGATGGAGTTGGCCCTTGCGCTGCTCGCGGGATTGCTGCTCGATGCTGGGTTACATGCAATGTCGCGGCACCTCGGCGATCGGTCCGCGCTGCTTGCCACCGTCGCCCTACTTCTGGCGCTGGTCTGGCCAGTGAAATCCTATCGGCATTACGCCCGTGACGCGCTCATCCTGACCATTGATATTACGACCACCTCGGAGTGGCGCACGGCCCAGTGGCTTAATCAGCACTGGAACGGTGGCCGCGTCCTGCTGCCGGGCTCCTCCGCGTTCTGGCTGACGGCCTTCTCTGATACGCCTGAAATCGACGGAGGGTTCGCGCAAGGCGTGACGATCCCGGTATATGCCATGGCAAGGTACGAGATCGGCACCGCTGCAGCGGCCGGATCTCATGCCGCCGAAATCGCGATTCTTTGGTTCAAAGCTCTAGGCGTTCAAGCGGTGGCCGTCAGTGGTCCCGGAAGCACGGAAGTGTTTCGAGATTTCAGCCATCCGCGCGAATTCGAAGGCGTGCTGCAACCTTTATGGCGCGACCGTGGAGACGTGCTATACAGCGCCGGGGCGCCCGCATCGCTGGCGCACGTCGCGGCCGCAAGCGACTTGGTAACAGTGACCCCAGTGAACGGGATCGATGTGACGCCGCTCCGCCCTTATGTTGCCGCGCTCGAAAATCCCCGGTATCCTGCTGCATCGTTCGAATGGACCAGCCTGCACTCGGCGAGAATCCAAACGGACTTGCCGCCAAACAGCGTCGTTTCCATTCAAATCTCCTGGAGCGCGGGATGGCACGCGAAAATGAACGGAAGCCCCCTGCGTCTTCTCAAGGACGGCCTTGGGTTTATGTACATCGTCCCAAACACCGCGGGCCCCGCGTCGATTTCGATCGACTACGATGGAGGAGCCGAGATGATCGTCGCGCGATGGATCAGCCGCGTCACCTTAGCGCTTCTTGGACTCGCTTGCGTCTTGAGTTGGAGGAGACCAAGCCAAAAACAGGAATGCTAAACTCTGCTTGGATGTTTGACGCCAAACGGCTGAAACAGGCGGAAGATGCATTGCGCAGTTTGCCGGTTCCGGATGCTGGCGCGCGAGCCTATCTGGACAAGCACATCCCGCGGCTGGCCCGGACTTTGGCGCTGGTTCCGCCGCCCGGGCCGACGGGCCGGGTGCTCGAATTGGGCTGTTATATGCAGATTACACCGCTGCTGCAGCGGCTATGCGGCTATCGTGAAGTGCGCGGAGGCTACTATGGCGAGCCCGGCAGAACGGACCAGAAGACCATGCCGTTTCCCGACGGCGAGTTTCGCTGCTTCGTGGATCATTTCAACGCGGAGCGAGACCCGTTTCCGTATCCCGATGGGCATTTCGATCTGGTCGTCGCCGGGGAAATCATCGAGCATTTGATCGCCGATCCAATGTATATGCTGCTGGAGAGCCGGCGCGTTCTTCACGAAGGTGGGTACCTTCTCGTTACCACGCCCAACGTGGGCAGCGTCACTAGCGTAGCCAAGACGCTCGATGGCCGCGATAACCCTCAGATTTACTTTTTGTACAACCGGCCCGTGGCGGGGGTCGAGGCAGAGATCGGGCACGTCCGCGAATACACTAACTATGAACTGGGTGAAGCCGTAAAGGCCGCCGGGTTCGAGATCAAACAATTATTCACCACCTTCATTGAGGAATTCGCATCTCATTTGCCGTTGCTGAAGTTCCTCAAGGACAACGGTTACGATGTGGAGAACCGTGGCGAGCAGTCCTGGTGCCTGGCAGTGAAGCGCTCGTCGCTGCCGGTGAACCGCTATCCGTTCTTCATCTACTGTGACTGAGCCGCCATTTCATCTGCGGGCCATCCGTGCCGCGCTGCGGCGGCTGAACCATTATTTGAGCCGTCGTGCCGCAAGCCAGCGGCCGGCGTTTCCCCGTTGTCGCCCTATGGAAAGGCAGAACTGAACGTTAGATTCACAACACCACTATTCGCCGCCACCCCCGTGACATCGTTGAAATATTCGTAGGCTCCGGTATAGTTGGCCCCGTTCCCAAATCCGTAGACGTTGCTGTTCGAGTAATACAGGTAATAACCAATATTTACCGCTGTTTCTCCGTTGTAGGCCACACAGTTGCACTCGTTTTGCGCCGAGAGACCATAATTGACGGCCATCTCCAGATCCGTGCCGGAGGAGTTCGTAATAAGGGGCGCAAAGTAGTACGTGTTCGAGTTGGCGAAGTAGTTCGAGATCGTAAAGTTCAAAGTTCCTGTAGGAGCGTTCTGTACTGGGAACGTACCGGAAAACGGGTCCCCGACCGCGACCCCGGTGTTGGTGAGCGTGGGGTTAACAACGAATGAGATGGTCATGGACGGCGTCGATGCAACCGTTATTTGTTGCGTCTGGCCCGCGGACGCGGTTCCTACCGCAGTTCCGTTCACGCTAATCGTCGCGCCGTTAATCAGGTCGTTGGTGAAGACCAGCGTCACGTTCCCCAGCGGCGCGGTTACCGTCAACGTGACGGAGCTCGACACGCTCGCTCCGGCCGAATTGAGAGCAGTGATCGTGTACGTTGTGGTCGAGCTCGGCGAAACCGAGAGGTTTCCGCTGGACCCTACAGAGCCGATTCCGTTGTTGATGGAAACCGAGGAGGAATTGGAAACCGACCAGGAAAGACTCGCGTCGGATCCGGCCGCAATCGAGGTAGGGCTCACGGTGAAAGAATTGACCACCGGAGCGGCCGCCTGAGTAGTAACGGTCAGCGTGACGGATGCCGACACCGTAGCGCACGTCGAGCTCTGGACCCTGATCGTGTAGGTGGTAGTTGCACTCGGCGAAAGCAAAGCGTCGAAACCGCTGGGCGCAACCGATCCTATGCCGGTTATGGAAATAGGATTCTCAAGGGTTGCGTTGGAGACCGACCAGGACAGCGTCGCCGTTTGCCCGGCGGAAATCGAGGTTGGGCTTACGGAAAAGTTAGTAATCACGGGACACGCATCAGGCGAGGGCCCTGGGCCGCTGGTTGCAAACGTAGTTTGCTGACTCGGTAGGCCATTGACAACCCAGATGAGAGTCGATGTTCCCGTGCCCACGTTGGCCGGCATGTTAAAGTTGACCTGCGCCAATCCCACCAACCCAGGCGTCATTCCACAATAGCCAACGTGCGCACTGACGCCGTTGACTTGGACGACGCAAGAGGATGTCGCGGTAGATAGATCTCCCTCTCCGCCGGCCGTCTGGTCGGTGGCAAGGGCTGGACTGAGGGGACCAATCCCGGTCCCATAGAATGCTACGCCCTCGCCTGCCGCGGCTGGACTGGACGTCGTAACATTCGACCCGTCCGTGTGCTGCACGATCGCCTCAGTCCCACCACCGAACATGAAAATGCCTGGCGCGGCCGGCACTACCGTGGTGGTGTTGCTGCCGGTCATCCCGTTAACATTAACCGTGATGGTTATTGTGCCAGTGGGAGTGTCCACGGGTAGTTGTGCATTGATCAGCGTCGGTGAGACATAGAGCAGTGGACAAGGATTGCCGTTCGCTAGCACCGACGTTCCGTTAGAACCGTACGGCAGCGGCACCGCGAAGGTAGCCGTACCGGTCGCAAGGTTGCTGCCATAAATAGAAATCAGAGATCCGGGGGCGACTGGGAAGAGAGAACTCGCATTACTTACAATCCCCAATTGATTCACAATCGGAGCAGCCTGGTCGGGATGCGTGGCCGATTTCTGCTCGATCGTTACGATCGTGTTTGCGGGATCGGGACCTGCGCCCGGATAGACAGTGCGAGGAGTACCTACCGTGAGCGTCGCCACTCGCGCCACTGCAACATCATTCGGATTCGCCCGCAGCGTTACGGTAGAAGATCCCTTGTCGTCCAGCGGTGTCTGCTCCACAACCGTCAGCCAAGGGGCCGGGGTGTATAAACTTAATTGGCATTTCGCGGCATATTCGGCCTGTTCGCCTCGCTGAAACTGCGCCGGATCGCTCCTGATTTGAAGGCTGATCAGGCCGCCGCTTGGCTCAATAGACGCCTTCCCGACGAGAGGAAAGTATTTGCACGGAATAGGTCGTTGGCCATACGCCAACGAACCGAGACTCAGGATCGCAATCGCCCCAT
>Ga0302324_100005833_pt1 | contig 26772 bp, 26 predicted proteins | sample Palsa_T0_1_FD_201949 | JGI IMG/M metagenome (GOLD analysis project Ga0302324, IMG submission 201949) | Peat permafrost microbial communities from Stordalen Mire near Abisko, Sweden - Palsa_T0_1 | ecosystem: Environmental > Terrestrial > Soil > Palsa > Peat permafrost | place: Sweden: Abisko...
TGAAGCGTGCGGACGAGATCGGTGCACTGGCCAACGAGTTCGATCGCATGGTCGCGCAGGTCGCCGAGTCACGCCGGCAGCTCATCGACCACAGCTTCCACGCCGGCATGGCGGAGTTCTCCCGGGGCGTGCTGCACAACATCGGCAATGCCATGACACCGCTCAGCGTGCGCGTGGCAAAACTGCAGGAGCGTCTGCGCGGCGCGCCGACTGGCGATGTCGAGCGCGCCCTGGCGGAGTTCGGCCAGGACAGCACGCCGAGCGAGCGTCGGACCGATCTCGATGAGTTCCTGCGCCTCGTGAGCGGCGAATTGGCCGAGATCATCAAGGCGGCGGAAGGCGACGTCAGCATGATGATGCGCCAGGCGGCCATGGTGCAGAACGCACTGGCGGAACGGTTGTCCTCCTCGCGCGCACCAACCGTGGTCGAGGCCGTGGAACTTCCGGCGATCATCCACCAGAGCCTCGAGATCGTTCCGGACTCGTGCCGCGAGCAGATCGACATCGAGCTGGATCGCTCGCTGCTGCTCGTCGGATCAGTCTGCATCGCGCGAACCGTGCTTCGGCTGGTGCTGCAGAACCTGATCATTAATGCCGCGGAGGCAGTGCGCGCCGCGGGTCGGGAACGCGGCGTCGTGCGCTTCTCGGCAGCGCTGCTGTCCGAGGCGGGACAGGACAAGCTGCTGCTGCAATGCCAGGACACCGGCGTCGGCATTGCGCCCGAAAATCTGCAGCGCGTATTCGAGCGCGGCTTCTCCACCAAACACGGCAAGAGCAACAGCGGCATCGGACTGCACTGGTGCGCGACCGCCGTCAACGCCTTGGGTGGCCGGATCTGGGCCACCAGCGACGGGGCGGGTCTGGGCACCACTCTGCATCTTGTTCTGCCAATCGCCGCCGCCGCCGCCGGGGCGCCGGCCAAATCCATTGCCGCTTGAGGTTCAACGTGTCAGACAACTCCGCCGCCCCCATTCGTGTGCTCGTGGTCGACGATGAGCCCGCGGTCATCGATGCCTACCGGCAGATCTTCACCGGACCCGGAGAGGGTGCCAACGCCGCCGCGCGGCGCAATCTCGGCGCCAAGCTGTTTGGGGCGGCGCAGCCGGCCGCGCGCGTGCGGCTGCCCAGTACCTCCCTGAATTTTGACGCGCTCTACTGCGAAGGGGCTGAAGCCGCCGTCGCCGCGGTGCGCGAGGCATTGAATGCCGACCGGCCCTTTGCCGTGGCCTTTCTGGATATGCGCATGTCTCCGGGGCCCGATGGCATCTGGGCTGCGGCCCGCATGCGCGAGCTCGATCCCGCGATCGAGATCGCCGTTTGCACCGCCTACTCGGACATCGATCCGTGCGACATCGGTGGGCGCGTGCCGCCCGAGGACAAGCTGTCCTATCTGCAGAAGCCGTTTCATCCACACGAAGTGCGGCAAATGGCCATCGCGCTCGCCAGCAAGTGGCGGGCGGAGCGGCGCGTGGCGCGCCTGGCGTATTTCGACTCGCTGACCGGACTGCCGAATCGGGAACAGGCGCACACCCGCCTGCGCTCGGCGGTCGCCTCGGCGCAGCAGCACGGGCGCACGCTCGCCTTGATGTACATCGATCTCGACAACTTCAAGCGCATCAACGATACGCTCGGCCACGGCATCGGCGATGAGGTGCTGACGCTCGCGGCCGAACGTCTACGCAAGGCCCTGCGCTCCGGCGAGGGACGCGGTGGCGAGGACGGCAGCCCGGGCGACCGACCGGGCGACCTGGGGCGCCTGGGGGGCGATGAATTCATGGCGGTACTGCCCGACATCGGCAGCAGCGAGGACGCCGCGCGCGTGGCGGATCGACTCATCGATACGCTGCAGGAGCCGATGCGTTTGTCACAGCACACGGTCGTGATCACGCCCAGCATTGGCATTGCGATCTGCCCGACCGACGGTGTCGACGCGGAATCGCTGCTGCGTCATGGCGATCTGGCCATGTACTTCGCCAAACGTCGCTCGCCGGGCAGCTACGCATTCTTCGATGCGTCGATGAACGAAGGCGCACTGCAGCGGTTCACGATCGAGGGCAAGCTGCGCGGTGCGCTCGAGCGCGGTGAGCTGTCGTTGCATTATCAGCCGCAGATCGATATGGGTACGGGCAACGTCACCGGCATGGAAGCGCTGCTGCGTTGGACCAACGACGAGCTCGGCGTGGTGCCGCCGAAGGACTTCATTCCGGTGGCCGAAGATGCCGGGCTGATCATGCCGATCGGGGAGTGGGTATTGCGCACGGCGTGCGCGCAGGCCAAGAAATGGCACGACGAGGGGCTGGCGATCCAACGCATCGCCGTCAACGTCGCCAATCAGCAGTTCTGCGCGCACAACTTTGCGACCCAGGTGGCCGCCGTGCTGCACGACACCGGTCTGCCGCCGTGCATGCTCGAGCTGGAGATCACCGAATCGATGGTCATGAAGGATGAGGGACGCGCTGGCCGCGTGCTCGAGGAGCTGCATGCGATCGGCGTGTCGGTCGCGATCGACGATTTCGGCACCGGCTACTCCAATTTTCAGCGACTGCACCTTCTGGCCATCGATCGACTGAAGATGGACCGCTCGTTCGTCAGGGACCTGGGCGATGACAGTGATGATCGCGCCATCGCGGCCGCGATCATATCGATGGCCAAGGCGCTCAAAGTCGACGTCATCGCCGAAGGCGTCGAGTCGTTCGCGCAGTTTCGCTTCCTGCAGGAACACCAGTGCGCACAGTCACAGGGATTCCTGCTGAGCCGCGCGCTGCCGGCCGGGGAAGCCCGGTTGCTGTTGCAGCGGGCGACCGAAAAATTCGAAGGCAGCCCGACACAGCGCGTGCGCCGCTTGATCGGCCGCGGCGAGACCTGAGCGGCGAGGGCTAAGCGGCGAGGCCTGATTGGGCCTGCGCGGCGGCGCGCCCCGCCGATCGTGCGCTATAGTATTGCGCCACGGCTTGGGCGGTAGTGCGTGCGCGACCCCATTGCACAGTTCCTGGCGCAGTGCCCGGTGATGATTCTGGACGGTGCGCTGGCCACAGAGCTCGAGCGCCGCGGCGCCGACCTGCACGATCCGCTCTGGTCGGCCAAACTGCTGATCGATCAGCCCGGTCTGATACGCGCCGTGCACCGGGACTACTTCGAGGCCGGCGCGGATCTTGCGACCACGGCGACCTACCAAGCCACATTTGCAACATTTGAGCGTCGCGGCATCGACGCGCGGGGCGCGGCTGCGCTGATGCGGGACGCGGTTGCGCTCGCGATCGCGGTCAGGGATGAATTCTGGAGCGATGCGTCCAGACGCGAGCATCGATTGCGGCCCTTGGTCGCGGCATCGGTCGGACCGTATGGCGCGATGCTGGCCGACGGCTCCGAGTACCGCGGCGAGTACGGCTTGAGCGACACGGCGCTCAGCGACTTTCACCGGCCGCGGTTGCGGGTACTGGCGCAATCGCCAGCGGACCTGCTGGCCTGCGAGACCATACCGAGCCTGCAGGAGGCGTTGGTGCTGGCGCGGCTGCTGCAGGAATTTCCCGCAGCCTCGGCCTGGATCAGCTTCTCCTGTCGGGACGGCGCGCACACCTGCGAAGGCCAGGAGATCGGTGCCTGTGTTGCCCGGCTCAACGAGTTTGCGCAAGTGATCAGTGTCGGCGTTAACTGCACCCGACCCGAATACATCGGGCCGCTGCTGCGTCAGATGCGCAATCACACCGACAAGCCGCTGCTGGCTTATCCCAATTCTGGCGAGCGCTATGACGCCGGCGCAAAGCGCTGGCTCGGGGCCGCCGCGGCATCGATCGCCGAGCAGGCGTGCCACTGGCACGCCGAGGGAGCCCGTCTGATCGGCGGCTGCTGCCGCACCACGCCTGACGATATCCGCGCGCTGCGCAGGGCACTGCTGCAATGTGCCTGATCCTGATGGCATGGCGAGTGCACGCGCAGTATCCGGTGGTCTTCGCGGCCAACCGCGATGAGTTTCATAACCGGCCGACCGCTGCGGCGCATTGGTGGGCGGATCGGCCGCAGCTGCTGGCCGGCCGGGACCTGCAAGCACGGGGGACCTGGCTGGGAATCACGCGCAGCGGACAGATTGCAGCGCTGACGAACTTTCGCGGCCCAAGCCGGAACAAGGCCAACGCCCCCAGCCGCGGCGGCCTGGTGGTCGACATGCTCGAGTCCGGCACGCCCATGGGCGAGCGCCTGGCGCAGCTGAGCACACTGAGCCCCCAGTATTCCGGCTTCAGCCTGCTTTGCACCGATGGTCGGCAGCTGGGCGTGTTCGAAAGTGTCCCGGCGGTTGGCCGCCTGCTCGAACCGGGGATTTACGGCCTGTCGAACCACTTGCTCGACACACCGTGGCCGAAGGTGCAACGAGCCAAATCGAGTCTGGCCGGCGCGTTGAGTGCCTTACCGGATGACGCTGCACTGCTGGAGCTACTGCGGGACGACCGAACCGCGGCAGACGAGCAACTGCCCCGCACCGGCATCAGTCTGGAGTGGGAGCGCCTGCTGTCGAGCGCCTTCATACGCGGCGACGAATATGGCACCCGCAGTTCGACGTTGATCCGCATCGACGTCGATGGCGTGGTCAGTTTCAAGGAATGGACATGGCACGTGGATGGCTCTCTGGGCAGTCAGGTGAGCCAGCAATTTCAAATCGGGCCGCTGCCAACCCCTTGACGGCACGCCGCGACGGCAGCCAGTGACGCCAGCGGTGAGGGAGCCCGTGAGGGCGGCCGGTCAAAAAAATCGATGTTATTACATCTGTCATAACGCTCGATTTTACGGCCCGGGGGCCACACGCGGCTGCTGCCCGCGGAGGTAACATCGCTGTATGCACCCGATGGCGACCTCCCTGATCGCGTTCATCGCCGCCGCGAGTGTGGTGACCGTGGCCCCCGGCCTGGATTCGGCGCTGGTGCTGCGAACCGCGGCGAGTGAGGGTCCGCGTCAGGCGACGCTGACCGGTCTGGGCATCGCGCTGGGATGCCTGACCTGGGCCGCGGTCGTCGCCGCCGGGCTCGGGGTATTGCTCGAAGCCTCGCATCTGGCCTACAGCGCATTGCGCTGGGCCGGGGCCGGCTACCTGTTTTGGATCGGCTACAAGCTGCTGCGCCATCCGCGCCGCGCGCTGCTGGCCGAGCTGCCCGCGGCGCGCGCCGGTCGCGCGGCATTCGCCCGCGGCGCCCTGACCAATCTGTTGAATCCCAAGGTTGGGGTCTTCTACGTGTCGTTCCTGCCGCAGTTTGTGCCCAGCGGCATCCCGGTCGCGCCCTACATCATGCTGCTCGGTGCGATCCACATGGTGCTGGGCTTGATCTGGTTCACCTGCCTCATCACCGCGACGCGACCACTGGCGCGTTGGCTGCAAAGATCGGCGGTCGTGACCAACCTGGATCGCATCACCGGCGGCCTGTTTCTGGCGTTCGGGGCGGGATTGGCGTTGCAGACGCGCCGCCTCTAGCGCGCCGCCTCTAGGGACAGTCACGGCAGATGCGGCTCTGGAAAGGCCAGCAGATCGCGCTGATAGACCTCGTGTACCTCGGCGATGGGCTGGTGTTGGCGCGTATACAGTATGGCGCGGTGTTCGAACAACGCCGGCGGCAATTGCAATCGATCCGATGGCGCATCCGCGTGGGCATCGAGCGGAGCCCAGAGCAGTTGCACGGCGATGGTCTCCCGATGCGGCCCCAGGGGTTGTACGACCTTGCCGAATGGCGTTTGCGTCGTCTCGAGCAGGTGATTCATCTGCGCCGTGAGCCGATCCGGCACATACCAGTTCTCCGCAACCGACAGCACGTGCTCACCGCAAGTCAGTTCGACGCGACGGTAACGCACGCTCTCGCGAGCGCTGACCTGCAGATCCTGGCGAGGCTGCGCGCTCGGCACGTCGCCGGCGGCCTCTGTTCGATGCGCCAGTATCACCGGCTGCTCGGCCAGAGCGTGCTCTCGGCACCAGCGCTCCAGGGTCAGCGTGGCGCTGGGGCTCGACAGAATCTCGTCATTGAGGGTCTCGATCAGGGCCAACGCCTCGAGCCGCGCGAGCGGGGTATCCGGCCAGTCCGGCGGCGCGCCCGCGCCGACCGCGCCGACCGCGCCGACCGCGCCGACCGCGGCCAGCGCGCATCCGGCGAACAAAATCAACGCAGCCCGCAGCGACCTCGGCTTCATGGCAGACCTCATCGGCTAGAACACGCCCAGGGCAAGACCTGCGGCCAGGGTTTCACCGAGCTCGCGACATCGCCGCAGGTCTTCGGCCGACACCTCACCCCGGACAATCAGCGGCTCGGCGATGCGCTTCCAGCGGTAGCCCAGAGCAATGCGCTCAATCGAGCTGACGGCACCGCTACCATCGTTGCCCGCGCTGACGAACAGCGCATAGGGCAGCGCATCCACACGTCCTTCGGACGGATAAAACGTACGATCCATGAAATCCTTGACCGCTCCGGACATATAGCCGAAGTGTTCCGGGGTGCCGATCAGCAGCGCCTGCGCCCACAGCAGATCCTGGATATCGGCCTGCAATGCCGGCAGCACTCGCGACTCAATCTCGTCGGCCGACGCCGCCAGTCCCGCGCACACGGCCGCGAGCATGGCTGCGGTCCGCCCTCCGGGGTGGCCGCCGTAGATGACCAGCACGCGCTTCATGTACTTTGACTGTGCACCCCGCTAGTGTCCGGCTGCAACAGCGAGGTAGCCATGAAATCTCTAGGTGAGCGGGCAAGCGGTTTGCGACTCGAGCGCATGCGGGCCTCACCGCGCTGGGCCGGCGACGGTTTTCGCAATATGCATCCCATACGGCCGGGACTGCGCGATACCAGTGTGCGCGCGCCGTCGTTGAGCGAGTTCCTGTGCGGCGGCGGCCGGCGTGTGCCGTCGCGTGGTTTGCCCGCTGTCGACCCTCGGCAGCGGTGGCGCGATGTACCGGACAGCGGCCTGCGCGCGACCTGGCTCGGCCACTCCACGGTGCTGATCGAAATCGAGGGGTTGCGCCTGCTGACCGATCCGGTATGGGGGCCGCGCGCCTCGCCCTCTCGCCTGGCCGGTCCCAAACGCTTTCAGCCGGTGCCGGTGGCGTTGCGTTCTCTGCCGCCGATCGATGCCGTACTGCTCTCGCATGACCATTACGATCACCTCGACTACCCCACGATCCGCGAGCTCGTCAGGCTCGACGTACCGTTCGTCACTTCGCTGGGCGTGGGCGCGCATCTGGAGGCGTGGGGAGTGCCGGCGCAACGCATCACCGAGCTGGACTGGTGGGAGTCCCATACGCTCGCGAAAGCCGAGGTGACGGTGACGGCGGCGCCATCCCAGCATTTCTCCGGTCGTGCCCTCAAGGACCGCAACGCGACGCTCTGGTCGTCGCTGGTCATTCGTTCGGCGCGGCATACGGTGTTCTTCAGCGGTGATACCGGATTGACCAGCGAGTACGAGACCATCCGGACGCGCTTCGGCCCGTTTGATCTCGTCATGCTCGAGGTCGGTGCGTTCCATCCCTCCTGGGGCGATATCCACCTCGGGCCCGAGCACGCGCTCGAGGCCCTGGCGTTGCTGGGCGGCGGCCCGTTTCTGCCCATCCATTGGGGTACGTTTTCCCTGGCCATTCATGATTGGGACCAGCCGCCCGAGACGCTGCTGAGTTTGGCGCCGAAGGCGGGAGCGCAGTTGTTGATGCCGAGATTGGGCGAACCTGTGCAACCCGCACACGGCCACCTGCTGACGCCCTGGTGGCGAGAGGTCGACGCGCCACGCCCGCAGCAGTCCGCAGCGCCGCCTGTGGCCCAGGCCGGGGACAGCAAGCTGCCCAAGGCAATGCCCTGGCCGTTCGACTAAAGGCGCTCCGCATAGCGGGCCAGACCATCAAGGCACCCGCTCCATCCGAGTTCGTGACTGGTGCGCGCCGCCGCGCTGGCGATGCGCTCGTGCGTGACGATGACCTCGGTGGCCGAGTCGCGCGCTTCGAAGCAGACGCTGACGCGCTCGGGCAGCGTCGGCACAGAGGCCGCCGCCGCAGACTCCAACTGCCAGGTGTAGATGAGCCGGCGCGGGGGCTCGACGACCTCGAACACTCCGGCGATCCACACCAAGGTGCCGTCGGCAAATCGGTTGGCAATTCGGTAACGGCCACCCGGGCGCAGATCGACTTCGGCGACGGGACACGAGACCCCCTCGGGGCCCCACCAATGCACCAGTTGCTGCGGTTCGGTCCAGGCCGCGAACAGCCTTTCAGGTGTGGCGCGAATGATCCGTCGTACCACCAGCGTCGCGACGGGCGGCTCAGCCATGATCGCTCGACTCGGCATAGCGAGCCAGCGCCTCGAGCGTCTGAGTCCAATGGGCGCGGTATCGCATGAGCCAGCGCTCCACTTCCCGCAGCGGCTCGGCGCGCAATGCGCAGCGGTGAACTCGGCCCTCGACGGTGCGCGAGATCAGGCAAGCTTTTTCCAACACGCGCAGATGCTTTGAGACGGCCACGCGGCTCATGTCGAACGGTTCAGCCAGCTCACCCACCATGGCCGATCCCGCCGCCAATCGCTTGAGCAGCATACGGCGCGTGCGGTCCGACAGCGCATGCAGGATCAGATCAAGACGATCCTCACCATGGACTCGAGCTGGTCGATCTCGTGACTGCATTTTGCCTCCGCCTGCTTGTATATGAAACCATTTGGTGTCATATTGCAAGCGCCCGATTGGGCGAGCACCAAGGAGCGGCCACATGTCTGCGCTCAGCAACCCGGCAGGATCATTCGCGCCTGCGCGGCGACAGCTCATCATCGCCGGCGCACTCGCCCTGGGCAGTTTCGGCCTTCGCCCCAGCGCCGCTCGAGCCGCAGGTGAGGATGGCATTTCTCATTCCGCGGTCTCGATTCATCAACAACCTTCTTTCACGGCCAGTCGCCAGCGTGTCTACGCGGCGCTGACCGACCCGCAGCAGTTCGACCAGATCGTTGAATTGAGCGGCGTCATGAAAGCCATGCATCTGCAGGGGCAAGCGAGCCAGATCAGCCAGAATGTGGGTGGGAGCTTTGCCCTGTTCGGCGGCTACATCACCGGCTTGCAGGTGGTCCTGGCGCCGAATGAGTTGATCGTCCAGGCCTGGCGTGCCGGCAGCTGGCCTCGCGGCGCCTATTCCATCGCCCGATTCCAGCTGGTCGATACTGAGGCTGGGTCGAGGATTCTGTTCGACCATGCCGGCTTCCCTGCAAACGAAGCGCGGTCGTTGGCGGCCGGCTGGAAAGCCCATTATTGGCAGCCGATGCAGAAGCTGCTGTCCTGACCCCGCGGATTCAGGCGCCCATTGCGGCCATCGGGAACTTTGCCTTCTTGAGCCAAAAATCATTGATGCTGCCGATGATGGCATCCAGGGCGTCCGGCAGCGCCGGCTTGCGCAGGAACGCCAACGCCTCAACGCCGTCGCTCGCCACATGCAGTTGGACGCCCTCATTGGCGTCACGGAACGCTTCGCGCATGAGTCGGACGTCGCCGGGACTGTCCTCGACCAGCAGAACATCTAATGACACGCTTGCTGCTCCCTGGGCGGCGGTCTGTCGGCTCGTGTGCTGCGTTTCAGCAGCTTCTCGAACTGTTGCGCGGGCACCGGGCGGCTGAAATAGAAACCCTGCGCCTCATCACACATGTGAGCCTGCAGGAAGTCCAGCTCGGCCTTCGTTTCCACGCCCTCGGCTATGACCCGCAATTTGAGACTGCGAGCCATGCTGATGACGGCGGTGACGATCGCCGCATCGTCGCCGCCGGTAGTGATCTGCCGCACGAACGACTGGTCGACCTTGAGGGCATCGATCGGGAACTTGCGCAGATAACTCAGGCTGGAGTAACCCGTGCCGAAGTCATCGACCGCGACCTGCACACCTCGTGTTCTGAGCGTGCGCAGTATGACCGCCGTCGCCTCGACCCGCTTCATCAGCACGCTCTCGGTCAGTTCCAACTCGAGAGATTTGGGATCCAGACGCGTCTCCTCGAGGATGGCGAACAGGCCGTCCAGAAATCTCTCATCCCCGAACTCCATCGCCGAGACGTTCACGGCCATGGTTACCGCCGAGTGGCCCGCGTCGGCCCAGGCTCGAGCCTGCTGGCACGCCTCGCGAAGCACCCATTTGCCTATCGGCAGGATCAGTCCACAATCCTCTGCGATCGGAATGAACTGCGCCGGAGAGAGTGCTCCGCGCGTGGGATGGATCCAGCGAATCAAGGCTTCGGCGCCGACGATTGTGCGCGTCTTGAGACAGATCATCGGCTGGTACTGCAGCGTCAGTTCGCGCCGATCCAGCGCGCGTCGCAGACCTTCCTCAATGGACTGCCGCTCCACGGCACGGGCGTTCATGGCAGGGGTAAAGAATCGGAAGCTCTGACGCCCGTGCTCCTTCGCCTGATACATGGCGGTATCAGCGTTTTTGATCAGTGTCTCCGCGTCGAGGCCGTCATCCGGATAGGCGCTCAGGCCAATGCTCGTGGTGATATGAAGTTCGTGCTTGTCGATGGAATGGGGTTTCGCAACCGCTGCCAGTATTCTGGTGGCCATGGCGGCGGCCACTTCCGGCTGGCGAACCTCGGACAGCAGGACGACGAATTCATCGCCTCCCTGCCGGCTCACCGTGTCTCCGCCGCGCACACAATGCACCAGGCGTTTGCCGATGGATTGCAGCAATTTGTCGCCCATCGGATGTCCCAGGGAATCATTAATGTGTTTGAAACCATCCAGATCCAGAAACAGCACCGCGACCTGCCGGTTGCTTCGTTGCGCCATGATGATCGCCTGGCCGATTCGATCGTTCAGCAGCATGCGATTGGGCAATCCGGTCAGAAAGTCGTGCTGCGCCGAATGAGCGATCTGCAACGCCATCTCACGGGCCACGCTGACGTCGCGAAAGACGATTACCGCACCGATCGGCTGGCCTTCGCGGTTATGGATGGGTGCAATGGACTCCTCGATTGGAATCGCGACCCCGTCGCGCCGAATCAGCACGCAGCTCGATGGCAGATGCATGGCCCGGATCTGCAGAATCGCCGCGGCCGCCGTGGTGTCGGCAGCTTCGATATCGGCGCTGTCCCGGGTTCGGAATATCTCGACCATCGGCCGACCTGCCGCTTCCTGCAGTGACCAGCCGGTGGTTTTCTCCGCGACCAGATTCAGAAAGGTGATATTGCCGAGGATATCCGCGCACACCACGCCATCGCCAATGGAACTGAGGGTGACCTGGGCACGCTCCTTTTCGGCAAACAGCGCCTCCTCCATGATCTTGCGCTCGATGGCATAGCGCAGGGCACGCAGCAGTCCGCGCGGTTCAATCTGGCCCTTGATGAGATAGTCCTGCGCGCCCTCCTGCAGCGCCTGCGCGGCCAGTGACTCGTCGTCCAGTCCCGTCAGCACCACCAGCGGCACACGCGGCGCGACCGCCTGCGCTCGCCGCACTCCCGTGAGCCCGTGCGCATCGGGCAACCCGAGGTCGAGCAGCACAATGTCGACTTCGCGCTCAGATAGATGCTCTTCGGCTGCGCGTAGGGACTGTACATGCGTCAGCTCCGTGCCCTGCGAGCCCGAGTCCCGCTCACTGAACATTTCACGCAGTAAACGCGCATCCCCCGGGTCATCTTCGACCAGCAGCAGTTTCTTGATCGCGTTCCTGCTCACGGCTTGCTCCCGCGCAGCGGCAGCCTGGCTTTGGTCAGCCAGAAGTCGTTGATGCTGCGCACCAGGCTCTCGAATACGTCGAACTGCACGGGCTTGCTGAGGTAACAGTTGGCCTGCAGCAGGTAGCTCTTCTGAATATCCGACTCGTCCTCGGACGTGGTCAGAATGACCGTCGGAATCGTCCTGAGCTTCTCATCCTCCTTGATGCGCGCCAGCACCGTGCGGCCATCCACTTTGGGAAGATTCAGATCCAGCAGGATCAGGTCAGGACGACGGGCATCGGCGTGGTTGCCCACGCGTTGCAGGAACGCCATGGCCTCGATACCGTCCCTGGCGACGTGCAATTCGATGGCCTGGTTGGTGTCGCGGAAGGCTTCCTGCGTGAGTCGGACATCCCCCGGACTGTCTTCGACCAGCAGGACCTCCAAGCGCCGGGCTGTCTGCTCGATGCTGCCTTTCATGAATCCCCTTCAATTCCCGCCCACACAACACCAGCACGGCATTGCTGTCGCAGGTTGCTACCGACCTTCGCGCATACTTCAAGCGCCGGGGTATGGCCTTCTGTACCTTGGCGAACATAGGGAATGGTTTCGCCGGATTAATGCCAAATACTGTGACGCGCGACGCGCTTGCCGGTGCCGGCGCGCAGGCCACCGGCCGTCTCGGCGCGGACAGGACGCTGCGGCAAGCGCGGGGTTGAGAGGCATAATGCAGCTCCAATCCATCGACAGCGCGTGCCGCCCATGACCAGTGAATCGGACCAGGTTGCGACCGCCACTGCGCGCGCAGCGTTCAAGCGGCCTCAGCTTCGGCAAATGCAGCGCCTCGCCACCGCACTGCTTTGCGCCGCCCTTGCTCTGCTGCTGTTCAGCGCAAAGTATCAGGCGATCTGGCCGTGGCTGCAGTGGCTGCGGGCATTCGCCGAGGCTGCCGCCATCGGCGCAATAGCGGACTGGTACGCCGTGGTTGCGCTGTTTCGCCGTCCCCTGGGTCTGCCCATTCCGCACACGGCCATCATCCCGGAGAACAAGAACAGCATCGGCCGGAGCCTGGGCGAGTTCGTCGCGCAGTATCTGCTCACGCCGGAAAACATCGTTGGCAAGCTCGGACAATACGATACCGCCAGGCAACTGGCCGGGTGGCTGGCGGTGCCGGCCAATGCACACAGCATCGCCGCCACGCTCACGAGCTTCGTGCCCGGGTTTCTGCGAGCGCCGGATGACGCCGACCTTCGTCGCTTCTTGCAGCAGAACCTCGCCCCGAAACTGCTCGAACTCGATGCCGGCAAAATTGCCGGCAAGGTGCTTGAGCGTCTGATGGCCGCCGGGCTGCATCGCCCCGCGTTGGATCGTGGGCTGGTCATGTTTGATCGTTGGTTGGCCGCGAATGAGGCTCTGATCAGGACGCAGTTCGCCGCAGCGTCCAAATACACGCCTGCCGTGCTCGACAGCTACATCGTGCGCAAGTTTCTCGAAGGAATCCGCAATCTGGTGCACGATGCGGTCGGCGATCCCCAGCATGCGCTGCGCCAACAGTTCGATGACGCCATGCGCACGCTGATTCGAGATCTGCAGCAATCGCCGCAACAGCGCGAAAGCGCGCGGGCGTGGTTGCGTAGCTGGCTGGAGCATTGCGCCGTCGATGACGACTGGCGCAGCCTGCGCGATACGCTCGCCACGCAGGTGGAGAGCGACCTCAGCAAGCAGGATTCCGCGCTCAGGCAATTCGCGGTCGCACTGATCCTCGCCGTCGCCCAGGGGATACTGCGCGACCCGGTGGTACTGGAGCGACTGAACGGCGTCTGGCTCAGGTTCGCCCGATCGGTAAGCTTGCAACATCGTGGCCAGATCGCATCGCTGATCGCGGAGGTGGTGAGAGGCTGGGATGCGCACGAGGTGGGCCGCAAAATCGAGCTGGAGATTGGCCGCGACCTGCAGTTCATTCGCATCAATGGCGCGCTGGTGGGCGGTCTGGTCGGTGTCGTGCTGCACGCATGCACGCTGCCGCTGCGCTGACCGCCCGCCCAGATTGACATCTCATCCCGTTTATTGGACATTATGTCCACTATGCAGGATATCAACTCGCGGATCGCAGACCGCGTTCGGGCGCTGCGCTCGGATCTGCACATGAGTCTCGATGCGCTCGCGGCCAGGTGCGATGTCAGTCGCTCGATGATCTCGCTGATCGAGCGGGGGGAAAGCAGCGCCACGGCGGTCGTGCTGGAGAAAATAGCCACCGGACTGGGCGTGCCGCTGGCGACACTGTTCGACGATCCGGATGCATCCCTCAAGCCGGTGTCGCGCCGCCACGAGCGGACGCCCTGGCGCGATCCGCAATCCGGATATATTCGCCGCAACATTTCTCCTGCCAACTATCCCTCGCCCATTCGAATCGTCGAGGTCATCCTGCCGGCCGGGGCGAGGGTGGCGTACGAGACGGCCGCGCGCGAAGTGAACATCCATCAGCAGATCTGGGTGCGCAAGGGAACTGTCGAGGTGACGCTGGGCGGCGTGACGCATCGCCTGTTGCAGGACGACTGCCTCGCCATGCAACTCAACGAGCCGACGGCGTTTCACAACCCGACGCGAAGGCCGGCGCGATATGTCGTGGTCGTTGCAAGCGAGCTCTGGCGCGCGCCGGGGGGACGAGCAGGTGGCGCACGCCATTGAGATTCGCTGTCTGCAGAGCATCGGCGATCGCGAGATCCGGGAATTGAGCGACGTGCTGATCGACTGCGTCGAGGGAGGTGCCTCGGTCAACTTCATGCTGCCCATGACAGGCGCCAAAGCGCACCGATATTGGCACAGCGCCGCCGCCAGCCTCGCGCGCGGCGAGCGCATGCTGCTGGCCGCGGCGGACGCGACCGGAACAATCGTGGGTACGGTCCAGGTCATATTGGATCAACCTGAAAATCAACCGCACCGAGGGGACATTACGAAGATGCTGGTGCATCGACGGGCACGCCGGCAGGGAGTGGGTGCCGCGCTGCTCGCGGCCGCCGAGCGCGGGGCGCGCGGCGTCGGCAAGACGCTGCTGGTGCTCGATACCGCCAGCGGTGATGCGGAACGCCTGTATGCGAGGCAGGGCTGGCAGGCCTGTGGGCAAATTCCGAATTACGCGTTATGGCCTGATGGCGCGCCGTGTGCCACCACGATTTTCTTCAAATCGCTGGACAGCGGATCGGCACTTTAATGTATTGATATTGATGACATAATTTCTCCAATCCGAACGTCATCAAGAGCCTGCAGCAGTTCACCGATTTTGATCGCATAATGGTGGCCAGAACAACAGGGCTCAGCGGCACCGGCAGCTGCGGCACAGGATATGCCTGACGATTTCATCCTCGAAACGCGTGGCCTGACCAAGGAGTTCAACGGCTTCCTCGCGGTGAGCGATGTCGACCTTCGGATTCGCCGCGGCCAGATCCATGCGCTCATCGGCCCGAACGGGGCTGGCAAGACCACCTGCTTCAATCTGCTGACCAAGTTTCTGATTCCGACCCGCGGCAAGATATTCTACCAAGGCGCGGACATCACCTTGGCGAAGGCGGCCGAGATCGCGCGCCGTGGGGTCGTGCGCTCGTTCCAGGTATCCGCGGTATTCCCCCACCTGACGGTGCTGGAGAATGTCCGGGTCGCCCTGCAACGCACACTGGGCACGAGCTTCCATTTCTGGAAGCGCGAATCGACTCTGGCGGTTCTCGACCCCAGGGCGATGGAGTTGCTCGAGGCGGTGGATCTCGGCCCGTTCGCCCACATGGCCGCGGTCGAGCTGCCCTACGGGCGCAAGCGTGCGCTAGAGATTGCCACCACGCTGGCCATGGAACCGGAGGTGATGCTGCTGGACGAGCCCACCCAGGGCATGGGCCACGAGGATGTGGACAGAGTTACGGCCCTGATCAAGCGAGCATCGGCCGGTCGCACGGTGCTGATGGTCGAGCACAACATGAACGTCGTCTCGACCATTGCCGATACCATCACGGTGCTCCAGCATGGCCGGATAATCGCCGATGGCAGTTATGCCGAGGTGTCCAGGAACCCGCTGGTCATCGAGGCTTACATGGGTTCGGCTGCATGAGCGCGCAGATGCTGCGCGTGAGCGCTCTGCATGCCTTCTACGGCGAATCGCACATCCTGCACGGGGTCGACTTCGACGTGAACCGCGGCGAGGTCGTGACGCTGCTGGGCCGAAATGGCGCCGGCCGCACCACCACCCTCAAGGCGTTACTCGGCCTGGTCGGCAAACGCTCCGGGTCGGTCATGATCGACGGCCGCGAGGCCATCGCCCTGCCGCCGCACCGTATCGCCCATCTGGGCGTCGGCTACTGTCCGGAAGAGCGCGGCATCTATGCCAGCCTGTCGGCCGAGGAGAATCTGCTGCTTCCCCCACTGGTCGGCTCGGGAGGCATGTCCCTCGACGAAATTTATGGCATGTTTCCCAATCTGAAGCAAAGGCGCGAAACTCAGGGGACCCGCCTGTCCGGTGGGGAGCAGCAGATGTTGGCCGTGGCGCGCACCTTGCGCACCGGCGCCAAGTTGCTGCTGTTGGACGAGATTTCGGAGGGGCTCGCGCCGGTCATTGTGCAGGGGCTTTCGCGAACCATTCATGCGCTGCGGGGAAGGGGATACACGATCGTCATGGCAGAGCAAAACTTCCGATTCGCTGCGCCGCTCGCAGACCGCTTCTACATCATGGAGCGCGGCCGGATGGTCCAGGGGTTCGCCGCATCGGAACTGCAGGACAAGATGAGCATGGTTAACGAATTCCTTGGCGTCTGATACTCGAGTAACCAATCCAGGGGACGGAAATGAAATTCAAGACATTGGCGATTGGGCTGGTCGCGGCGGTTGCGGCCACTGCGAGCGCGCTGGCTGCGGGCGAGGATGTCGTGATCGGCGACATCGACGACCTGTCCGGGACGTACGCCGACGTGGCCGGCACGGGCGCGGTAGAGGCCATGAAGATGGCCATTGCCGATTTCGGCGGCACGGTGCTCGGCCGCAAGATCGTCACGCTGGTCGCCGACCATCAGAACAAGCCCGACATCGGGGCCTCGAAGTTCCGCGAGTGGGCTGACCAGAATGGCCTCAACCTGCTGCTCGGCGGATCCAACACCGGTGTCAGTATCGCGATGGCCAAGGTCGCCGCGGCGAAGAAAATACCCTTTATTGCCATCGGCGCAGGGGGCGCGTCGCTGACCAATGAGGACTGCACCGCCTATACCGTTCACTACGTATACGACACCACGGCGCTCGCCAACGGCACCGCCACCACCATTGTCCAGGGTGGCGGCAAGAGCTGGTTCTATCTGACCGCGGATTACGCCTTCGGCACCCAGCTGCAGAACGCGGCTTCCAAAGTGGTCGAGGCGAACGGCGGCAAGACGCTCGGCGCGGTGCGAGTGCCGCTCGGGGCATCGGACTTCTCGTCCTTCCTGCTGCAGGCGCAGGGCTCGGGCGCACAGGTGCTTGGCCTGGCAAACGCGGGCGAGGATTTCAGCAACTCGCTCAAGGCCGCCAACGAGTTCGGCATCACCAAGAAGATGAAGCCGGCGGCGCTGCTGGCCTTTATCACAAATATCCACAGTCTCGGCCTGCAGACCGCGCAGGGGCTGTACCTGACCACGGGATTCTACTGGGACCTGAACGAGGACACCCGCGCCTTCTCCAAGCGTTACTTCGAGAAGACGGGCAAGGAGCCCACCATGGACCAGGGGGGCTATTACTCCGCGACGTTGACCTATCTCAAGGCCGTCAAGGCCGCCGGGACCACCGACGCCGACAAAGTCATGGCGGAACTCAAGAAGACGAAGATCAACGACATGTTCGCCAAAGGCGGATACATTCGCGCCGACGGCGTGATGGTCCACGACATGTATGTGATGCAGGTCAAGTCGCCGCAGGAATCCAAATACCCCTGGGACTACTACAAGGTACTCAGAGTGATGAAGGGCGAAGAGGCCTTCGGCCCGATCACGGGTTTGTGCCCGCTTGCACCGAAGTAGGCACGCGCGCGCGCCGCTGCGCGCTCTGGAAAGCCCGTGACTGAAATTTTCGGCATCCCCGTTGCCGTGATACTCGGACAGCTGATGCTCGGACTCGTGAACGGTTCGTTCTACGCCATGCTGAGCCTGGGACTGGCGGTGATATTCGGCTTGATGGGTGTCGTGAATTTCGCCCACGGCGCGTTCTATACTCTAGGCGCATTCGCGGCGCTGCTCGGGCTGCAGTGGCTCGGGATCAACTATTGGGCCGCACTGGTCATCGCGCCGCTGGCGGTCGGGCTCATCGGCATCGTGGTGGAACGGCTGTTCCTGCGCCACCTTTACAAGCTGGACCCGCTTTACGGCCTGCTGATGACATTCGGGCTGGCGCTGGTCTTCGAAGGCTCGCTGCATCAGCTGTTCGGCGCCTCCGGTCAATCCTATCCCGTGCCGGGCGCGCTCCAAGGGGCAATGAATCTCGGCTTCATGATCCTGCCGATCTATCGCGCCTGGGTGATCGTGGTGTCGGTCGCGGTCTGCTTCAGCACCTGGTTCATCATCGAACGCACGAGCGTTGGCGCGACGCTGCGCGCCGCCACCGAGAATGCGCCGCTGCTGCAGGCCTTTGGCGTCAACGTGCCGTTGCTGATGGTAGCGACCTACGGTGGCGGCGTGGCGCTCGCCGCGCTCGCGGGCGTGCTCTCGGCGCCCGTCATCGTGGTGAGCCCGCAGATGGGCAGCTCGCTGGTCATCGTCGTGTTCGCCGTGGTCGTGATCGGCGGAATGGGATCGATCCTCGGCGCCATCATCAGCGGCCTGACGCTCGGGGTCGTCGAGGGATTCACCAAAGTCATCTATCCCGAGGCGTCGAACATCGTCGTGTTCGTGATCATGGCGCTGGTGCTGATCCTGCGCCCGGCCGGACTTTTCGGGAGAGAGTAGACCCGTGCGCGCCGCAGGCTTCTTCTATGCGCTCGCCGGTCTGTTCGCGCTGTGCGTGCCGCTGCTCGGGATCTACCCGGTATTCATGATGAAGCTGCTGTGCTTTGCCATGTTCGCCTGCGCTTACAACCTGTTGCTCGGCTTCAGCGGCATGCTCTCCTTCGGGCACGCGGCCTTTTTCGGCTCCTCAGCGTATGCCACCGCGTGGCTCGCGACCGCACAGGGTTGGGGCGCGGCGCCGGCGATACTGGCCGGAATCGCAGTGTCCGCGCTGGTCGGCCTGATCGTCGGCGTGATCGCGATCCGCCGCCGTGGCATCTATTTCGCGATGATCACGCTGGCGCTGGCGCAACTGATCTATTTCGTGTGCCTGGAGGCACCATTCACCGGCGGCGAAAACGGGCTGCAGGGCGTGCCACGCGGCAGCCTGTTCGGGGTGATACCGCTGCGCTCCGACGTGGTCATGTACTATCTGGTGCTGGCCGCTTTTCTTGCGCAATTCGTCTTCATCCGGCGCGTCGTGCAATCGCCGTTCGGTCAGGTGCTGAAGGCGATCCGGGAGAACGAGCCTCGCGCGGTCTCGCTCGGATACGACATCAATCGCTACCGGCTGGTCGCGTTCGTGCTGTCCGCCGCGCTCGCCGGTCTCGCCGGATCGCTCAAGGCTCTGCTGCTCGGCTTCGCAACGCTCTCCGACGTGCAGCAGGCGAATTCGGGAGAGGTGATTCTGATGACTCTGCTCGGCGGCGCCGGGACTTTTTTCGGCCCGGTGATCGGCGCCGCGGTAGTCGTCACGCTGCAGGAGTATTTGTCCGACATCGTCGGCGGCTGGGTCACGGTCATCATCGGGGCGGTATTCATCGCCTGCGTGCTGGCGTTTCGCCGAGGCATCATCGGCGAATTGACCGCACTGCTGCGGCGGCGATTTCGCCCATAGCCATGAATCTAACGCCGTTTCACATTGCCGTACAGGTCAGGGATATCGAGGAGGCGCGGCACTTCTACCAGCAGGTGCTGGGTTGCGCGCAGGGTCGCAGTGACACCGGGTGGGTGGACTTCAATCTGTACGGCCACCAGTTCGTCTGCCATTTGAATCCACAGTTGGGCAAACAGGGCAGGATTGCTTCGCACTACAACCCGGTGGACGGACAGAGTGTTCCTGTCCCGCACTGCGGCGTCGTTCTGGAAATGAAAGAATGGCAGCAGCTGGCGGAACGGCTCAAACGCCAGCGGGTGCAGTTCGTCATCGAACCGTGCATCCGATTCAAGGATGCTCCGGGAGAGCAGGCGACCCTGTTCTTTCTGGACCCTTCCGGTAACGCTCTCGAATTCAAAGCCTTCCGCAATATCGCAGAACAACTGTTCACGACTTCAGCGACCTGATCGCCCAACGCAACTCGGATAGGGCGCGGCCTCACCGGCTATCAGGGCGCAAAGCCGGATGGGGTCGAGCTGTTTGAATCGATTGACCCAGGTTGCCGAGTCCGGCGCCAGCGGATGGTCGGATGCCGTTCCACGCTGCGCCCACTGGATCGTGTAGAAGTCCGCCGAGCCTTTCACTGCAAGAATCATCGCCGTTTCGCTATGAGCCGCGTCCCCCGTGCCGACGCTGCCGCAACTGGCGATGCCCGCAAAGCCATCGTAGCCGTCGATTTTCTTCGGCCCAAGCTCGAGGATCGCAAAGCTGCTCGGGCAAGCGCGCTGCAAGCCGCCCGCGATGTTGACGAGCAATGCTCTTGGCGAGGCCTGCGGGTCGGCAGCGGTACCCTGTTTACCCGTAAGCGTGATCATCTGCGACCACTGGTCAACGGTTTCACCGTCCAGCACCGATTCCTGGATGTAGAAGTCACGGATGAGCTTCTGAAACACGCCTTTGAAGTGGGGCGGAACGGTGAATTCGACCAGTTGGTTGAAGATCGGCGTGATCGCGGTGACTGTGGCCCCACGCTGCTGATACTGCTGCAGATCGTCCGCCGGTGCGCCGGTATTCAGTGCGCTCGACGTGCGCGTCGCTGCGATCCACAGCGCAATGATGAGAATCCTGGCGGTTTGATGGACCTGTTGCCCTGACATTTACCGGTCCTTTTTCGGCCATACTTTTTTAGGCTAGCACAGGCACACGGGTACTTGTAGCATCGCCCGGAAACTGGGGGGAGGCACAACGATGCGGCCGGCTGTCGACGAAGGAAATCGGTTGCACCGCAAGCTCTCCTCCTTCGGTGTCCTATTGCTGACCTTGTCGTGTCTTTCACCTGTGTTCTCGATCTACGGGATAGGCTCCGACGTATTGCTGCATGCCGGCACGGGCGCAGCGGGTACGTTCATTTGCGGCATCGGCGTAGCCCTGGTATGGGCGGTCGTCTACGCCGAGCTGGGATCGGCTTACCCGTATGCGGGCGGCGACTACGTGGGCGTGGGCTCGATTCTCGGTCCCTGGGCAGGCTTTGCGAGCCTGACCGTTTGGGCCGTGAACCAGGGACCCAGCATCGCGTTTCTGGCCAAGACGATCGCCATCTATACCAGCGATCTGGCGCCGCAGACCTCGCCCACTCTCGTCACCTTCTGTGCGCTCGGCGCCGCCACGGCCATTGCTTTGCTTGCGGTGCGCACCAGCGCTTTCGTGACCGGAATTTTTCTCGGCATCGAGATGCTGGCTGTGTTGATTCTGATCGCGGCCGGACTATCGCATCCGGTTCGCAGTCTTGCCGAGGTCGTGTTGCATCCGGTCACGCTCGGCCCGGCCGGAACCATGGTGCCGGTGGCAATGGGAGCCATGGCATTGGCAGCGGTCAGCGCGGCCTACGCGACCGTCGGCGGCAATCAGGCGATCGTGTTCGGAGAGGAATTGGCGGACCCCCACCGCTACATGGGCCGCGTGATCCTGTACGCAGGCCTCATCGGAGCGTTCGCCACCGCAGTGCCCGTCATTGCCATGGTCATCGGCGCGAGGGATTTACCGTCGATTCTGGGGACCTCGGCACCGTTCAGCGCCTTTATTGGCTCGGTGGCTGGTCCGGCCGCCGGCCACGCACTGAGTGCCGGAGTGATTGTGGCAATTTTCAATGCGTTGGTCGCGCAGATCATGTTCTCGGCGCGCTTGTTCTTCAGTTTCGGCCGGGACGAGATCTTTCATCCGGCGGTCAATGCATCATTGGCAAGAGTGCATCGCCGGTCGGGAGCGCCCCGGGTCGCTACGTGGGTCGTCAGCGCCATCGCGGCGGCTTGCTGCCTGCTGGCATACCACGCGCTGCTCGTCTTTATCTCCGGTCTGGCCGTCTACAGTCTCGGTTTGGTGAGCTTTGCCGTTCTGGTCGGTCGATCTCGGCAATTGACGGGCCAGCCCGGTTATTGGCGATCGCTGCTGTACCCGTTGGCGCCAATTCTGGGCCTGATTCTGGCGCTGGCGTTTGGCATCGCGGATCTGCTCGATGCGGATGCCGGCCGTCCCAGTCTGTTGTTGCTCGGAGCAATGATTGCCGCGGGACTGCTGTGGCATCACTTCGTTTTGCAGCGGCGCCGCGGCGGCTGGGCACCTCGAATCGACTCGATGCCGATCGCATAGATCGCCCCGCTCGCCAGGACTGCCGATGCTCGTACCTGCGCTCACCATCGTGCTGTCGTCATTTCTGCTGTTCCTGGTGCAGCCGATCATCGCCAAGCAGATCCTGCCGTGGTTCGGTGGCTCGGCAGGTGTTTGGACGATCTGTCTGGTGTTCTTCCAGCTGGTGCTGCTGTTTGGCTACGCCTACGCGCATTGGCTCACGCGCCGTCGCACGGATTTGCGCCAGTATGTTCTGCACATCCTCCTGCTGCTGGTGAGTTGCCTCGCGTTACCGATCATTCCGGACTCGCACTGGCAGCCGGTGCGCGACGCGGCACCGGCGCTGCAGATTCTGTGGCTCCTGGCTGCGACGGTGGGATTGCCCTACTTCCTGCTGGCATCGACGGCGCCCCTGCTGCAGCGATGGCTGAGCGATGCGACCGGCGATGCCACGACGAGGCGATCCATCTATCGGCTGTTTGCCCTGTCCAACTTCGGTTCGCTGGTCGGCCTGCTGAGTTATCCCTTCGCGATCGAGCCGTTCGCAACCGCTCGCGCGCAGGCGCGGGTGTGGAGCTGCGCGTACCTGCTGTTCGTGCTCTGCGTGATCCGTTACGCCTGGGTGAGGCGCCAGCTTGCGCCCGTACGCGAAGGTGCCCAGGCGGCAAGCGATGGCGTTCCCGAGCTCGCGCCACCGCCAGGGCTCTATGGGTACTGGATCGGGTGTGCTGCGCTCGGCTCCGCGCTGCTGCTATCGGTGACCAATCAGATCACCCAGAACGTCGCAGCCATCCCATTTCTATGGATCGTTCCTTTGAGCCTCTATCTGTTGAGTTTCGTCATCTGCTTCGAGGGGCGATCGGGGCGGGGTTGGTACCAACGCCGATTCTGGATGACACCGGCGATGGTGGCCACCGCTGCCATGGCGTGGGCTCTGGCCGCAAACCAGGCGAATCTGTCGATCTATGTGGCGCTGCCGGTCTATGCCGTCGGGCTTTTGCTGGGCTGCGTCGTGTGCCACGGCGAACTGGCTCGCAGCAAGCCCAACACGGAATATCTGACCCATTTCTATCTGAGCCTCGCTGCCGGCGGCGCCGCGGGCGGCCTGTTGGTTGGGCTCGTTGCACCTTTAGTTTTCAACAGCTACTTGGAGCTGCCACTCGCATTGGTCGCGCTCGCCGGATTGGGGATCTACGGCTGCTCCGAGCCAATGCATTCGCGCCCGAGAACGCCTTGGATGGCCAATATCGCGGTAGCGGTGTTTGCCGCAGCGCTGATTCTGCTGCTGCTCGGCGCATTGCCGGCCGCCCTGACGCCTGAAAGGGCCGACGTGCGCTGGGGCTGCGCTGTCCTGCTGACCATGTCTGCCCTGCTGCTGCACAAATACCGCTTGACTCACGCCGTGGCCCTCACCGCGCTGATCTGCACGCTGGGCTTCGACTTGAATCACTACTACAGCGAGTCCACGGGCACGCTTGTGGCGGTACGCAATTTTTATGGCGTCCTTCGAGTCAAGGCTTCCTCCGACGGCATCTGGCATATGCGAACGCTTGCGCATGGTGTCGTCGTGCACGGGACGCAGATCGTGGAGCCCCCGCAAAGCGAAATTCCGACCAGCTACTATGGAACATCCTCGGGTATCGGCCACGCAATATTGATCGAACAGCTCTCGCTGGGATCACTGCGGATCGGCTCGATTGGCCTGGGTGCGGGGACCTTGGCGGCATACGGCAGGCCCGGTGATCTGTTTCGCGCCTACGAGCTCAATCCAGCCGTGGTAGACATCGCTCAGAATCAATTCAGCTACCTCAAGGACAGCAAGGCGCGCATCGAGCTGGTGCTGGGCGATGCACGACTTTCCCTGGAGCGCGAACTCGCACAGGGCGCGTTCGACCGGCCGGAGCAGCGTTTCGACGTCCTGTCGGTGGATGCGTTCTCGGGGGATGCGATTCCGGTGCATCTGCTCACTCGCGAGGCGTTCGCCAGTTATGCGCGCGTCATAAAGCCGGAGGGAGTCATTGCCTTTCATCTTTCCAACCGATATTTGGATCTTGTTCCCGTGGTCGGACAGATCGCCCACGATGCGGGTTATCAGGCGGTCCTGGTCGCCGATCGCCCCAGCCAATCGGGATTGACGTCGGCTTCGGATTGGGCGCTGGTCACGCGCAGCGCGAGTTTTCTTCGCCAGCCCGAGATTGCGGCTTTCAGCACGCCCATTGTGCCCCGTGCCGGAGTGCCCGTTTGGACCGATCAATTCAGCAATCTGTTCCGGATCCTGAAGTAACTTGCCATGCCTGCGGGAAGGAAGCGTTATAAGATGTGCTCGTCGGCATTGCTGGAAGGGTTGTCGAACTATGCAGTCAACTCGCTGGATGGGGCTTGTGGTCGCAGCCAGCCTCACGCTCGCGCCCTGCGCGCTCCGTGCTTCCGGCATCGACGTCTCCGGGATGGATCCATCAGGTGCCCCCGGCAGCAATTTTTTTGCCTATGCCAATGCCTCCTGGCTCAGGCACAACGAGATTCCTGCTGATCACAGCAGCTACGGCACCTGGGATGTGACACTCGAACGCGTTGAACGTCGGCTCGCCGATCTGGTCCAACACCCCTGCGGCGTCGCGCAGCCCGCGGGTGGTGAGGACCACCTGATTGGTAACTTCTACGCGAGCTTCATGAACGAGGACCGCATAGAGGCCCTTGGCCTTCGGCCACTGGATCCGACCTTCAAGGCCATCGAGAAAATTTCGAATCGCCGCGAACTCGCGAAGTTCATTGGCGGCACATTGCGGGCGGACGTCGATGTTCTGAACGCGACGAATTTATACACCGACAACCTGTTCGGTCTGTGGATCGCCCAGGATCTCGATCATTCGGAGCGCTATGTGCCCTTCGTGCTGCAGGGCGGATTGGGCATGCCGGATCGCAGCTACTACCTGGATTCATCGGCCCGAATGGCGCAGATCCGGGGCGAGTATGCGAACCATGTCGCGGCGATGCTCTCGTTCGCCGCAGTACCCGACGCGGCAGCGCGGGCCGCACGGGTCGTCGAACTCGAACAACAGATTGCGACGGTACATTGGAGTCGCGAGGCGTCGGAAGACGTCCTGAAGGGGAATAATCATTGGCGCCGCGGCGATTTCGTGATCCGGGCCCCGGGCCTCGACTGGGAGGTCTTGTTCGCGGCCGCACAACTGCCGCGAGAGCAGCAGGACTTCGAGGTTTGGCAGCCCAGCGCGGTGACGGGGATTGCGGCACTGCTTGCGAGTCAGCCGCTGGCAACCTGGAAGGACTACTTGGTATTACACGCGCTGCAGCATCGGGCGGCGTTTCTGCCTAGGGCCGTTGTAGCACAGGACTTTGCATTCCAGGGCACGATACTGCGGGGCACGCCGGAACTGCGTGCGCGGTGGAAGCGCGGCGTTGAAGCCACCAATGACGCGCTGGGCGACGCAGTGGGGAAGTGTTACGCCGAACGCTATTTCCCCGCCGCCGCGAAGGCCCGCGTTGAACAGATGGTTGAGCGCCTGCGCGCCGCCTTCAGCGCGCGCATCGATGCTCTCGAATGGATGGCGCCGGAAACCAAAGCGAGCGCCAAGGCAAAGCTGGCCACACTGAAAGTGGGGGTCGGCTACCCCGAGCGCTGGCGCGACTACACGGCGCTGAAGATCGCGTCAGACGATGCCTTGGGCAACTTCGAGCGTGCCGAGCTGTTCGAATATCACTACCAGCTCGCAAAGCTCGGACATCCCGTGGATCGCTCCGAATGGGTCACCATGGCGCAGACGGTCAATGCATTCAACCTTCCGGCGATGAACGCCATCAACTTCCCGGCCGCCATGTTGCAGTCTCCATTCTTCAGTCTCGACAATGACGCAGCGCAGAACTATGGAGGAATCGGGACCATCATTGGTCACGAAATCTCGCACAGCTTTGACGATCAGGGCGCAATGTTCGACGCCCATGGTCACCTCAGAAATTGGTGGACGGCCGAGGATCTCGCGCATTTTCGAGCCGCAGGAGCCCGGTTGGTGCAGGAGTTCAGCGCCTATCATCCGTTCCCGGACCTCGCGGTCAACGGTCAGCAGACGCTCAGCGAAAACATCGCCGATGTGGCGGGACTCTCGGTAGCCTTGGATGCCTATCGAGCCGAAGTTGGGCAGAGTCCCGACAGCGGCAGCGATGGCTTCACCGGTGTACAGCGCTTCTTTCTGAGCTTTGCACAGAACTGGCGTGAGCAGTACCGCGAGCCGATGTTGCGGATGGCCGTGCTGACGGACGGACACGCGCCGCCTGAATATCGCGCCAACACCGTCCGCAATATCGACGGATGGTACCAAGCCTTCGATATCAGGGCCGACCAGCCTCTCTATCTCGCCCCCGACGACCGCGTGCGGATCTGGTGACGGACTGCATCCTGCGTGAGCGCCGGCGGAATTCGCAATGACCGAAGTCGACAGCTCAGGCCATGGCGTATCCAGCGCCATTTTCATCAGCTATGCCTCGCAGGACAAGGACGTCGCCGAATCGATCTGCAGGTCCTGGCATCGCTGGCGTTCGCTTTGTCTCACGACTCCGCGCCGGCTCCGGCGCCCATTCTTGCCGGTGATGCCATCCGGATGAAGGCCATCGTCTACCGCCAGTATGGCTCACCGGATGTCTTGAAGC
>Ga0302324_100005837_pt1 | contig 26766 bp, 22 predicted proteins | sample Palsa_T0_1_FD_201949 | JGI IMG/M metagenome (GOLD analysis project Ga0302324, IMG submission 201949) | Peat permafrost microbial communities from Stordalen Mire near Abisko, Sweden - Palsa_T0_1 | ecosystem: Environmental > Terrestrial > Soil > Palsa > Peat permafrost | place: Sweden: Abisko...
ACTCAGTCCTCGATTTTTCGGGCACCCTATCGCGCGGCGTCAACTTCGCCGATCAATGCGCTTAATCCGTGAAACCCCAGTGAGAGTAGTGAATGGCCTGTGTGGTTAAAGCTTTCAGATGGCCTTTGGCTGCGTTACAAGTCGGGGGCATGTCCTGCGACGCTACTGTTCTCTGTTCTGTTTCACACGGCCTTGCCTCGCTCTTCTGATCGACGGTGTTTTGATCGATTGGAAGATCGACGTATAGCGGACCGTGAACATCGGTTATCCACATTAACGCGAACGCGAAGGCAATGCCTTCCAGAGATCCGAAGATCTTTGCTCACTGCCAGAAATGATCCTTCGACCGGTCACAGCCTCAAGGCGGAAATGGGGGAATCATTACCGCCGACTCGCGGCCCTAAAGGAGGCTAGCGAATTCGTCCCGATATGTCGGCCAGTGTCCCTCGATCTGTCCTTCAACGAACCAATCAATTTCTTGCGCAAAATTAAGTCGCAAGAGCGCACGATCAAGACAAGCATGTCTTCCGATCGATCCGCCCAAATCCGGCCGCCTAGTCTCCGCGCGGAGGACACCTGTGTGGGTCTACTCCCTACCCCCTACTCCCTGTTCCCTGTTCCCTACCCCCTACCCCCCATGCCTACCCCCACCCCCCCTATAGGGGATTACTCATGCAGCAATAACCGGCGTGCTGAAATCCGCGCGCAGCGTTGCAGACAATTACCTGGGCATGTGCCGCGAGCGCGCTTCGATCGAAGCGTGCAGTCTAGCGTGAATGCCGGTAATTCTTCGCAAATCCCGCAAACACCTGTGTCAATTGCCACAATTGTTCCACGTGGAACAATTTCAGGGCCCGCGACATCGCCAGCGAACCACCCGAAGCGAGCCCGAGTTACTGCTTCTCTGTTTCTCCGTCTCTCTGCTTCCCTGTTGCGCGTCTTGTATTCTTGGTCCCATGAAGACCTTGCTTCGCACGCTGCTGTATCTGGCCTTGATTGTCTGGTTGGGCGGCGAGATTTTCTTTCCCGTGGTCGCTGCGGTCACCTTCGGCAGGTTGCAGGCGGACACGCACATCGCCGGCGCCATCGTAGGCGAGCTTCTGCGCATCCTGCATGGCATTGGACTTATCTCCGGCCTGGTAGCGCTTGCGCTGCTGGCGCTGGCTCCGGCGTGGGCCATTTATAAGCCGCGCGCGGTGCTCGTTCCCATGACCCTCCTGGTGCTGATGCTGGCCTTCACGGCCTACTCGCAATACGTCATCATCCCTTCAATGGAGCGCGACCGCATCGCAGCCGGCGGCGCTATCGATGTCCGCAATCCCGCCGATCCCAATGTCGCCGACTTCAACAAGCTGCACAATCGCAGCGAGCACGTAGAGTTAGCAATTCTGCTACTAGGACTTGCAACAGTGGTGCTGATTGCGCACAGCGAATCGACTCCAATCTGAAGGACGTTCTTCTGCTTTTTAACCTGTTGCTTTTGACCCTGATTTCCGAAAAATCTCGACCTCAGGAGTTTTTCCATGGCCCGATTGATCCAGTGGAATCTGATCTCTCTCGACGGGTACTTTGAAGGCGCAAAGAAGTGGGATCTTCAATGGCATAACTTTGTCTGGGACAAGGAGCTCGAGACATTTTCGATCGAGCAGCTGCGTTCCGCGGGTATGCTGCTGTTTGGCCGCGTCACTTACGAGGGGATGGCGGCTTATTGGAAGACGGCGCAGGGCGAGGTGGCCGGTTTCATGAACAGCCTGCCGAAAGTTGTTGTCTCGCGCACGCTGAAAGAAGCGGACTGGAACAATACATTTGTGATTCGAAGCGGCACGGCCGAGGAAATCACCAGGTTCAAACGGGAAATCGAAGGAGACATCTTCGTATTTGGCAGCGCCGCGCTCTCGGCGACTCTCACCAGGGCCGGACTGTTCGATGAATACCGCGTTGCGCTCGCGCCTGCCGTGCTGGGAAGGGGGACGCCTCTGTTTGGACGCGACCTTCCGCAGCAACGCCTGAAGCTGTTGGAAGCGCGGCCACTCGCGTCGGGTGTTGTGATTCTGCGCTACGCGCCGCAACCCGAGGCTGCCAGCGCGGAAAAGCGTGAGGCGTGAGTTCGCGAATAATCTTGCTCAGGAGGGGCGGGCATGGGACGGGAGGCAATATGCACGTGCTACTGGAACGGGGCGAAAACCGAGGTGAAGGCGCTGATTGAGCCGCCGGAGCTGATTCTGCGCGGAGGCATTCGGTGCCGCGTTCCGATCGCAGCGATGAAGCAGATCCGAGCCGAAGGCGACCGACTGCATTTCACTTTCAAAGGTGAGGCTGTTGCGCTCAATCTTGGAAGCGACGTTGCAGCGAAGTTTGCGAAGGCACTGACGACTCCGCCGCCGAGTTTGGCGAAGAAGCTTGGGATCACGGCGGGATCCGTCGTGCGCATGATCGGCGAAGTAGACGATAAGGCACTGGAGAAAGCGATTTCCGAGGCGAAGGAAGTGACGACGCGCAACGGGGATGTGATCCTGGCGCGTGTCAACACGCCCGGCGAGTTGACGGCGGCGCTGAGAAAATCCGCGGACGCCCTGAGCCGGGGCGTGCCCATCTGGTTTATCTATCCCAAGGGGCCGGGGCATGCGCTGAATGAACACATCGTGCGGGCAACGGGGTTGAGCGCGGGGATTGTCGATACGAAGGTTGCTGCGGTTTCTTCGGCGCTTACGGCTCTGCGTTTTGTGAAACGGAAGAGCTAGTGCCGCCGAGCCGAAGTCCGACGGCTAAGTCGGGAAGATCAAGTGAAACTCTACCCAGGTCCCCGTGTGTTCCGTTTGAACCAGCCAGTGGCTTCCAGATGAATCAAGTCTGCTTCGCCAGATTCAGCAGAGTGTTGCCGATCTGAACGCCGAACTTTTCACGAACGACACGAAACTGCATTTCGTCGCAGGCTGCAAGTGGTGGACAGACATGCTCAATGATGGCTGGAACGTTATGTGGTCTCCCGCCTCCTTGTCCTTCCTCTCTGGCGTGCATGAAGTCATACGTGGGAACTTTTGTGTTCGGCATCCTGCCGGCTCCGCCGGTAATGATCAGGCAGTCATAGTCTTCGCGCGCAGGAATTAACTGCGAGGAGAAGAAGTAGGCTTTCCCAAGCTCGTCGAGTCTTCGCTGAAGATAAGGAAGGCTTGACGGCGGCCCGAGGATGCAAAACGAATCGTACTGTTGGGTCACGAAATCAACAGCAAGGCGATTCATGAGGAAGGAACAGAGGTGAGGTGCGGTGTCGAAAGTGAAGAAGTTCCTCGGCTCGCCGGACCGCTTCCGAAAATCTCCATTACGAATAGAGTCGACTAAGAATTGTTTGAATCTCTCGACCCAAAGAGGACTCTTCAGCTTGTCTGCATCAGAGACAAACTGGCGGTATTCGCGGAAATGCCATTTCTCTGTATACGCGCGAAATTGTTCATGAAAAGCCATTCTCAGGACGGGAATCCCCAAGTAGCGTTCAAGGTTGTCCAGCGCCGGATTGATCTTTTCCGGAGTAATTTCACGGCCCAAGACGACGCCTCGTGGCAGAAGATGATGGTTCTGCGTGTAACGCTGCATGCGATGTCCAAGAAGCTCCGCGTCGGGATGCGTCGTGAACTGAAAATCGAGGATCGGATAAGCGCAGAACGGGGGCAGGCGCAGGTTGTCCTCATCGTCGACAAGAATCAAACTCGCTTTCTTGATCTTTTGCAGGATCGACGAGAAGACACCGTAAGCCGGCGCGGGGTTCTTGGGCAGAAAGTAATCATGGAAGAAGAGATCGCAAAGAAGGATGGGGACCGGCGGGACGCAGATATTTTCGAAATGCACAGGAGCGCCGGCGACTTCTGCGAGCGCGGCAAGATACGCATCGCCGATATAAGGCTGTTCCGCTCCTAATCCTAATCTCGGTCCGTCAACGAGCGCGACAATCGAAAAAACATCGCCCGCAGATGGTTTGATGTCCGGGGCTCCCAGAGTGGCGATGCGCGCGAGAGTCAACTCGGGAGTGAAACCGACGCCGTGCTCTTCACACAAAAGACGCAGCACAACCTGGCCGAGTGAATCAAGCTGCTCGCCGATGGGCCTGTCCCACGGAATGCCGGGGAATTTCTCCTCCAGTTCCCGAGCGAGTTCTCGTTCTCCACCGGAGGTCGGTGAAACGCATACAGCCGATCGAGTGGCGCGCCAATCTTCAATACATTTCTTACGGTTGATCTTTCCAGAGGAAGTTTTGCTGATGAATTGCGGCGGAACAAAGCGAACCTCCACCCACTCCAGTCCGGTGGCTTCGCGGACCAGCCGGCTCGGCTCGGGAGAGCGGTCAGCTTCCCAGAAACGCGGGTCTTCAATCAAGAACAGCGCCTTTTCCGTCCCAAGGGTGGGATCGAAGACAGCCATCGAGGCGATGCGACCTTTGGATGCGGGGAATATTTCGCCAAGAGCGAAATCCAAATCGTTGAGCAGAACCTTGCGCCCGCCAATGTTGGCAAGATCCTGTTTGCGACCGGTGATCACCACTTCGCCTTGATCGAGGAAGCCAATGTCACCTGTCGCATAATAGCCCTCCTCGTCCCGAATATCGGCACCTCCGACATAGGCCACTATGGAATGCGGGCTGCGCACAAACAATTCTTCGGCTTTCTCCCGGACTTCGGTTCCGGGGATGGGACGCCCACAGCTCACGTAGCGATGTTGGTCCCGCTCCAAAATCCGGAAACCGGAACTCTGCGTAACCGCGAAAACATTTTCGGCCATGCCGTAGCAGGTGGAGACGGTTGCCGGGTTGGCCCCGATAGCCTGTATGAACCGTTCCAGCGTGTCCGGGTAAGTCGGTTCCGAACAACTAATCCAATGACGCATCGTTGGAAACGGGCCCGAACGGCCCAACTTGGCCATCACTTCAAAGCCGAAATTCGGCATATAACAAACAGTTCCACGATGATCCTGGATGGCGTCGAAGAGCAACTGTGGATGATGGACCCAAGTAATCGGATCGATCAAGACCACATGGACACCCAACAGCAGCGGCATGACAAGGCACGCGATATAGCCCATGTCGTGATAGAGCGGAAGCCAGGAAACGATGCAATCGTTGTGGCTCAACTGCAGGACCTGGTTATAGAGTGACGCATGTTCTCGCAGTGCTTCAAAGCTGAACCGAATCGGCTTCTTGAACCCCGTAGTTCCTGAGGACAACTGCAGAATTTCGCCCTGCGATGGGAAGACAAGGTCATCGTCACCCGTTCCTGAATCATCGAGAGAGTCGACGATGTGGCACGACGCCAGTTCCTCCGGGGCATAAACTGAAACCTCAGGGTCGCACAAAAGTGCGCTAATGCTGCATTTGGAGACCGAATCGCGAATCGAGTCACGCCAATAGACTTTGCTGATTTTCGAAGTGGGGTACTGCAGAATGATTGGAACTCTTCGAGACGCGAGTACGCCGAGCCAGGAGATCACAAGCTCCGGGCCCGTACGGAAGATAAGCCCAATACTGCTCGAAGCGGGCGCAAGCTTTGAGACGATCTCCGCAACATGATGAATCTGGCTGCCGCTTCGCGATAGATCGAGAGTCTTCTCGGACTCTCCTCCAAAAAACGAGATCGGTGGAAGACTCGATGCCTGGAACATATTGTTCTTAATTTGATCTCATTGCACGAGAGCACAGCAATCGATAAGTGGGCGAGAGTGCCGCAACTGCCAAGGCCTGTCTGGAACGCAGTTTCTATAGCAATCAATAGCGGTTTGAGGATGCGAGCCATGCGAGTTGGCAGTCTTCCGCTGTATTGGCTGGCGCATTCCGTACTAAATTCAGTGACCTGCTGCTGCCGGTGGCGGCAATACAAACTGGAGTGCCTGGGAGAAAAATGCGGGGATCACGGTGCCGTGAGTCTGGCCTTCAAATTCTATGAAATTCACATCGGCCGACGAAGCGTGGCTACGCAGCCTCGCAGCGAGATCTTCTGAATTCTTTACCATGCGAAGGCCTTCGCCGAACTGCATCTCTTCCTTCGAGCCGACACCGATAAAGACTTTCAAAGGCGCCAGCGCATGGAACGCGGATGCCTGTTCCAGCAACTGTGGTTCTGCCCAGATGGATGGACTGCAGATGAGGTACCCAGCAAAGGCGCCTGGGTCTGCGAGCAGCACATGCAAGGTAAACAGACCACCGAAGGAGTGCCCGGCAAGCATAGATCGATGCGCATCGACCGGATAGCGGTGCTCGATCAACGGGCGCAGTTCCTCCAGAAGAAACTTCTCAAACTTCGCGCCCTCGCCGGAACCGGCAGCTAGCTTGATATTGTCCGGTATGTGCGCGTGGACAAGATCGTGGTTGCGCAGGCTGAGCCACTCGCCAAACTCTTCGGTCGGATAGCCGATACCGACAACATAGGCCGGCGCGGTGTCGCCAAAGTAGCCAAAACTCGTAACCATGTCCGCGACTTCTCCGAAGAGAGTGTTGCCGTCGAGTACGTAAACCACCGGTACTTTGCCGGTCTGCGGCTTGACCGGCCTGGCAACTTGAATCAGAAAATCGCGCCCTACAGCATTTGAATGAAGCGTGAATTGTTCGCTGTACCAGATCGTCGCCGGTTTTGAAGCAGTCGATTCCTGCGCGAAGCGTGTCAGAGGTCCAACAAAGATTGCGACGATCGCTGCGAGTGGAAACGAACATGACGGCTTCATGGATGGGCCGGCTCCGGATTCCTCCAAACAATACCAGAAGCGAATTCACCGAGTAGTGAAGGACGCGGAGTGTTCGATTGGCGCAAACGAACCATCCGAATAGGTCCCATTTGCGAGGTGGTTATTTGTAGTAATGAAACCACCGGCGAAGTAAAAAGTACTCGTTGATCGGGGCGTCATCCGTGATCGCGGGGGTTCGGGGAGCTTGGGCGATGAGCTGCTTCAGGTCAAGTTCGTTGGAGAGAGCAAGGTCGTATTGTTCTTTGGCGGTTTTGGCCGGACCCCATTCGACGAAATCGGAAGCCGCTGCAGGCGGTAGGCGCGCCGCCAGCTCAGAACTTGAGGTGACGGGGATCGGGTCCATGCTGGCGAGGAAGTAAATCCCGGCGGCCTGATGATAGTACTGAAAGGCTCGGACATAGGGGAACGACTGCGTTAACGATCGGGTCGTCGAAGCCTTGATGGCAGGATCGGTTTTGTCATCGAAGAACCACTCCTGCAGAATGCCGCCTTTGCGCAAATGCTTCTTGATCACTTCGTAGAACTCGCCCGAGTAAAGCAGGCTTGTGCCGGGAGATTGCGGCGGCGGCGGCGGATCGATGACGATGACATCGTAAGTCTCATTTGAACCGTCGAGGAAACGGCGGCCATCATCTGTAACCATGCGCGTCAGGGGCGAACTCATCAATGTCGGCGCGTCCTCGTGGAAATACCCAAACAACTTGGGAACGCTCGGGATCAGATCGACCGCCGTTGTGGGAATGCCCCAGGAAAGCATGGAGCGGAAGCCGGTTCCCATTCCGAAGCAGATAATCAGCCCGTTCTGCGGGGTTCTGCCGAGGAATGCAAGCGGCAGGTCAACCATGTATTTGTTGTCCGGACTCAGGACGGTCATATTGACCCCATTCACCATGAGCTTCCGGTCAAAGCCTCTTCCGGTTGCAATGACCGTGGCGGCGTAGTCTCTTCGGACCTCCCGCACTGGATACTTGGTTTCGTAGTCGTGGCTCATGCTGAAGAGGAGAATGGCAGCCAGGACTGAAGCGGCGAACGTGAGCCACTGTTTACGGATGGACTGAGGCTGCGCCTGCGCCGAGCCCGTTGGTTTTCGAAACGCCGTTACGGCGGCGATTGCAAACAAGGGGAGGGCCAGGGCCAAAACTGTTTCGCGCTCCCCAAGCCAGGGCAGAAGCCAGAAACCGGCAATCAGGGGTCCGATGATCGATCCCACAATATTGACGGCGTATGCAGTTCCGGCTCGATCGGGATCACCCGAGGACCAGGCATCTACCAGGAGCGGCGTAAGAAAACCTGCGACGGCGCAGAAGAACGCGATCACGATGAGACGGAGGCCGGCGGATTCCGTTCCCCCCACGGGCAGAAGAGGATCTGCCGCGACGACTGGGAGAATGGCAAACAGCGCGAGGAAGCTCCAGGCCGAGGCGTTTCCCCCGGTTGGAAGGGAATGGGCCCTGAGGCGATAGCGACGCGATCCCAGAAAAGTAGCCAGCAGGTACACCACGAGGATGCTTGCGAAGGCGTAGACGAATGGTCCGAGATAGGGAGTGAATTCGCGGATCCAGACGACCTCCATGCCCATACTGACCAGTCCGGTTGTGAAGAGGAAGATGAGAATTGCCTTCGGCGGAAGTCCATAGAGCCGGGGCGCCGGCGCTTCCGCACGGACAGGCTTCACGACCGACGCGGCCGAAACCGCAGTGAAGCTCATCGCAAAGGCAGACAATGCCAATACCGCGTTAAAACTGCCCGCGACGAAGAGCGTACCCTGGAACCCCAGCAACTCAATCAGAACAAAGGCCGACGAGAGGGTTCCGAGCAGGGCTCCCAATACATTCGCAACGTACAAATAACTGAACGAGCGCTCGGACGCAGACCGCGCCGTTTGCCGAATGGCCGCCATGAGAAGGGGGAAGGTCGCGCCCATGCATGTGCACCAGGGCAAGAGAGTGACGGCAATCCAGATTCCCGCCAGCAGGTAGTAACGCCAGCTCTGCCAAGCTCCGTAGCTCCCCATATGAAGCAGCAGTTGGCGTCCGAGTTTCAATTCGAGCGGAACTGCCAGAGACGAGATTCCGACGCACAGTTCGGCAACGGAATAGAGCCGCAGAATGAGCGGGACGTTCGTGGCGAGAACCCGGCGCGTCAACGCTCCCGCACCCCACGAACCCAGGCCCAAACCGGCCATGAACATCGAAATCACGATAGAAGCGAGGGCCGTAGTGACGCCGAAACTGGCCATGGCCAACCGCAGCCAGACAATCTCGTAGACCAAGCCGCAGAATCCAGACACCACAAAAAATGCGAAGTACCAACGCAGGTCCGATAGGCCGCGAAGTTGAGACGCGACTGATTCGGCCTGTTGAAGCGAAACTTCCATCCTGTCCTCACCGCTTGTCGGGATTCCCAATTGTCTACCATCATGTACGCGGGCGCCGCGATTAATTGCTCGTGTCGAGTACCGGAAGTGACCTGTAGGCCGCGGTTCGCTTCCGCACCCGTCTTGTATCATCGAAAAGGTCCTTGAGCACTGTTCATCCTGATGGGGACCGCGATGGAAGACAAATGAAGACTGGCATTATCGGGTTGCCGCAGGTGGGCAAGACCTCGCTGTTCAAAATCCTGACCAAGGCCAAACTGGAAGAACGCGGGTATTCGAATCCGCGCGAAGCGCACATTGGCGTGGCGCGCGTGCCGGACGAGCGGCTGGACAAGCTCTCCGATCTCTACTCGCCGAAGAAGACCACATATGCCAGCGTCGAGTATGTCGATGTGGCCGCGATCGGGCAGGAGGCGCTGAAGGAGACGGCGTTTCTGACCAGCCTGCGGCAGGTGGATGCGCTGATCCATGTGCTGCGCGCTTTTGAGGACGATTCGATTCCGCATGTGGGGCCGATCGATCCCCTACGCGATGTGAAGAGCGTGGAATTCGACCTGATGATCAGCGACCTGACTCAGGTGGAAAAGCGGCTGGAGCGCGTCGAGAAGGACCTGAAGAAGGGGCGGACGGGGGAGTTGGAACGGGAGCAGGCGTTACTTTTGCGCTCAAAAGAAGCACTAGAGAAAGAACAACCGTTACGCGAGCTGGAGATGACCTCCGAAGAGAAAAAGCTCATCAAGGGCTTCATGTTTCTCTCGCAAAAGCCTGTTTTATATGCGGTTAACATTGGGGAGAGTACCGAATTGGGGACAGGCCTCGATGCGGCCGTGGAGCGGTTCAAACTGACCGAAGTGGCGAAGCGGCCGAACTCTGGAGCGACGGCGATCTGCGGAAAAGTGGAAGCCGAGCTGGCCGATATGGACGAAGACGAGGCCGCCGAATTTCTGTCGAGCTACGGACTGCATGAAAGTGGTCTCGTCCGGCTGATTCGCAAGACCTATGAGTTGCTGGGGCTCATCAGCTTTTTTACCGCAGGTGAGGATGAGTGTCGCGCGTGGACCGTGCCGGCCGGCTCGAAAGCGCCGCAGGCTGCGGGTGCAATTCATTCCGATCTGGAGCATCACTTCATCCGCGCCGAGACGATTCGCTGGGACAATTTGCTGGCTGCCGGGAGCGAGGCGGCTGCGCGTGCGCAGGGCACCTTGCGGCTTGAAGGAAAGGAATACGTCGTGCACGATGGCGACGTGCTGCACATCCGGCACAGCGGGTGAGGGATGCTGAAGCTCTCGATCCTTCTCGGGCTTTTGGCGGCGCTGGCCGATGTGGCGGGCGGGTTGGTGCTGGTGCGTGCCAAGGGAGTGGAGCGCTACCTGCGCTACTTCGTGGCACTGGGCGCGGGGTTCCTGATGGCCACGGCGCTGCTCGAAATGACACCGGAGAGTTTGCGGTTGAGCCCGCGTCTGGGGCCGATTCTCATCATGGGCGGCTACTGCGTAGTACATCTGCTCGAGCACACCATAAACGCACACTTTCATTACGGCGAAGAAACGCATCACGATGAATTTGTTTCGCACGGCACTGGGTATTCGGTGCTCGGCGGCTTGAGTGTGCATGCGCTCTTCGACGGGGTAGCCATCGGCTCAGGCTTTGTAGTGAACAACGCGTTGGGCTGGCTGATCTTTCTAGCAATTTTTTTGCACAAGGCGCCGGAGGGATTCACGATGGCGAGCGTGATGCTTGCCAGCGGGCGCAGCCGGACGGTGGCGTTTTATTCTGCTGTGGCGCTGGCTGCGGCCACGCTCGTGGGGGTGCTTGTGATCGAACTGGCTCCCTCGTGGATGCCGTACGGGCTGCCGATTTCGGCGGGAGTGGCGCTGTATGTAGGAGCGAGCGACTTGGTGCCCGAGGTGAATCGGGAACCGGGGATCCGCATGGCTCTCGTCTTCTTTCTGGGAGTAGTTGGGTTTCTGCTGATGCGGACGCTGCTTCCGGCGCTCTAGATTACGACTATTCTCAGGCGCTATGAGCGCAACGCGGCAATTGGCACGAGGTCATGTTGCGCCGTTGTCGTTCCGTTCAGGACGCCGCGCACCGATTCGAGTACGCGCTCGGGCGTGATGAGGCGCATGCAGACGGCGTCGTTGCAGGCCGAGTTTTTCTGGTTCGCCGCGGTGACGCAGGGCGAGCAGGAGAGCTCGGCCCAAATGGCCTCGGTGTTGCCCAAGCTGCCATAAAGCTTCGGCGTCTCGGGGCCAAACAGCACAATGGAGCGGATCGGTGTGATCGCAGAAAAATGCGCGGGTCCACTGTCGTTCGAAACCAGGACTTCGGCCACATTGTAGAGCGCGGTGATGACCGTGAGCTTGTGCATGCCGGCGAAGCTGCGGAAGCGCGGATGAGCGACCTTCTCCTGCATGCGCAGAGCCTCTTCTCGCTCTGCGGGAGAACCCGTGATGAGAACGAGCACGTCGTTCCATTCGTTGACGATCAAAGCGGCCAGGGTGCCGTAGTTCTCGCGATCCCATCGGCGTTGGGGCAACAGCTCGGAGCTGTTGGGGTTGATCAGAACCACTCGGTGATAGGCGGGGCGGTATTCCGGATACACCTTGCGGATCAGATCGTGGACGAATTCCTTTTCCTGGTTTGAAACTGGCTGAATTGGAACCCGGATTTCCTCGTCGGAGACGAAGGTTTTGGAGTAAGGGGTTTCGGGCTTTGGCGCCAGAAGAGCGTTAATCATGCAGATGAAGTTCTTTGCCATGTGAATATGGCCGTTGTAGTTCACGCGATGGGTGAGCATTTCTCCGCGGTAGAGGCCCTCTGCATGGAATCGATGGAAGCCCACGCGGCGGCGCGCTCCGGAGAGCCCGGTGAGCAGGCCTGAATAGCGGGAAAAAAGCTCCATGTCGACTACGGTGTCGATCTTTGCTTTGCGCACCCAGCGCAGAAAGCGCAGAGAGTCGATGGCCAAGGCAAAGACGCTAGTCTCGCGGATGGTGACGATATTGGATTCGGGGACGGTGGGCAGAAGGTGGAGGCATTCGACGTTGCGTTCGAAGATGAGGAAGAAGATTTCAGCGCCGAGCGCATCCTTGGCTTTTTGCAGTGCAGGATTGGCAATGACCGTGCTGCCCATTTCCGACAGCTCGACGAACAGGATGCGGCGGGGTTTTTCCGGACCTTTTGGGGCGCCCAGCAGACGCACAACCAGCGTCCCGAGGAAGCAAAGCGGTATGCCGATCCAGTAATCAACCGCCCGCATGGTTCGAAGTTTCATGGTGTCAATCCTTGGCCGCAGCAACGAAGCGGAGCGCGTAAACGGCAACCTGCAGTTTCCGTCTAACTAACAATCGAGTGATGGCGTCGCCGGGGCGCAACCGAAGGCAATCTGACTGAATTTCAGACAGGTTTCGCTTGCGTCCACTACAATTCGGATTATAGTTTGCTGAAAGCTTTTCCAGCCCTTGCGAAGGGGTCAACACGGTTACTCAAGTTGATCCTGCGGGATGGTGCGAAAGGTCTCCAGTTTACGTGAAGGGTTACAGGTTTCTCCCACCTTCAACGCAAGCGGATTGCAGACTTTCCCCCGCTGAGCGTGACCCGCAAATAAGGTATAGGACTGGAGAAGGTGGAAATTCTGCGCAAACGCAACGTCTGGCTCATTCTTGCATTCTCGATCCTCGCACTGCTCGTGATGGGCTACCATCCCGGGATCGAAGATGACGGGGTATATCTCACCGCGGTCAAGGGCGACCTGGATCCGGCGCTGTATCCGCACGACTCAGAGTTTTTCCGCGTACAGCTTCAAGCCACTTTATTCGACAAATGGGTCGCCGGGTTCATCCATTGGACCCACATCCCTGTTTCCATTACCGAGTTCCTGTGGCAATTCGCGACCATCGTGCTGATCATCTTCGGATGCTGGAGCCTCGCGCGCTGTCTTTTTTCAGACGAACGCGCGCAATGGGGTGGCGTAGCGATGGCGGCCGCGATGATGACGCTGCCGGTTGCGGGCACTGCCCTCTATCTCGCAGATCAGCATTTGCACCCGCGCAATGTTTCCACGGCGATCATTCTGATCGCTGTCTCGCGGATCATGAGCGGCAAACACTGGCAGGCTGTTCCGCTTCTGCTGCTCAGCGTTGTCCTGCACCCGATTATGGCGGTGCTAGGCATTTCGTTTTGTCTCTTTCTTACTGCCGCCACGCTGGAACCGGTGCATGTCTGGCTCCGCTCCCTGCGCGATTCGCTGGCTGCCGCAGTCCCGCTCGGTTGGATCTTTGAGCCGCCGACGCCGGTCTGGCGTAAGGCGCTGGAGACGCGTTCTTATTTCTTTCTCTATCGCTGGACCTGGTACGAGTGGCTCGGGGCACTTGCGCCGCTGTTCCTTTTCTGGCTTCTTTGGCGCATCGCCGAGAAACGCGGTGAAACGAAGCTGGCCCGGTTTGCCCTTGCTGTGTTTGCGTATGGAGTGTTCCAGCAGGTGGCAGCGATGATCATCCTTGCGTCGCCAGGAATGGTCCGCATCACGCCGATGCAGCCTATGCGCTACTTGCATCTGATTTACTTCTTCATGGCGCTGGTGGCCGGTTGTCTTTTGACGAAGTTTGTCGTCAAAGCCTCGATTTGGCGATGGGCCGCGTACCTTCTGGTCATCAACGGAGGCATGTTCGCGACGCAACGCGCCATGTTCGCCAGCAGCGAACACCTCGAATTGCCGGGAGTTCGCACCAGCAATCCGTGGCTGCAGGCCTTCGCCTGGATCCGCACCAACACGCCTACCAACGCTTATTTCGCGATGGACCCGAATTATCTTGCCGCGCCAGGTGAGGACTACCACAACTTCAGAGCCCTGGCTGAGCGCAGCCAACTTGCCGATGCCATCAAGGACACAGCTGTGGTAACGCAGGTTCCCGAACTGGGTCCCACATGGGAGCGACAAGTCGCGGCGCAAGCCGGCTGGACGCACTTCACTCTGGCGGACTTCGAGCGGCTCAAGTCGGAGTTCGGCGTAAATTGGGTGCTGGTCGCCTATCCCCAGCCCGCTGGGCTCGCTTGCCGTTGGCACAACAGCGCACTTTCGGTCTGCCAGATCCCCTAACAGTCGCCTTGATCGTTCTGAGGGCGGTTCGGCAAGAGCAATGGCGGGGATTTTGCGGGATGAGGGTGTTTCCGCCATTATGAAGTGAGCAACGATTCCGGCCCGGAGCCCGGTTCATGCTGAATCTAAGCCAGCGTCTGATTCTCGGCTGCGTTCTGCTCTCCGCTTTCACCGTGGGTCTTGCCATCGCCGCGCGCCACGCGCTCGGCGACGCCGGCCTGGGAAGGCTCAGCCTCGCTTTTGCAGCTGTTTCGCTGCTGACCTGCGCAGGGACCATTTTCCTGGTGCTGCGGCCGATTCACACTCTGTCGCGCGACGCGAAGAGCATCGCTCAAGGCAACCTGGAGCACCGGGTCGAATGGAACAGCCGTGACGACTTCGGTGTGATTGCCAGCGAGTTGAATCGCATTGCAGTGCGTCTCCGCGACCTGCGCGACAGCGAGGCCGGCCGCAGGCAGATGGAGTTTCAGCTCTCCGATGCCGTGCTGCAATCCATTTTCGAACCTATTATCGTGACCGACGCCAAAGGGCACGTCTTGAAAGTGAATCAGGCCGCGGCCGAGGTTCTGGGCGAGGCGGCGGCCGACCGGATGGCGCTCACCACGACTCCCGGAGGCGAAAAAATCCTGAGCGCCATTCGCGACGCCGTTTCGATGCAGAAGCCCGTGGCTGCCGAGGGCGACGCGGCGATGCTGCCCATGCGCATTGGAAAACAGGAACGCAGTTATCGCCTGCGCACCATGCCCATGCGCGACTCCGAAGGCCGTCTTCTGGGCACGGTAACGACGCTTGAAGACGTCACAAGTTTGCAGGATGTGGACCGCTTCAAGACGCAGTTCATCGCCATTGCCAGCCGCAAACTGCGTGACCCGCTTCTGCAATTGCGTCGCGGTCTTTATGCGCTGGGTCAGGGCTTCGGGGGCGCTCTGGAACCACTGCAAGCCGAACTGGTGGCCGCTGCGAGCAACGAATCAGAGAAACTGAACGACTTGATGGCGGACCTGATTGAAGTAGCCGAGCTGGACACCGGAAAGCGCGAGCTTCACCTCGATCGTCTGCGTCCCCTGCCCTTGCTCAACGAGGCCCGCGACCGTTTTTGCGAAGAAGCCTCGGAAAAGCGCATTCGTGTCGAAGTACGTGCCTTCGCGGATCTCTCTTTTGTGCAGGCGGATCGGCGGGCCGTCCGTTCCATTTTTGACAACCTGATGTCCAATGCGATCCGCTATACGCCTCCGGAGGGCGAAATCCTGCTCGCGGCAGAAGAGATCAAGAACTTCGTGCAATTCACTGTGCGCGACACCGGCCGTGGCATCGAAGCCGACCGCCTGGGCAAGCTCTTCGACCGCTTCAATGCCTTTTCCGATTCGGGAACGGGTCTTGGGCTCGCACTCGTGCGCCGGTTGGTCGAATCGCTCGGCGGGCAGATCGCGGTAGAAAGCCGCCTGGGGAACGGTACGACGTTTCGCTTCACGCTGCCCGTGGCCGTTGTGGAAACGGTGCAACATCCGGTTGAGGTCGGCTAGGCCCTAACTATGTCAGAGATTGTGCTCGAGCGGCAGCAGGAACCAGCCAAACTCCGTGTGTATCTCGGGGCTGCGCCCGGCGTGGGCAAAACCTATCACATGCTGAATGACGCGCTGCTGAAGCGCAAGCAGGGTGTGGATGTTGTGATTGGCCTGGTGGAGACCCACGGGCGCAAAGAGACCGCGGAACAGATTCGCGATCTTGAGATCGTGCCGCAACGCGTGATTCCCTACCGGGGTGTCGACCTGAAAGAGATGGATGTGGACGCGATTCTTGCGCGTCATCCCGACACCGTGATTGTGGACGAACTGGCCCACACGAATGTGCCCGGCAGCAGGAACCGGAAGCGTTACGAAGATGTTCTGGAGTTGCTCGACGCCGGCATCAACGTAATGACCGCCGTCAATATCCAGCACCTTGAGACGTTGAACGACGCCGTCAATCGCTCCGCGAACACCGTCATTCGCGAAACTGTTCCTGACAACTTATTCAAGCGGGCCGATGAAGTGGTCAACGTCGATGTCACGGTGGAGGAGTTGCGATCGCGGCTACGCGAAGGCAAAATCTACGCGCCGGAAAAGGTTGAGCAGTCGCTGGCGAATTTTTTCCGCAAGGGAAATCTGAATCTGTTGCGCGAGCTTTCGCTGCGCGCTACCGCAGAGCAGGTGAGCAAGCGCGCCTCCGATTATCGACGCACCCAAGGCTTGGAACAGGCGCCTGTCCCGGACAAAGTGATGGTCTGTCTCAGTTCCCGTCCCGGCACCGAACGTCTGATTCGCGTGGGTGCGCGCGTGGCTGGAAGGCTGGCTACGAACTGGTACGCGGTATATGTGGCCCGGCCCGACGAAGATAAAGGCCACGGCGATCCGGAAGCGTATCAACGGATCGAGGAATATCAGCGCATGGCGCGGGACCTCGGCGCGCAAGTAGTTGTGCTGACCGACAAGAACGTATCCGATGCGCTGATCCGATTTGCGCAGCAGGAGAGTATCTCGCACGTCATCTTCGGCCAGCCAGTGCGGTCGCGTCTCGATATTCTTCTGCGAGGCTCGGTGCTCAACAAGTTTCTATCCCAGATCCGCGATGTCACGGTGCAAGTTGTGCCCATGCACAAGCCACTGCGGAAGGTGTAGGACGCGAATTGCCCTTGGCATCAAACTCCGAGTTTGGCGGCGGCCAGCGCAGTTCCCTCCACACGCGCGCGAATCTTGGCGAAAGCTACATCGCGAGCCGTTGAGGTGTCGTCGGCAAACGGGGAGAAGCCGCAGTCGTCTGTGGTTCCGACCCGGTCGAGGGGGAGGATCGATGCTGCTTCGAGCACCCGGTCCCGCACCTCCTCCGGCGTTTCTACACGCGGTGCAATGGGATCGATTACGCCCACAAAGATCTTCTGCCCTTCACTGGACAGTTTGGCAATCAAACGCAACACACGTGCGCGATCTGCTTCGCTGGCGAGCTGCAGATAGAATCTGCCGGCTTTCATTGCGAAGAGCGCGGGCAGGAGTCCGGCGTAGTCCACATCGGCGGAATGGGTCGAATCATGGTCGCCACCAGGACAGACATGGACGCCGATGTTTTCGCGCTCCGCATTAGAGAAGCGCTCCAGGACGCGGTTGTTCAGATCGACAAAGCTGCGCAGCAATCCACCGCTGGGATCCAGCTTCAACGAGAGCCTTCCCTCGGTAAAGTCGATCTGGACAGTTTGAGCACCGGCGTTGAACGCAGAGGCAATATCAGCCGCCGCCTCGCTGACAAGATCCTCAATAAACTTTTCGCGCGGATACCCGGCAATGCCGCCGGTCGGATAGAGCAGGCTCAGCGCCGAGGCTGAGATCACAGCCTGTTTCAGTAGGCGATTCGTGTGTGGCTTGGTCCGCCTTACATACTCACCCGCGTATTTGCCATAACGGAAAGGCCCTTGAGTCAGCCGCGGAAGCTGGCGCGTGTGGCCATCCTCAAAAGGAATCACGACCCCATCGGCGGCGAGTCCGGGCAATCCCTCCAGCGGATAGGTGGCAAAGCTCGACTTTCTCTGTTCTCCGTCGGTGATTACCGGCGAGCCGGTGGCTTCAAAGCGCTGCACGGTATCCAGCACCGCATCGTCGTAGGCTCTGTCGAGTGTTTCTGCTGGAACATTTCCTGCGGCATGACCCGCGATCGCACGAAGTAATTCAGGAGGCCGTGGAATGCCACCAATGGGTTCGGTCGGAATGGTCATGGCCGGGAGTCTAGCTTGGTCCGATGCCATGGGACAATCGACCGAAGGATGGAGTTGCCCTCGATGAGCCGCTCAAAAGCGCAAAAACTTCATTCGCAAAAGACCTTCACTTTTGTCGAATTCCCATCTTTTCCATCCACGTCGACGGTCAGGTCTTCGAGGTGGTCGACCAGCTCCTCCAGATTTTCAGGCTTGATCTGCGACAGCGTGATGGGCACACCGTGACGGCTCATTGCCTCGTCAAACTGCTCGTGGGCCTGTTTGGGAATGAGGCTCGCCAGACGCACGCCCGCGCGAAGCAACTGCATGGGCACGCGTACGTTCACCGTTGTCGGACCCTTCATCCCGGTCATCGATTCGTCCGCCTCGACCTGCACGCGCAGATACTTTGCGTGCGAATTCGACTCCGCGCTCTTTGCGCCGCTGCCCACCCCTGAGGGCTCACGTGCGGTCGTTCTCGTATCCGGTTCAAGTGCGGCCAGCAGTTTCTCGGCCTCGTCCGCGGTAATCTTCCCCGCGGCCAGCATTTCCAGAATTTGACGGCGATTCTCGTTCATACAATTCCTCCCAACCAATGTGTGACACAGGCTAGCGTGTGGTGCGCTATTCCCAGCAGTGCCGGCATCAGCGCCACAAGCGTGTGCGTGATTTCGGTAAACATCTCTCTCAGTCCGGGAAGCGCCAGGGCCGCGAAAGCGAGACAGAGAGCAAGCCGCAGAATGGCATCGTCCCCGTCGGGCCAGACGGCAAGCAGGCGCTCGGCCTCGCGCGGCGTGATGCGACCCATGGCTACCAGCGACAAAATGGTCTGACGATCGGTGTTCATACGTACCTCTACAGATTCGGACTAGAGAATTCGAGCTAAATCACTCGAACTTGGACCTGGGTTCCATCTGCCCTGACATGCACGTTTGTTCCCGGCAAACTGCACACGATGCCCCAGAGGACTGCAACCGCACTCCAGAAACTGATCTGCAACCCAAGGCAGACCACAAGCAGCACCAGGAGGATCAGCGGCGAGATCAGAATCACGGGAATCCAGAGCAGGAAGAGCGGCAACCATAGGTGAACCCCTCGCCAGTACGGCTTGGCCACATGGACGACAGCGATGCTTGGGATCATTTCAGTGCCTCCAGTTCACGGATCGCGTCGGCGGGGGTGATCTCGCCGTTCTTCAGGCGATCGAGCACCTCTGTGCGCGAAGGAGATGGGTTGTTGTCGACAAATTCGAGCAGACCGGCGATGCGGTTCAAGCGCGCCTTGATGGTCGGATAGCTGACGCCGAAGATCTGCTCCATCTCCTTGATAGAGCCGTGGGAGCGCAGAAACGCGGTGATGAAAACCTGGTCTTCGAGGCTGAGGCGCGCCAGCTCGGGCAATGTGAAGGAACCTTCGAGGGCGATTCCCTTCTCCGGGATGCGGACGCGTTCGATGATTACCGGGGAACCCTGAGCGATCCGGAGCAAATCCTGCCAATCGGAAGCTTGTTTTGCGTCGGACCCCATTTGCCGAACCCCATTTCTTTAACAACACGAGAAACAATAATAAAGTTTATGAACTATTGCAAGAGAAAAAATTGATTAATTTAATATTTTCTTATCAGGAGCGTACCGAAGACTCAAAATCCTCATTTCCAGGACCCGAATCCATGCATGGTGGCCGCCAACTTAATCAAGACATGGATCGCCGGACAGGCTCATGGGACCGTCTCAATCGCTGTGGTAACTTTGAGAAAGCGGCCCGAGAGCTCGTAGCTCAGTTGGTAGAGCAACGCCCTTTTAAGGCGTGGGTCCTGGGTTCAAGTCCCAGCGAGCTCACCACTCAAAATAAATGACTTATCTTAGCCCGAGTGGACATCGATAAAGGTCGCTGTGATACGAAAGTGATACAGGCGCACCCTCTCCGGGGAATGCAGTTGACTCGAAATGCGAGTTTGGGGTGGTGCACTGAATCGCACGTGCTCGCATGCAGTCGCACTTCGCTTTAATTGCATGAGCTGTATTTGAAGCAATCGGCAAGCGTCATTTCGGGTGAATAGACGCGAACTTCGCACCGTCCGGTGTCGCCTCGATGATGCAGCTTTATATACGGCCTTGGAATACCAGAACAGGTGCTGCGGGTGCTGAAGAACAGGAGCCTGGTCATTTGCGGGAATGGCGAGGTAGACGGCGTGCGGAACCTGCGTGGTCATCCTATTAAATGCGAAAGCCTAAATCAGACACAACTGCCGAAGAGCGGTATACTCCGAGCAAACTTGGGCTGAAAAAGGATATTCCAGATAAAACACCTAAGCTGACCTGACAATCACCGTAGCCGAATCGTGTTCCACTTCTCTTTTTGCATTTCCGCCATCTAATCCTCCCAGCAACTAGGATGTTAGTCCCAATCCCTGGAGGCATCATGCGCACCACTCTTCTCACCGTGCTCCTCACCGCCACCTTCGCCGCCGCCCAAACCGCCCCACCACCACAAAACGCACCCGCCGCCGACCGGGCCACCTACCAGCAGGCCCACAACAGCTACGACGCCCAGGCCGACGCCTTCCGCGCCGCAGTGAAAGCCGCCCTCGCCGCCGAGGGCACCCATGAAGCAGCTTTCATCTGCCCCAACGTCGCAGACCCAACCGAGATGAACGGCTGTGTCGCTCACGAGAACGACATCACCACTGCCAACTACCAGGCCTTCACCACCGCTCTCCGCAGTCTCCTCGCCCTGCCCGGGCCGCCCGCGCCCAGCCCGCAAGCCACACCCGCCTCCAGCGCCGCTGCCTTCGACGCCGCCGAATCCACCTGGCAGGCCTCCACCAAAACCGAATGCGACGCCGAGCAGGCCAAGTGGAGCGACGGCAATATCGTCAACTTCATGGGCAGCGAATGCACCATTCGCCAGTCCCGCGCCCGCCTCCGCGAACTGGCCGAAGTCTACCGCAACAATCTTTACCTCGACTGACATCGCGCCGCACAACAGGTCGGCCGCCCAAACCTAAGTGGTGATCGAGCATCGCTTCTCTGCGTCTGCGAACCGAATTCGAGTGTCTTAGGACCCAGGTTCCTGAACGGTGAACATGTATCCAATATGCGGCAGAGTTCGAATATAGCCAGGATTACGCGGATCGTCTTCAATCTTCTTGCGCAGCTGTCTCATGTATGTCCGCAGGTACTCAAACTCGTTTCCATACTCCGCCCCCCACACAGATTTCAACAATTCCGAATGGGAGACCGCCTTGCCCGCGTTAATCATTAGATAACGCAGCATCTCGAATTCCTTGGGTGTCAGATGAATTGAATGACCGCTCTTGAGCACGCGGTATTTCACCGGATCGAGCTCGAGCTGGCCAAGGCGAATCGACGAGTCCGGGCTGGTACCAAGCGTATTCCTCCTGCGAATTAACGAACGCAACCTTGCTGTCAATTCTCGAATTCGAAAGGGCTTCGTGATGTAGTCGTCTGCCCCTGCGTCCAATCCCCTAACTTGGTCATCCACGCTATCCATAGCAGACAACATTAGGATTGGTAGGCGCGCATTCGAATGCCGGATGTTCTGGCAAATTTCCACCCCACTCATTCCAGGAATATCCACGTCCAATAGCACTGCATCGAGCTTTGTCAATTGGACCAGCGCCAACGTCTCTTCGCCACGCGACGCTTCTACTACCGTGAAGCCCATGCCAGACAACATCACACTCAACACTCGCCGCACGGCGCTTTCATCGTCTACCACAAGAATGGTTCCCTGTCTCGGAGTCGACTGTTCCGGATTCAAGGTGTCCTCCTACCGACAATTGGAAGGGAAAGAAAGAATGTCGTTTCTTCCTTTTCGTTGCTAACTACCCACACATGCCCGTGATGGGCTTCCGCTGCTTTCTTCACAACCGAGAGTCCGATGCCGGTACCCGGCACGGAATGCTCTGTTTCCGGCACTCTGTAAAAGCGGTCGAAGATCCGCTCCCTATCTTCCGTCCGAATAGTCGATCCAAAGTTACGCACCGAGATTAGCAACTCAGCATGACTCCTTCGCGCTTCAATCTCAATCGGAGTATCCGGCGTCGAATACTTCCACGCATTGTCGATGTACTGGGTCAGAATCATTGCTAGCAGCGCACGGTCTACATGAACCGTCAACGCCGGTTCCTCCACCATAACCTCGATCCGATTTCTTACTCTTTCCGCGGATCGGCTATTCAACACCTCAGTCACCAACTCCCGAACATTCACTTCGTCTGTCTTCAAGACAACCTGCTCGGACTCGAGCTTTGCAGTCAGGAGCAACCGCGTACACAGTTCGTTCAAACGAACAGCCTCGTCATCGATCATCGTAACCAGATCGAGTTGCGTCTCCGTCAAGCCTCCCAGTTCCAGCAGGCCGGAACTGGCGGCTTGAACCGTTGTCAGCGGTTGTTTGATCTCATGCGCCAGTGCATCCATTACCGCCGCACGTAACTCCTCACCTTTCCTTGCCGCATCAGCCTTTTCTTCCTTCTCAAGCGACTGGTGCCGATCAATCGCAATTGCGGAGAGAGAAGCGAGCGAATCCATTACAAGAGGGCTTAATTCTCCACGGACTACCAGCGCGCCCACGGGTCCAGATCCAGCCTGCAATATGCGCCGCGAGGTCTCGGTCTCGCGGTCGTCTCGCGCAGCATCGCGCAGACAGCATTCTTGCGCCAGGTGTTGTTCGTCGGCGAGCCAATCTCCCATCCTGTCTTCTCGGTTAAGACCCTTATCGAACAATGCAACCGCGCTTACTTCAAATATCCTGTAAATAAGAACCGCAAGCTGTGGTCCCGGCGGCTGACGCAAATCCAGCAAAAGAGAGTGTCCGCTCAACTCATACAACTTTTCCATCCCTGAGCGATGAATGGCCGCCTCTTTCGTGCTCCTGATTTCTCTCGTTGACAATCTGCTGATTACAAGTGCCGTAGCCTCAAACGTCCCAAGTGTTACCCAGTCCCGAGGATCACTAACGTTGAAGCGAAGAAGAGGCGGCATGAAAAAATAGTCCAGGCAGCTCACCGCCACGAACGAAGTTAGCGAAGCCTGCCAGAAACCGCAAAACGATGCAAGCGCGACGACAACGAGCAAATAGAGACTGCTGATTGTGGTCATATTGGCCTGCAGGACGAACCCGCAATAGGTCAATAGTGCGATTCCAGCTCCCGCACCTAGATTCTGAAGCAGAATGCGATACGTCCGGTGCGGTGCGAACCATCTCGATAAAACTGGAATTCTCATCTTTGCAACATCTTGATTGAACGGTCGCGCCCATTACAGCGGACGTTCCTTTGCGTCAATAGTAGACCTCTCGCAAAGCTCGAGCGTCTTTAACCATTGTCAGATACCTGCCAGCCAATTCAGTGATACGATCTGCCTGGCGAAAGTGCAAAGCCTCCCTGGGCAGCAGCTCTCCACCCACGCCGATAGCAGTTGCGCCGGCGAGAATGAAATCGGACGCCGTCAACTGATTTACGCCGCCTGTAGCAATCAGTGGGATTTGCGGCAGCGGCACCTTCAGTGCCCGCAGGTATTGAACGCCGCCCACATGGCCGGTCGGAAAAATCTTGACAAAGTCAGAGCCGGCCTTCCAGGCTGCGATGACCTCGGTCGGTGTTAAGGCGCCCGGAAACACTACGACATCCGCCTTTCTTGCATACGCCACTACTTCCGGGACAAACCCTGGGCTCGTCAAGAACCTGGCGCCTGCGTCGATGCACTGGCGCGCCAAATCCTCATCCAGCACGGTGCCAGCGCCGACCGCTAAGTCCGGAAAACGCTTCGCCAAATCATTGACAACCTGCAGCGCCCCAGGCACGGTAAGTGTAATTTCGACGATTGGAATTCCTGCCGAATATACGGTTTCTGCCGCAAAGAGCGCAAGGTCCTGCGACGATACACGCACAGAAGGTAAAATGCCAATGCTCTTAATAAGAGCGCTTACTTCTTCTCTTTTCATTGACCGGCCCTTTCCGTGCCGCTATTCGATCGAACGAGAACGATTAAGCTGCCCACTCATGGTTGGATCTCTTCATGACCTATTGCGAGATTCAGTTGTCCGGCAGCCGTCAAATAGGCCCCGAGCAGCTGGGCGTAGGCTAGTTGCACCTGGCGATAGTCGCTTTGCGCGTTGAGAAAGTCCATCAGCGATGCGCCGCCGTGTTCGTAGGCAAAAGTGACTGTATCGCGCACGCGCAGAGCCTGGTCGTTGTACTTCGCCTTGTACGGTTTGAGCAGCTCAATGTTGCTGCGTACCAATTCATAGGCAGTATCCACGTCGCTGAATACCTGCGCCCGCGTGGCGTCTTCAGCTTGCTGGCTGCGGTCGATATCGATCAACGTGCGTTTCTTCTCGCCCTGATTCTTGTCGAATATGCGCAACGGAATGCTTACGCTGGCGCCGAGAGTCTGGTTGGCATTCGGGTTATTCGTCGAGGAGTTGTACGTGTACCAGGCACCAAAGGTGGGATCGGTGGAACCGTTGGCCACGGCTAGTTTGTGGTTAGTCTCCGACTGCTGAATCGTCTGCAGCGCGGCTTGAAGATCGGGCCGCGCGGCAAGAGCATCATCCCGGTAGTTCTCCAACGGCTGTAAGGCATCGCTGAAATCGAATGGACCGGTAACGTCGAACTGGTCAACCGGGGTGCGGTCATTCAGCATCTGCAAGAGCTGAATTTTGGCAGTGCGCAGGTTGACAATCGCGGTTTCGATCTCCGACTCGTATTGCACTCGCAGCAGCTCGATGCGATCGAGGTCGACTTGCGCCAGATCTCCGGCCTTGAAGCGGGCGCGGCTGATGTCGATGATCTTGTCGTAATACTCAAGGTCAGCTCTCGCCAGATCCAGCACGAATTTGGCTTGCAGCGTCCCCACGAAAGCCGCGCGAAGAGCGAACACCATGTTCCGTTCCAAATCCTCATGCTGCGATTGCGTGATGCGTGTGCCTTCCTTTGCGCTCTCCAGGCGCAGTTCGCGCTTGTGCTCGCGTTCATGCAGATAGCTGAAGTTGGGCTGCTCAGTCGTTCCCTTGAAGGGAGTCCAGACCCCATTGTGCGGTGCGGGTTGGTTGCCATCGACTGATAATGTGAACTGCGGATTGGGACGGAGAAAGGCTGTGATCTCCTCGGCGCGCATCTCGTCCACGTTGTCGGCATCGGCCTTTAACGCCGGATTGACTGCTTCAAACTTCGCCTTCACCTGATCCCAAGTGAGCGCCTGCTGCGCGCATGCCGAGCTCGCAAGAAAAAGAAAGCCTATGATACAGCCGCCGATATTTCGCGTGACAATGGGAATCTGCTTAGACTTCAAGGGAAACCTCCGGTTTCGGGAGCTTGTCACCCTCTCTTGCGATCCAGACATAGAGCGTCGGTAGAAGGAAGATGCTCATCGCGAGGGATGCCATGAGTCCCCCCACAATGACAATGGCAAATGGACGCTGCGAGTCGGAGCCGATGGCGTGGGACATCGCCGCCGGAAGAAGTCCCAGGGTCGCTACCAGCATCGTCATCATGATGGGGCGAAGCCGCAGGACGGCGCCTTCAATGGCAGCGCCTTCAGGAGTGTAACCTCGGGCTCGAAGCTGATTGATGTATTCAAGCATGATGACGCCCGTTTGAACCGAAACTCCAAAGAGCGCAAGGAAGCCGACACCGGAAGACACGCTGAAGAATGTGTGGGTCATATAGAGAGCGAGCAAGCCTCCAGTGGGAGCCATGGCCACGTTGAGGATAATCAGCAGCGCCCATTTGAAGGAACGAAACATGGTGTAGAGAATGATGAAGATAAAAAAGATCGTAAGTGGCAGGATAAAGAGCAGCCTCTTTTCGGCGCGCGTTTCGCTATCGTATTCTCCCGACCATTCGAGGTGATAACCACGCGGTATCTGCACATTTTTTGCGATCTTCGCGATGGATTCCTTGACCGTGGTGCCCAGATCGCGCCCGCGTACTTCAAAGCGGATGGCCACATAGCGAGATCCATCTTCCCGATAAATGTCGTAGGCGTCATCGCGAACCTGGGCTTTGGTCACCTGAGCCAGCGAGACGCGCTCTCCCGAGGGAGAGAGCAGTCGAATATTCTGGATGGCCTCCTTGGTATCGCGATACGGTTTCTGATAGCGCACGACCACGTTGTAGACTGCCTCTCCCTGCAACACCTGGCTAACAGAATTACCTCCGACTGCGGTCTGAATTGCATCTTGTACATCGGCCACATTGATGCCGAAGCGCGCAGCGGCCAGACGGTCAACGGTGAGATCGATATTCGGCTGACCCGTATCGCGTTGAATTCCCAAATCCTTGACCCCGTCAACGTTGGCCATGACATCTTTGATCTGTTCGCCCTTTTCCTCGAGAACGTCCAGGTCTGGCCCGTATAACTTCGCACACAGTCCGCCTTTCGTGCCGGTCATCGTTTCATCCACGTTGTCCTCAATGGGCTGGGAAAAATTCCAGAAGGCCCCTGGATGTTTCTCTACTTCCCGATCCATTGCTGCGATCAGTTCCTCTTTACTCTCATGAAAGATGGGTCGCCATTGGTCCTTGGGTTTCAAGTCGATGAAATATTCCGTGTTGCCGAATCCTCCCGTATCGGTTCCATCGTCGGGCGCCCCCGCTTGCGAGACGACCTTGGTGACCTCGGGGAACGAGGCGAAGATAAAGCGGGATTGCTCGGTGAAGCGCGTGCCTTCCGTCTCGCCTATGCTGTTCGCCATTGCGCCACGGGCCCAGATGGCGCCCTCGTCCAAGTGGGGCAGAAACTCCGAGCCAATGATGCCGCTGAACGTCAGGAAGACAGCGATGGCCATCGAAGCAAGGGCAGCGCCAAAAGTGAT